>ERZ773066.1974-NODE-1974-length-10257-cov-2.634189_pt1 | contig 10257 bp, 10 predicted proteins | sample MGYA00580573_ERZ773066 | MGnify/ENA primary metagenome ERZ773066 (study PRJEB29015, sample SAMEA2738128) | human oral metagenome | biome: human oral; feature: human-associated habitat; material: saliva | place: China | collected 2203 ... | reverse complement strand
ACGATTATATCAACGTTTACAGACATTCAAGAATTTTCTCTTGGATGTCTTTTTTTGTTCAAAAAACTAAAGTTCACCCCAAAATTCACCCCAAGTTCACCCTATTGCTTTTTAAGACTTCTAAAGGCTATTTCTCCTGCTGTTTGATTTACTGTTTCAGTAGTATTGACATAAGTCTTCGTTATTTGGATGTCACTATGAGTAAGTGCTTCTGAAATAGCATTTAATGATGTTCCAGCCTGTCTTGCCAGAGTTGCTCCGGTGTGTCTTAATTTGTGAGGAGAAGCTGGAGGAAGTTCAGGATGTCTTCTTCGAATGGAATTCATTCGATGGTTAAGATAATCAATATGAAGGGGAACGTTAATACCGTTTTTTCTATTATTGTATGTGAAAACGAATTGCTTTTCATTCTGTCTGATTCCAAACAGCTTAAGTTGCTTTTTTTGTTCTATTTTCCAATCGGTCAGGATATTCATTAGTTCTTTAGGAGCTTTAAATAGAGTTTTTTTATTTCCTTTGGTTGATTTCACATTCCCGAATTTGTCTAATGCTTGTTCAATGAGAATTTCATTTTTTTCAAAATTGATATGTTTCCATTGGAGAGCGTAGGTTTCTGATTTTCTATCTGATAAAAAGAATGTCGTATAGAACAAAGCATAATCTTTTAATTCCATTCGATCATTTTTTAGATCTTCATCAAATGCTTGTAGCCATTGTTTAAGTTCTTCCTCATTTAATGTTAGGTCTTCAAACTTTTTACTTTCTTTGAGAGCTAATTTTTTATTAGCTTTAATTCTACTAATTGTCTTTTTTACCTTATTTACTTGAATATATTCAAGCTCTTCTGCCCAGTCTAAGACAGAATTGACATATCCTCTAATGGATTTAAAGTTTGCATAAGAATTTGATAATGGAGTAAGAAGTGATAAAACCAGTTGCTTGTTTTCATTGAGATGATCAATAGAATAATTACCTAGGACTGGAAGAATTTGCAAACGAAAGAGATTTTCTGTTTGAATGACAGTTACTGCTGTAGGTGGTTTAATAGTAGCAGTAGCTTGTCCTGCTTTATAGGGTTCTAGCCAAATATCTTTGTAAAAATCTTTGAATAGAATGTCTCCTTTTCTTTGTGATGAAGTAGAAGATCGTCCTAAACGTGCATTTTCAATGTCAACAGCTAACTTAATTTCTGCTTCCTTTGCTTCTCTGCGAGTTTTGAATCTTTTTTCAAACCGTTTACCGATTCCTAACTTTCCTTGGACATCATCGGGTATGTATACCCTTAGCCTATAGGAACCATTTTTGGTTTTTGAAATACTCATTTTTGCCTCCTTATACGCTTATCTCTAGTCGAGTCATCCACTGATTGATACTTTCTTTGTTAAAACGAATAGATTTTCCAATTCGAATATAGGGTAGGCCCATTGCAATCCAAATATCTAAAGTGTTATTGGATACACCCAGATAGTTACAAGTTTGCTTTTTATTAAGAAAAGGACTATCTGCCCCAATTTCTTCTTTAAAGTGATGAATTTCGTTTTTTAAGAGTGTTGCAATCATTTGCTGAATTTCTTGTGTCTGTTCTTCAGGTAATTGTACTAACATATTTTCTCCTTTCTAATGTCCTAAGACATATGTAAATTGTTTAGCAGATTCTGCATCGAATGTGCGATAGCTGACTATTCCAAGTCCCTTAAAATTCGATTCGGATATAAGTATAGAACCATCAGATTTAACTTGCTCTACAAACGCTACATGCCCGTATACTGGATCTGCTCCAGCTTGACTTGATGAGAATGATAGTGCAGAGTGTTCCGTAGGTGTTTTCGTGGTTGAATACCCAGATTTTTCCATCCATTGATTACCATTCCCCATATAGGGGTCAAATGTAATTCCAAGTTGTTTTGCTCTGTTAAAAACAAACCAAGTACATTGTCCCCAGGGATAGCTACTAGCTATGTAATTAGTCGTATCAATGGTTTGTGTAATGCTATATCCTGATGGAATTTCACTTGAGCTGACTCTAGTTCCAGTATCATTTGTTTCCTTCGGAGCCGTTGGAGTTCCTCCATGTTCATCTATATACTGATCGAGTTTTTGCATGGTTTCTGCTCTCCGTTTTCCGGAACCGCTAGTGTCTGTAAAATAGACTCCACCATCTATAGAACTATTAAGAGTTCCGTTCGCATATTTGAGAGCTTTATCATCCTGTATTTTAAAGGTTTCGTTTTTGTTTCCAATAATTGTTTGCTTAGTTAAACTAACAACTGCTATATCATCATTATAGTTTTTCGCGTTTTCTGGATTGGAATCAAATGCACCAAAGCCAAACATATTAGCGCCAGGATTTCGTGCTACACCAGCTGTTCCTAGTGAACTTTCATTTAATGCGATTGCCACAATGCCACGAACATCTAAGTTGGACTTAGCTTCCCATTCTAAAAGTTTTCTTCCGTTAATACGGTTTCGGTCAAAGGAGATTCCTAATGTATCTAAAAAGCCATCTAATTGTTCTGCCTTGATACCGTAACGATGAACAAGTAGGTTATGTGTATATGGGTCTCCGTCTGACCAGTGTTCAGCATATTTGAAATCTTTTGATGTTTGGGAAGAGCTATTTGCACTTCCACCAATTACTCCCATGAAGATTATAATTACAAAGACTGGAATTATTAATGGAATGAGGAAGGACAATAGATACCATTTTAGTTTTTTCATAGAATCTCCTTTCTAATTTTAGTGTTTGATATAAGCAGTAAATAAGACAGTTCCAAATCTCCATTTAGCATCCAAAACTACAGCATGAGATTTAACTTGGTCAATAATTTGTTCTTGCTCTTCCTCTAAAACGGGAAATAAAAGAAGGAAATCGACAGATCGTTTTCCTTCTCTATAAGCTTGGTAAAGTGTTTCTTCAAGAATTTTTGGGAATGCAGTTCTTGAGCGTATTTTAGTGTTCATTTAATTCTCCTCTCAGTTGATTTAGTCGTTGAGTCAATCGATTTCGTCGCTCGATATTTGCTTTTAATTTATTATCTGGTGTCATTGTTTTACGATAAGCACGAGTGAAAGCATTAGAACCTTGTGCTTTATACATTGACTGAGAGTCTTTGTATTTTTCTAGTTGTTGTTCAATCGTGTTAATTCGATGTTGATTGAATGGTGAAATACGTTCTTCCTTTAGAGTTTGAAATTCATCATTGGTTGTTGGAGTAATTTCTTGTTGAATAGTAGAAGTACCAACTGGATTTTGAATAATTTTCTGAACAGTCTCTGTTTGAGGATTAGTTGTTTCAGTTAGTTTTGGTGTAATTGGAGTTTCAGTTGATTCAGGCTGTGAATTCTCTATAGATGGATTTGTATCTCTTTGTGTAAAATAAGAGCCAATATTTTGGAAGTGGCTCTTACTATTCATCACCATACCACTAGCAAATCCAGCACCTGCTAGTGTAAAGTTTCCAAGATGTTGAGCTGTCTTCAAGGTTTGAGTTGGAATTTGAGATGTAATTTCTTTAGTTTTTATGACACCATTTTCGACCTTATTACCAATATCAGATGTTACCATTCTAGCTTTAGAGCCAAGGATAAATTGAATTAATTCTGCTTTGTACTTCCATATTAAGAAGTAGATGACACCTTTAGCAACTACCGAAACTAATAACTTAAAGACTAGACCGAGTAGAACTAAGGATGGCAGATTCTTCAAAATAGTATCAAAACTAGTGATAATCATATTTTCTACAATTTTTTCAATGTAGAAAATTAACAAGATTAATAAACTAGAGATTACTGGAAAGGCTAAGCCTCCTAACATAACTTTAAGAACCCCAAAAATTAAATCTTGCATTCGAGGAATAAAAGAAATAAGAAGAACGATTGGGAATATGAGAATCATTGTTAGCACTAGAATTTGTGCGATTATATTCAATAATTGAATAACAATGATTGGTAGTGCTAAGACAAATGCTTCTAATACTTTAAAGATGACATAGAATGTGCGTATAAAGATAAAGTCTGGCATTGCAGAGACCCAACGATTCTTTTCACCATCTTCATTAGCACCATTCCCTAATTCGTCTAGATATTGAGAACGTTCTTTTGTTTTTACAGCAGTGAAATTTCCTTTACTATCACTAGTTCCGAGCACCTTGCTATCATCGAAATCTTCTTCTTTTCCATTTTGGCTGTTTTTGTATTTTCCGTTCTCTTGGCCAGTATTTACAAAAAGATAGGCTTTGTAGGAAGTTTCAGCTATATAGCTATCCGCCATAGATTCACCGACTTTTACAGATTTTCCTTTTGCATAGTCCACCTTAATACTTACAATTTTTTGTTTGACATCTTTCGAGACATTGTTGATGGTATCAAGAAGATAAAGTCCGCCGGAAGTTCTAGCAATTGTACCAAAATAACTAAATCCTAGTAGAATGACTAAACAAACATGAAGAAGAGTTTTAGCAAATGAGCCTTTAGAAAAGAAATACTGGTAGAAGAGATAAAAACCAAGTATCAAAAGAAGTAATGCAACTAATGATTGATCAGTAACATTCCCTTTTGTTGAACCAGTAAATCCATTCCATAGACTTTTTGCGCCGTTAAAAACATAAGTTTTATATGCGCTGTAAAGATCAATACTTTCAAGGATTCGGATGAACAAAGAGAAAAAGCCAACAACAGCATTGAGGATGAAAAAGAAGAGATTGACAAAAAGTTCATTGATGAGAACCCAAGCTCCATTAAAAGAAGCATAGCCTGTTGGTTCCATGTAGGATTTAAGAGAGAAGATATCCACTCCCTTGAGCTTGTCAAAAGCCTCTTGCATAGATTCACCTCCTAACTAGCGTATTTATTTTCGAGACTTGAAGATACAGTGGCTTTCATTGGTTTCAAAAGCATATCGATATCTTCAAATAGATTGTGAATTGAAATCATATTAAGATTTCCGTAGACATCATAATAAAGACACTGACCAGAAATCATATTATCAATCCACTCTAGATTGTTTTCAGTAACTTCTAGATTTACATGTTTTAGAATATCCTCTCGCTCTGATTTTTCATAGAATGCAAAGATTGTACCGAAACCAGTTGTATCATCGTCGTTTTCTGCATCATGAACAGATTGTGTAATCAGTGCTAAAGTATTATTTTTAGAGCGTCCAATACGGCGCATATTTTTAATTACAGCTTTTCCTTCTGCGGATTTCATTAGAATCCAAGCTTCATCGAAGAACTCAATTGTATCTTCATTTTCATTGCGTTCTCCAAAATGAGTACAGAAAGCACCAAGCGCAAACATGAGAGCTATGGAGTTACGCTCATGGTCGGAGATTTTTGTGGAGTCGTCTTTAGGGAGTTTGAGATTGTTGACTTCTAAAATAGTCACTCGTGACTCATAGTCAAGGCCTTGGGTAGTTCCGTCAGAAAAAGCTAATTCTAAAATAGAATTAGTCACTATTGACGTTAGATATCTTCCTACTGAAGCAATTTCAGGAGATGAGGAGCTTCTCAGAGATTCTAAAACGTGCTTGAATCCTACTTTTTCACCTGTTGCTCTACGTTCTACGATAGCATTGATTGCTTCTGTGATTGCTGTCTTCTGATCCATTGAGACATCATCAACAGCTTGTAAAAGAAACTCGAGCATATTTTTAGAGACTTCTACAGATTGTTCTTTCTCAAGAACTATAATGGGATCTAACACTCCATGATTAGAAGGGAGAGAACTGTCGAGAGTCACAAAATTGAAGTTTTCAATCTGTTTCTTTCGTTCCGGGTATAGTTCGGAAAAATGAGGAGAATTAATTACTTCATGATAATGATTTCTAAGTTCACGTTTTGGATCGATATAGAGTGTTTTGACATTTTGTAGGGCAACACTCAAAAAGATAATCTGAGCCAGGAAAGATTTTCCTTGTCCTGTTGCCCCTGTAATGATGATATGTGGGTTTTTAGTAATCTTACCAGCGATATCTTCTTTATTTCCGACAGTGGCATTATAGAGGACGATATTCTTTGAAGAATCGATAGCCTTTTCGATATTATCCCAGCGTCCAATCCAGTTATCTACACGGCCTATATACCAACCAATACGATTTCCTGAGGAAGTACTTGTAAAGGGCATAAGTTCAGAGAAACCTCTGCATGTGACCATGTGTGTCCATGTCCGTGTTTTTTTCTGAAGAGATTCTCCATAAAGAAGTGCTTGAAAGAGGTAAGGGGCATCCTGTGAAGCTTCGCTAATTTCAACACCCATATCATCGAAGTAATTTAGAATAACTTGTCTTCTTTGACGGAGTTGATTTACGCTTGAGGCTGAAACCACAAGGTAAGCTCCGTATTCTATGATCTCTTCCTTATTACCCACCTTTTTCATGAGATCCTTTAGGGAGATGGAACCCATAATAATCTCGTCCTGTTGAACAGTATCAGTGTTTTCTGCCTCTTCCATGATGTTTCTAAAGCGAGTGTTAGAGCGCCCCATTTTCCCTTTTATTTTGTTAGAATCAATGAATTCTGCCTTTATTCGTAGTTCTACAGGGAAGTTCAATCGTTGGACAAACTCTCCTAAATGAAAACCATTGAATTGCACAGGATATTTCCCAATTGGAAGGATAGTAACAAAGGACGAACCATAAGGACTTTCGAGTTTGAGGAAACCACCTTTAAGGACTTTGATTAGAGTGTCTGTAATATTGAATTGAGAACGATTAGCAAGAACTTCTTTCTTATAGTGAGGGATATAGCGAAGGTATTGCATGCGTTGATAATAGAAGAGCTCTTCATCAGTAAGACGCTTAGCACGAAGGGTAGATAAAGCTTGAAAGACAGTTTCCTCATCGCTTTTATAATCGTCATACCAATTCAGATCTGTTTTGAATTCATATCCAAATCCATTAGCAATTTTCTCAGAGAATTCAGTGAAGCTCTCAATAGCTAATTCTTTTAGGGTTGCACCATTGTTTTGTTTACGTAACTTGATTCCCACAACCCAATCGTACTGATAAGGAATTTCCATCTCATCAGTTAGTCTATCAACGGTATAGAGAAGAAGTTCTTCTCCAAGTTTTCGACTGTCATTCGCTAGAGCTTCAGAAAAGTCTCGCAATTTTTCTTCTAAGAGGTAATCTTTTGGGATTAGTGAAATCTCAAAGTGCTTATTTTTCTTTAGTTTCTTCATGATTTGCGAAACTGTTATCTTGTGTTTTTCTTTTTTATATTCATCCGTAATGGTGATGGGAGTATTAGGAACGCGATAGTAAGCAACAACAGATTGATCACCTTTGAGAGCTAGATTTTCGTTGGTTGCTTTAATTGGGTAAGTTAAGATAATACTCATAAATCCTCCTTTTCTATAAATTTGTTTTTTCAAAAACTATTTCATCTACTGGGCTTATTCGATCTTCGTGGTAGATTGCCTTTTTGTTTAATTTAAAATCAAAAAGATAAATGAAATAGTCTCCAATAAAGACATGCATTTTCTTACCGTGAGGTTCATATTCGGTATAAAACTTAGCTAATTTATAAGGAATGTACCAATAGAGTAGTAGTGAAATAGAGTGTGTGAATTGTGCGATTGGAATCAAAATAAATCCTCCAAAAAGCAACATCATCACAAAAATGAAGATGAAGACAATAAAAAAAGATAACTGCATTGGTGTTGCGAAATACCAAATTCGCGTACCTTGCTTCGTTTTTATTTCTTGAATCCAATAAGGGGCGTTGAGCCCCTTGCTGTAGTCGTATAGTTTTTCTTCATTCATGATTAAAGACCTGTTTCAATTCCGAAAAGTCTAAGGAACCAACCAAAAGCTTTCAAGATATCTTGTCCTTTGGTAAGGGAGACGATGACGGCATAAAATCCTAGCACGGAAAGAAGTTGAATCCAAGAACTATTGCGCCAGGCTTTGATGGCTAATAGAACAGCAATAGCTCCTAAGATCCAAACGGCATCACCTTGAAGAAATGTTCGTAGATTTCCAGTATTCATATGTTTCTCCTATTCTTTATCGTTTGCATAATTTAATGGAATGGTGTGTTCTAATTTTTTGACATAGTATGTCTGTACTTTTTCTATGAGGGTAAAAGTAAAGTTTTCTGAATGAGTACTTCCTCCAACTTCAAAAGTAGCTTGCACATAAGCAATGAGGGAATCTCCTTCATTTTTAAGATAGATATAGTCGATAGTTTTAAATTTTGTATTAGATACGACAGTAATATCTGGTGCAATTAAATTTAAATTATCTTGATTGCTAGTATAATTTGTAAAGAAAATAGTAAGAAATTTCTCTACCTTCTTATGTTCTGAGTCAGAGAATTGATCTGTCGCAGATAATTTTAGTTTTTCTTCTTCGTTAAACTGTCCAGCTTGATAAGATGTTAAAGCAGAGAACCAAGGTAGTCCGGAAATAAAGAATTTCCCATCTTTTCTTCCAAAAGGTATGTTGAAACCTATCTGGTATTCTTTGGGATTCTCATTATTAATCTTTTCTTTGTATTTAATCTTATACTTGGCAATATTATCTTCTACCGTCAGTAATTGAGATGAGACAAGTTCACTTGGGTTTCGAATTTGACCTTGTGATTTGATATCAGGAACAAAGTTGTAGAAGTTTTCTAATCGCTTAACTTGCTCTTGTTGCTTATTGGTATCTTGAGAGAGAGTAAAATAAGCATAAACATAGTCATTCAGATAGTATTGGAGTTGATAGTTGTATTGAACGGGCTCTATTTTAGTTTGATTTGAAGAGATGTCTATGTTTTTAATACTTTCTTGTAGAGAAGTGACTTGATTTGAAAGAGTAATAGCTCGGAAAGAACCCATTAGTCCAATAAAAAGGAGGAAAAAAATTCCTCCGATCATCGCTATGTTTACAGTCTTTTTATTTACAATTTTTAATTTTGGTGGCTTTCCTTTCTTCTCTTTCTTTTCAAAATTTGAGAGATAATCTCTAATTTTTAGTAGGTAGTTCTTTGATTTATTCATAGACACTCCTTTTAAATATTAGCTAATTCAATAAATTTTGAACCTTTTGCATAAAGCCGTTTATTGGCTTTTTCAATCTCCCCGTTGATGAAGTAGTATCCTCGCAATTCATTTTGTAGTTGTTCTACTAGATCTTGTTTTAGTTCTTTAACTTCTTCTTTTTTGAGGAGAGCATTTAACTCACCAGCTTTTGTCCAAGCCTGATTGTGGTCCTTTTTCTTGAGCAATTCCCCAAATTCATAGGAAAGTTGACAGACTTTCTTTTCAAATTGTGTTTTTGTAGCCATAATTATTTCCTTTCTAAATGTTTCTTGATTGACTTTAATAGTTTTTTGAATATAGGTTATGAGAGAAGGACGCATGTTTAAGTTGAAATTGATTAACTCACCATCTATTGTGAATAGTGCATGGTCATATGTATAAAATCCTTTTGAGTTAGGAGATTCTTCTCTAGATTTTGCAGCACATTCATAGTAATAATCTTTTCCTTTTCGTAAAAGGATGTAGAATGTCCAAAATTCTTGATCAGGTAATAGAAAAAAATCTTCTCTATATATTTTCTTTAACATTAGTTATCTAATAGGTCATCATAACCTAATGCTTGGTAGATAAAGTCAGAGTCAAACCAGAGCCAGTCATTAATTTGTACTTCGGTTGGGATGTCTCCGCAGAAAATTTCTTCACAGATAGTGGTTAAGTCATCCATTCCTCCTCGCTCTCGAACGGTGTTTAATGTATTTAGGGCCCCAGCCCATGCTTTAAAGCCTTCAAGTGAGCTTAATTCTACTTTATATTCCATGGATAATTCCTTTCTATGTTTCGTATTGTTTATTTGCTTTAATAAGATTTAGCATTGCATTCCCTCGATCTGTAATTTCTCCACTGTTTTGAATCATTTTCATGTATTCCGTCTGCATGATTTTATCCGCTTCATTCACGAGCGCTAAGGAGTTCGATACCTGATGAGTTAGCCAGCGAATGGTGCGCTCAAAACTGTAAGGTTGTGGACTTGTTGATAGTTTTAAAGGTTCGACGCCTCCAAAAAGTTTTTGCCATTTTTCGTCTGGTTTATAAGCTCCGAATTGATTAGTGCCATTATAGACTTGAATTTCTTTATTAACGACACCACGGGCAATTTCTCCAAGATCCACTCCATTAACATATTCCTCAATTGTACCTTGTGCTTTTTGGTCGGAAAAGCGAATTTCATAGCGATTCCAGATACCAAAAATCTCCAAGGATTCTTCCAAGGAGATGTTTTCCTGTTGAGCA
>ERZ773066.1967-NODE-1967-length-10286-cov-2.732186_pt1 | contig 10286 bp, 10 predicted proteins | sample MGYA00580573_ERZ773066 | MGnify/ENA primary metagenome ERZ773066 (study PRJEB29015, sample SAMEA2738128) | human oral metagenome | biome: human oral; feature: human-associated habitat; material: saliva | place: China | collected 2203 ... | reverse complement strand
GTGATAGGCCGCAATACCTTATCTATCGCCTATGATGCTGATGTTGTAGAGACAGCCTATGCCGCTCTAAAGACCTTCATCAAGCCAAAGATGCTTATCCGCATCAGCAACCGCAAAATCCTATCTGGCTTCCTCGAAGCTCTCGATCTTGCAGAGATTTCGAAAGATATTTTTGATGTAATTGATCACGCCGAAAAGGTGACGGCAGAGCAGACAAAATCAGCCCTAGAAGCGTTAAAGATCTCTGCCGACAAAATCGCTAAGATTCTCGATTTTATCAAGATCAATGGCGAACGTGAGACAGCCGTAGCGGCCCTTCGCGCTCTTGAGATCAAAAACGCCCAGTTTGAAGCTGGCGTAGCAGAAATCGACTTTGTGCTTAAAACTCTTGAACAGCACGGCCTCGCCGGAGTTGCTATTGCCGACATGCTGATTATCCGCGGACTTGATTATTACACCGGTACAGTATTTGAAACCATTCTTCCTGAATATAAAGGTATTGGCTCAATCTGTTCTGGCGGTCGTTATGAAAACCTCGCCAGCAATTATACCGACCAGTCCTTCCCAGGCGTCGGGATCTCAATCGGTCTCACTCGTCTATTTTATATTCTCGAAAGCAACCAGATGCTCGGTGAATTTCAGTCTACTTCAGTCGATTATGTACTCATTCCACTTTCTGATACGGAATATGGTTTCACTAGCCAGGTCGCAGAGACCCTCCGTAAGGAAGGAAAAAGCGTCGATATTCTTTATTCCGACAAAAAGCTAGGGGACAAGATGAAATATGCTAGCAAAAACGCAAAGTATGTCGGTGTTATCGGCGAAAACGAGGCTGAAAGCCGTAGTGTTGAATTTAAACAGCTAGTTACCGGCGAAAAAGAAACTATTCAGTTTGCCTAAAAATTTATAATCCTGAGTTTGATTATAAACAGCTCATTATTTCAAAAAAAGGATAGAAAAAATAAGTAAAAAAGATGGCCCAGACCATCTTTTTTGTAGATACTCTATAGACATTCCAAATAATACCTCTGTAAAACCGAACAAAAATCCAAAACCGAACACTATTTTCAGGATCCGAACAAGTCTTGCAATATATCAAAACATTAAACATAAATATTGCAACTTATAAAATACAACTATTAAGACATAATATTCATTAAAAACAAGGTTGACGAATAATCCACTCATGCTAAACTATATATAGAACTTGGGCGAAGTTGAGAGACGCCGAAGTTCAAAGGGTGGAGTGTGAAGTAATTTGGCTAGATTGCTTGCATCTTTACTGCAGATCTAGGAATAAGAAATTCTACCCAAAATTACAGAGTAATTAAAAATACACCCGCAAGGTGTATTTTTTTATTTCTTTCTATGCTAAAATTAAGCCATGGCACTGTGGCGGAGTGGTTACGCAGCGGTCTGCAAAACCGTGTACACCGGTTCAATTCCGGTCGGTGCCTCCAAAACTCAAACGCATTAACTTAAACAAGTATTTTATTAAAACGTGAAGAACGACCACAACAAAATCTTCTTATCTGTTATTATCCCTTCATATAATGAAGCTAAAAATTTTCAACGTGGTTGCCTAAAAGACCTCCTACCGTTTCTTGAACAACAAGGATACGCGTATGAGGTTATTTTTTCTGACGACGGCTCCACTGATGAGACTGTGAAATTGCTATCCGACTATCGTGACGCCTGGCAAACACGCCTCCAGAATGGGGAATTAATCGTATTGAAAAATCAGCATGGTGGCAAGGCAGCCACGGTTTGCGCCGGCATGAAGCAAGCGCGCGGAGCGTGGCGACTCTTTACCGACTTTGATCAGAGTACGCCAATTTCTGAGGTCAGGAAGCTACTAAAATACCAGGATTCCTTTGATATTATTTTTGGCTCGCGCAAAATCGATACTAAATCAGTCCACGCTAAGTGGTACCGCAAATTTATCGGTGATACCTTTAATTTGATCACCCGCTGTCTCACCGGTCTCAAAATTCGAGATACTCAATGTGGTTTCAAGCTCTTCAATGAAAAAGCAAGCGTAATTTTTGATCAACTTTATGTCTATAATCCAGAGCGAACTAACGAGGCTGGTGCTTTCACGGGGGCTTTCGATGTCGAATTATTTGTAATTGCAAAACAACTCGGACTTAAGGCAAAAGAAGTGCCAATCCGCTGGCAGCATTTCGCCACCGACCGCGTCAATATCGTCAAGGATTCCTGGCGCATGTTCAAGGATATTCTAAAAATCCGCAAAGCCAAACTGCAGGGGCGTTATCAAGGTCCTAAAGATTAAGGCTTTAAAGATTAAGGCTTCAAAGATCAAGACCCTAAAAATTAAGACCCTAAAGATTCATAGCTAGGAATAGCTGGTTATTTTCGGCAGAAGTCACTATACTTCAGGGCATGTTCAGTGTCCTGATTTTTTGTCTTAGAAAAACCAGCATTCTCTAATATTGTTGTTATTTTTGCATCATAATAGACATAGCGCACGCACTTAAATTTCTTCAAATCCTGTTCGTTGAAAATCTTATATTCACTCTTATCAAGCGGCGCGTAGCCACCACCTAGCTCCTCGTATGGTGCATAGAAATAGATTTTATTATTAGGTAAATAGTATCCGAGCTCAATTGCCTCATATGGTGAATCTGTCAGAATCGACAGCTCTGTTGACCTAGCCTGGTTACTCTTATCTTCTTTTTTATCGGTAGCAGAAATCCGTGTTGCCATTTCGCGGATATCTGGCTTCTGCATCCTCTGAAAGTTAAAGTTACCGACCTGTTGAAGATTAAAGATTCCAAATCCCACCAGCGCAAACAGGTAAGCCATCGAGAAATAACGCTGCTTAGATCGCGCTTCGAATACTAAATAAACAATCAAGGCAATCAAAAACGGTGCCGAATAAACCAGATACCTCTCAACGTACATCGGCTTAATTAGGCAGATCAAAATCTCCACAAGAAGTGGCCCCGCTGCCATAAAAATTAAGAAGCTGGTGTTTTTCTGTTTGTTTTTTATTTTTTTAGCGAGCAATACTCCAAACAGAGTGATGAAGCCCAGAATTAGCAGCCCAAAAATCTGGTCAAGCTGCCAAATTGGTTTATATAGTAAATTAAAAGAGAAGACCCCAAGTAGGTTATTTACCGTCATTGGTTCTGAAATTTGCGCCAGCGCACCGTTGGTAAATTGCTTTATCGCGACAAATAGCCATGGCGTAAATAATAGAACGGCAAGGATGTACATCAGCCAAAATTCTTGGCGCAGAATCGGCTTCTTGCTTTTCACTGTCTGCCAAATTAGATATGCAAAATGCGTCAGCCAAATCACAATTGTATAATATAGGGTCAGCATTCCCAGCGCCACGAGTGCTGCATAAGCAAATTGCAATAAATGGCGTCGCTTTGCGTTTTTCTCGGCCTCAATTAGGACTAGCACGATGGTTGCAAGTACCGCCAACATGGTTGCCATGGCGTACATTCTGATCTCAAAGCCGTAGCGGATTAACATTGGGGAAAGACAGAGTAATAAGGTTGCAAACACAGCAAAGGGTTTATTAAATAAACGTTTTAGGAGTATCGCCATCAGAATAATTGCAAAAAACATAGGGATTACGCTGGATAATCTGAGGCTTAACTCGCCGAACCCGAATAATCCACCCCAAAAATGTAGGAACAAATAATAGACTGGCGGATGCACGTCGATTGCTGTTAGATGAACTAACTCGCCAATAGGTCTTTTTGCTAGAGTGATCGAATAAGCCTCATCAAACCAGACGCTTTGACTCATACCAATCGATAGAGAAATTACCGCAAAAATTAGCGCAAATCCAACAACCAGGAGTAAGAAGTGCTTCTCAAATAGCGCGCCAAGTTTTACTCTAAGGCTTTTTACTGACAATATATCTTTTTCCAATGTATCTTTTTTTACCATATTTTCTGATTTATGAGTTCTCATATGCTCATTTTACCACGTATTATATGGTAAAACCTTGGCAACTGTACTATAATACAGCTATGCCCGAATGGCGGAATTGGTATACGCGTTCGACTTAAAATCGAATGGAGAAATCCATATGGGTTCAAGTCCCATTTCGGGCACCAAATCGAAGCTAAATCCTCTGAGCAATCGGAGGATTTTTACACCTAAAATCCTAGCCATTGACAATACATACTACTTATGTTATAATAAACAAGTTAGCACAGTGTTAACTACTACATTGCTCGAAGAGAGCACGCACAAAGGAGGAACATTATGAATATTGTCGACGTCAAGAAGGGCCCGTCCATGGAGGAGTTTGTGAAGGCATTTGCTACCAGACACACCATCAACGAGACTAAGGTGAAATTCATCACCGAAGACGATCAGACAGTGAAGCTGGCAATCGACTCGCTCGATCATGAGGACACCACCGGCACTCACATTAACTTTGATGGTCGTACCATCGAAGGTGTGAGGGTCCAGGGATTCTTCAAGATTGATCAGAGTTACGGCGAAATCAGATTCGTTGATATTTAAGCCAACTTCCACAATCAACATCAACCAGTTCCACCGCTTTACCCCACACCAAATGGTGTGGGTTTTCATTTGACAAAATAAATAATATATTGCATAATGTTACTTATCAGCAACAGGGCTGACAATACCGCTATATGCGAGTACCTTAGGAGGAAAACATGAAGAAACAAGCTACATCAACCTGGATCATCAAGAAAGGCCCGAGCAAAGATGACTTCTTCCAGAGTCTCTATGATCGTGGCACCAACGATGAGCACCGCGTCACCTTCACCACTGAGGACGATCACTTTCTCTCGGGGAACATCTCCTCGATTGAAGATGATAATTGCTTTGGTGAAGTTTATTGGTTTACCGGCGAGTTCAATGAGATGAAGCTTTGCGGTCACTATGACGTTGAGCATCAGACTGGCTGGATTGAGGCCAGAACACCGACTTCCTGGCATTAATCAAAGCTTAAGTATGATTGAAAGCCATTTTCGCTCCAACAAACCCCGCAATTATTGCGGGGTTATTTACTGGATTTTCTTGACATTTATTTTACACTGGGATAAAATAAATCCAGTGCATATCGCACACGGCTTGCGAGCTTAGCTCAGTTGTTTAGAGCGCTTCCTTGCCAAGGAAGAGGTCGAGAGTTAGAGTCTCTTAACCCGCACCATAAATAGAACTTTTTTTAGAGAACGCATTTGGGCGGCTATTTTACTATAAGTTTAGTTACAGCCTACTATAGCCTAGCGGAAGTCAACTTTTGCATTAATGGATACACAGAATAACCGGCCATACAATTGTACGATTATTGACGAAACACACTACTACTTCTTCTCACCCCCGGATAGCGTCGATCAGCTCAATCGGAAAGAGCATCATCGTCTTTTGACTGGGTTCAGTTGAGATACGCTCTAACGTATTTAACGTACGTAGATTGATCGCTCCCTGTGTCTCCGCCAAGATTCTAGCCGCTTCTGCTAGCGTCTCTGCGGCCGCCCTCTCACCGTCAGCATTAATAATATTGGCACGACGCTCCCGCTCAGCCTCAACCTGCTTAGCCATGGCTCGCTTCACATCACCTGGAAGCTCAATATTCTGAATCTTGACGTTCTCCACATCAATACCCCATTTGTCGGTCTCGGCATCGACGATTTCTTTGGTACATCTATCGGTGTCGAGCGCACATCAACCATGGTGACTGACTGGATGCCAGGGAAAAACAGTCTCAGCCCAGGACTCTTAACTCCAGTAAACTTACCGAGGGTTAGCACCACGCCGCGCTGATATTGATTAACTACCTTGATGCCACTCAAAACGAAAATCACGATAGCCGCGAGAATAATTAGCCCTACTGTTATTCATACTTCCTCTGTTATAGTCTGGTTATAGCACAGTTTCCCTGGCTAATTTGCGAAACGCTTGACGAAACTTTGTACTTAAAATGTGAAAATCGTAGCCATCGGCGACAGCCTGACATATCAATTCTGAAGAACGAGACTTGATTTTATTACTTTATTCTATCCTCGCCAACCACTCTGCCGCCCCACTCGACAACTGCAAATCCTTTGCGCTCAAACGAATCAAGTTTCTGCGCCGGCAACACCACCGGTCTCCTGACTGGTTTAATATCCATCGCTACGCGCAGCAACGAGTCAGGAGCTGGACTTATCGTTAGCTTGTTTCGTGACTGTAATTCATCAGTTAAACGAAAATGAATGACGCTCTGACCAATGTCACGTAATACCGGTAGCCAATATATTATAAATTCATTTCGTTCCCGACTGTTCAGACCAATTTTTGTTAGTTGCTTTTCTAACACGTGCGCCGCCGTATCCTTGGTGACGTAAAAACCTGTCGAAAAATCATGAGGCGAAGTGTCTTTCCCTTCCCAATAAAGAGCGTAGTATTGTTTGCCTGAAGCGTCCGACAACTTGCCATCGGGCTGAGCAGTTACTCGCCAACCATCACCGTACAACGGATAAGTCGTAGTAAAGTTCTCTGGTTTTTGCAGCTGCACCGAGATACTCGTGGTAGCTGTGGGGTAAAGATAGATAATTGGTTTCCTCAGCTCCATGTGGCCGTCCAGTCCGTCGCTCAATGAATCTGTGCCTGTGCTAGACGAATTAACGCTAGTAACTATCGCCCAAGTTGCCGCGGCAGTAATTCCACAAATTGACAAAGTGTACAGTGCCAAGAATAAGACAACTACCCACGGCTTAAATCGCCAGTAGGTTGTTTTGTTTCGCATAAGACCTCCTCTTATTATTCATAGTTTAATTGTAGCACAAGATTGAACTCGCAACCGGTCAATTTCGACAAACTCTCTGTTGTATAATGTAGTTATGGAACAGCCAAATCGCCAGCCGCTCGCTGAACGAATGAGACCGAGCAGTCTAGACGAAGTAGTTGGCCAAGATGAGGCAATGGCTGTGCTGCGCCCAATCGTCGAGCAAGGCGAGCCGGTATCACTGATCTTCTGGGGACCGCCGGGAACAGGCAAAACCACCTTAGCACGAATCATCGCCAGCGAGGTAAAAGCTGATTTCATCGAGATATCAGCCGTCTCTGCTAAGAAAGCCGATATAGAGAAAGTAATTGAACGAGCTCACCAAAACTGGAACTTACAACTACACACCATCCTCTTTGTCGACGAGATTCATCGTTTTAACAAGGCTCAGCAAGATGCATTCCTGCCTCATGTTGAAAGCGGACTAATCATGCTGATCGGCGCCACCACCGAGAATCCCTCTTTCGAAGTAATCCCGCCCCTCATCTCTCGCTCCCGAGTAGTCATCCTTAAGCAACTATCGACCGACCAGATCAAGCGAATCCTCAGTCGAGCCATCAAGCTAGAGAAACTAGAGCGCCGAATCTCCCCTGACGCTATTGACACCATCGCCAGCCTAGCTCACGGTGACGCTCGCTATGCTCTGGGTGCCCTGGAATTAGCCGAAAGCCTAGCACCCGGCAGGAAAAAGATTACCGACCGGCTAGTCGAACAAGCCCTGGGACAGCGTTTACCCCGCTACGATAAGAAAGCTGATGGACACTACGATATCGCCAGCGCCTTTATCAAGTCAATGCGTGGCAGTGATGAAACAGCTGCTCTATACTATTTAGCCCGGATGATCCAAGCCGGCGAGGATCCTAAGTTCATCGCCCGGCGGATGATCATCTTCACCAGCGAAGATATCGGGCTAGCTGGTAACGGTGCCCTGGGGTTAGCCACAAACGCCTTTCTGGCTATCGAACGAGTCGGTTTGCCTGAGGGAGGGATCATTCTGTCGCATGTCGTTATTGCTTTGTGTCGAGCTAAGAAATCTCGTGAATCATATGACGCTTGGCTACAAGCCAGGCAGCTGGCTGAAGAGTTCCCCGACAGTCCCATACCGCTCTTCATTCGCAACGCCCCGACTAAACTAATGCGCCACTTGGGGTACGGAAAGGGCTATCAATGGAAGGCAGGCTATCACCAGGCAGGTAGCTATTTACCCGACGAAGTTCAAGCTAAGTTAGATCAGGATCAAAACAAAAGAAAATGACCAAGCCCGGCGGATCCAACAGCCGGCGGCTTATTTAGCTACTGAGTTATTTACGTTTAGCCAGCCTTAGCTGAGCCTGGTCAATGGTGCGCTGCGCCTTGCGCTCCTCAATAATCCCAGCCAACTTGACAGCCAGGGCATCTCTTGTAGCGACAAAAGTACTTTCGCCTACCGACGACTTAAGTGCCCTTACTATCCGGGTCAAACGACCTAACTCGGTATTAGTATAGATACAACTAATCCAGTCAAGATTCGCCATCAAGTAGCGCAGCGTATCAAGCTTGAGCCGGTCAGTTCGACTAATCTGGAACTGAAACCAAGGGAAGCCCCCGCCAACACTATCTATCGGATATTCCGCCACTAGCATGTACTTAGTGACATAATTCTGGAAGAGCTCTTGACTAACCAGATCATTACTGCCGACAGATCCGTCAGCACTGGCTAACTGTAAGACCTCAGATACTCGAACCAGTTCATCGGCCTCGCTAAACAAATGTCGCAACTTCACGTCGGTGGAAGCTCGACAAAAACTAGCTACCGCTCGCACATAGTTATCAGCCATTTTGACCGACGGCAGTTCGACTAGATCATAAAGTAGCTTTTTACCCCTGACGGTTTCACTATGCACTGCCCGACAAAAATAATTTACCTGCTCCTCGTTAGACAGAGTTTCAGCATGCTCTAGCTCAGTGATGTTCTGAATCAGGATCGGATATTTACCATCGCTGTCCGGCTCATCGATGGCTCGCCTAGCTCGCAAGTGATCAGTTACCCGTTCGATCGTTGGCAAGCTGACACCTAGCACTTTTTGTGCCAGTCGGTCAGAAGCTTCACCCATCGCCAGAAAAACGTTCATCACATCAGCCGGCTGAACTTGCCCGGTACTCGCCACCTTTTTAGCCACTTCCTGCACCAATAGCACTTTACGCACTAAGTCAGCCGAGAGGTCAGACTTAGGGGCTTTTGGAGTCAATACTTTAGTTATTGTCTCAAGGATCTCATCATTCCGACAAACAATCTTGTATTTATCGCCATAGATTAGCTCGCCGTTCTTAGGTAGAAGATTGGCATTATTCGCCAGATAGACTGTGATATCACCCACCGCAATGGATCGAAAATGATCTCGATGACTATTAAGCAATTTACCAGCACACTGCAGGTACTCTTCATCCTGATCCGGGAAGATATTATGGTCGTAGATCAAGACTTTGCCATCTTGCTTTACGTATAGTCGCACATCAGTCAACTTAGGCTTACCCACCGCCTCGCCATAGACAATATCACTAGCCTCAAACGGCAGATGAAACTCTACACTCTCAGGCACTACCGTCTCGGTCGGTTGTTTATTCTTGCGACCACGACCACGCTTCCTCGCTTTCTTCGTTGGCTGATCATCAACCGAAGACTGACTCGCTTCCGGCTCACCATTTTGCGCCAGAATCTCCTTTTTAATCCTGATTAACTCCCTCAAGCCATCTAGACCGGCACCGACACCGCCAGCCTGACTATCGGCCGGCACGGTAACACCGCTAGCTGGAGTTATCACCGGATCACCACTTACCTCACTCATAAACTAGCTTTACCATACCATATACTTGCCAGCGTTTCAACTAGCTTGCGTGATATCCCACCCCGGCCTAATAATATATTGGTGCGCCCGAGAAGACTTGAACTTCCACGTCGTAACCGACACATGCACCTCAAGCATGCCTGTCTACCAATTCCAGCACGAGCGCTCACTGGCCATTATACCATCCACCTCCTAGAAGCAAATAGTAAAAGTCGCTCCGCTGCCACACCGACTAGGGTTATTTGTAGCCGATACCTTAGCACCCATCTGCTCCGCCAATCGACTGGCTAGACTAAGCCCCAGACCGAACCCTTCAGAATTACGTGACTCGTCTGCCCGATAAAATCGGTTAAAGACATTTGGCAAATCTTTGTCGGCTATACCACTACCGTGATCCCGCACCGCCAGACTCTTCTTGCCGTCGCTAATAATCTCAATCCGGCTATTTTCCGGCGAGTACTTGATAGCATTATCCAGATATATATAGAGTATCTCTATCAGAGCATCGGCGTTAGCTACCAGTTTCAGCGACTTGTCGCCGAGCTGATTGTCTATCGTTATCTTTTTCGCCCCTGCCGTCGCTTGAACCCGGTCGATAGCTCGCCCAACCACTTCACTGGCATCAATTGCCGCCAGCTCCAGCTTGCCGGAGCCGCTTAGCCTCAGTAGAGTAT
>ERZ773066.1960-NODE-1960-length-10308-cov-17.067688_pt1 | contig 10308 bp, 7 predicted proteins | sample MGYA00580573_ERZ773066 | MGnify/ENA primary metagenome ERZ773066 (study PRJEB29015, sample SAMEA2738128) | human oral metagenome | biome: human oral; feature: human-associated habitat; material: saliva | place: China | collected 2203 ... | reverse complement strand
GAGACCAACAAGTCGAGCAGGGACGAAAGTCGGGCTTAGTGATCCGGTGGTACCGTATGGAAGGGCCATCGCTCAACGGATAAAAGCTACCCTGGGGATAACAGGCTTATCTCCCCCAAGAGTTCACATCGACGGGGAGGTTTGGCACCTCGATGTCGGCTCATCGCATCCTGGGGCTGAAGTCGGTCCCAAGGGTTGGGCTGTTCGCCCATTAAAGCGGTACGCGAGCTGGGTTCAGAACGTCGTGAGACAGTTCGGTCCCTATCCGTCGCGGGCGTTGGAAATTTGAGAGGAGCTGTCCTTAGTACGAGAGGACCGGGATGGACACACCGCTGGTGTACCAGTTGTTCTGCCAAGAGCATCGCTGGGTAGCTATGTGTGGACGGGATAAACGCTGAAAGCATCTAAGCGTGAAGCCCCCCTCGAGATGAGATTTCCCATCATTTTAAATGAGTAAGACCCCTGAGAGACGATCAGGTAGATAGGCTAGAAGTGGAAGTGCCGCGAGGCATGGAGCGGACTAGTACTAATCGGTCGAGGACTTAACCACGAGTTGTATAGCTGGTAGATTGATGGAGTTGGATATAGATTCAGTTTTGAAAGAACGAAAGTTTTTTCAGAAGATAAAGTGTGGTGACGATGGCAAGAAGGATACACCTGTTCCCATCTCGAACACAGAAGTTAAGCTTCTTAGCGCCGATAGTAGTTGGGGGTTTCTCCCTGCGAGGGTAGGACGTTGCCACGCTTTATATATAATGGAGGTTTAGCTCAGCTGGGAGAGCATCTGCCTTACAAGCAGAGGGTCAGCGGTTCGATCCCGTTAACCTCCATTGATGAGTGATTAGCTCAGTTGGTAGAGCATCTGACTTTTAATCAGAGGGTCACAGGTTCGAGCCCTGTATCACTCATTCTCATAGTAGAAATTGCGGGTGTGGCGGAATTGGCAGACGCACTAGATTTAGGATCTAGCGCCGCGAGGCGTGGGGGTTCGAGTCCCTTCACCCGCACTTAGCCGGCTTAGCTCAGTTGGTAGAGCATCTGATTTGTAATCAGAGGGTCGAGGGTTCAAGTCCTTTAGCCGGCATTAAAATCAAATTGCGGAAGTAGTTCAGTGGTAGAACACCACCTTGCCAAGGTGGGGGTCGCGGGTTCGAACCCCGTCTTCCGCTTTGCCAATGTAAAACCATGGCCCATGCCGGGGTGGCGGAATTGGCAGACGCACAGGACTTAAAATCCTGCGGTCAGTGATGACCGTACCGGTTCGACCCCGGTCCTCGGCATTAATAAAATATACAATGCACCCATAGCTCAATTGGATAGAGTACTTGACTACGAATCAAGCGGTTACAGGTTCGACTCCTGTTGGGTGCATTTTTTACTTACGGGAATTAGCTCAGCTTGGTAGAGCACTTGGTTTGGGACCAAGGGGTCGTAGGTTCGAATCCTGTATTCCCGATACGTAAACAAATGAGAAAGCTAGACATTGTGTCTAGCTTCTTTTTTTTGCAAAAAATGCAAGATGATTGGCAAAAGGCACATTCTTTTGTATAATTAAAGTCAAATATAGTCAAGGTAAAAGGAGGAAGATGGATGCAAAGTCAAAATCAAAATATGTCGGATTTGATTGAAAATTACTTAAAGAAAGTACTGCACAAGAATGAAACAGTTGAAATTAGACGCAGTGAGATTGCAGACCAATTCAATTGTGTACCTTCCCAAATTAATTACGTGATTAATACCCGCTTTACCATTCAACAAGGGTATGTCGTTGAAAGTAAACGCGGTGGCGGTGGTTATATCCGCATTATGAAAGTAAATCTAGTGGATGAGATGGATATCTTAAATGAATTAGGAAATCTGATTCCAGAAGAACTTTCAGAGCGAGAAGGTAATCATTTATTACAAAACTTATATGAAAATGAGCTGATTAGTAAACGTGAAGCGCAAATGATGTCACTCATGATGGAGAAAGATACATTCCCTTCAAACGTAAAGAATGCTGCAGAGATTCGTAGTAATATGATGAAGAAATTAATCGACAATTTGAAATACCGTTAAACAGAAAGGAATAAACGCATGAGTGAAATTTTTACACCAAAAGCAAAGAGTGCAATGGTCTTAGCCGCAAGAGAAGCCATCCTGTTCAAACACCAAGCCGTGGGAACAGAGCACTTACTATTAGGATTAATCCTTGAACAAGAAGGCATCGCGGGAAATGTGCTTCGTGCTGCAGGGTTGACTGCGGAAATCGTTCGTTCTGAAATCGAGTCACTCACAGGATACGGGTCAAACCGTAAGCAAATGGATCCGTACTTAATGCCGTATTCACCAAGAGCGAAGAAAGTGATTCTATCGGCAACCGATGAAGCGAAACGCCTCGAAGTGCCACAAGTCGGAACAGAGCACTTATTATTAGCCTTATTACGCGAAGAAGTGTTAGCGACGAAGATTCTCCGTGATAACCAAATCGACCCTCAAGAGTTGATGAAAGAAATCTACGGCAAAATCGGAATTCAACCTTCAAATGCTGCAGCTTCTAAGAGAAAAGCACGTCAAGAGTCTTCACAAGAAGGAACGCCTACATTAAACAGCTTAGCGCGTGATTTAACCGAATTAGCGCGTGAAGGCAAAATCGACCCAGTAGTTGGTCGTGAAGACGAAGTGCGCCGCATTATCCAAATCATTAGCCGTCGTACGAAAAACAACCCTGTCCTCGTTGGGGAACCAGGTGTTGGGAAGACAGCCATCGTTGAAGGTTTAGCACAACGCATGGTGAGCGGAGAAGTTCCTGAAGAAATCGCCGAGAAACGTCTCATGATGTTAGACATGGGTGCGGTTGTTGCGGGAACAAAATACCGTGGTGAGTTCGAAGAGCGCATGAAGAAAATCTTGGATGAAGTGTACCGTGAACAAGATGTGATTCTCTTTATCGATGAGTTGCATACGCTTATCGGTGCAGGTGGGGCAGAAGGCTCTATCGATGCTTCAAACATCTTAAAACCAGCGCTTGCTCGTGGTGAAATTCAAGTTATCGGGGCGACTACGCTTGATGAATATCAAAAATATATCGAAAAAGACGCAGCCTTAGAACGTCGTTTTGCCTCTGTTCATGTACATGAACCTAGCGCAGACGATACAGTTGAAATCTTAAAAGGGCTTCGCAAACGTTATGAAGACCACCACCGTGTGGAAATCACAGACGCAGCGATTGAAGCAGCCGTTCAATTATCGGTTCGTTATATTACGTCTCGTAAATTACCAGATAAAGCCATCGATTTGATGGACGAAACAGCCGCAAAAGCCCGTCTTGACCGCAGTGGAAAACACTCACCGCTTCAAAAACTGGAAGCAGAAGTAGCAGACCTCGCACAGAAGAAAGACGACGCTATCCGTGAGCAAAAATTCGAAGAAGCTGCTCGTTTACGCAAGAAAGAACAAGCCAAACGCGACAAGCTTGAAAAACTACGCCAAAAAGTAGAAATCGAAGCGAAACAAGAATTTGTGGCGGCGATTACGGATGAAGATATCGCAGAAGTCGTATCACAATGGACTGGAATTCCATTGAAACAAATGGAGAAAAAAGAAAGCGAACGTCTCGTTCATCTTGAAAAAGAATTGCACCAACGCGTGATTGGACAAGAAGAAGCTGTATCAGCGGTCGCTCGTTCGATTCGCCGTGCTCGTAGCGGATTAAAAGATCCAAAACGTCCAATCGGTTCATTCTTATTCCTTGGACCTACAGGGGTTGGGAAGACAGAGTTAGCGAAAACATTAGCGGAAGCAATGTTTGGCGACCAAGACGCTCTCGTTCGTATCGATATGTCTGAGTACATGGAGAAACACGCGGTTAGCCGTTTAGTCGGTTCGCCTCCAGGATACGTGGGATTCGATGAAGGCGGACAATTAACAGAGAAAATTCGTAACAAACCTTACTCTGTGATTCTGTTAGATGAAATCGAAAAAGCTCATCCAGATGTATTTAACATTCTGTTGCAAGTCTTAGACGATGGCCATCTGACGGATTCGAAAGGACGTAAAGTCGACTTCAGAAATACGATTCTTATCATGACATCAAACCTTGGAGCAACGGCTCTAAGAGATGAAAAAGCAGTGGGGTTCGGTGCGAAAACCGTACAACACGACCATACGGCAATGGAAAAACGTATTCGCGAAGAGTTGAAGAATGCGTTCCGTCCAGAGCTATTGAACCGTATCGATGAAATTATCGTCTTCCATAAATTGACGAAACCGGAATTACGTCAAATCGTTCAATTGATGACAAAAGACATTAAGACTCGTCTTGCAGAACTCAATATCGAATTGAAATTCACTTCAGGTGTGATTGATCTAATCGCAGAAGAAGGATTCGACCCAGAATACGGGGCACGTCCAATTCGTCGCGCGATTCAAAAGAAAATCGAAGACCCACTTAGTGAAGCGCTCCTCAGCGGAGAAATTCGCTTCGGTCAAAAAGTAACAATCGGTTCTCAAAAAGGAAAAGTGACGATTAAAGAAACAAAAGTCGCTCCTAAAAAAGAAGCCGTTAAAGCTTAATAGGATAACGAAAATAGCCACTTCTATGAAAATAGAAGTGGCTATTTTTTAATAACTTTGTTTTTGTAAGAGTAGGTGGCAGAGCGTGAGGTCGTTCATGTCTTTGACGTTCAGCCCTGTTTGTTCCGCAAAACGATCGATGCGGTATTGCAACGTATTGCGGTGTAAGAAGAGCTTTTGGCTGGCCTTTGAGACATTTCCATGAGCGTCCCAGAGAGCCTCAATTAGTTCTTTCACATCATCTTCGCTTAATAAGAGAATCAACTCGTCGGCAATCGGTGCGATGTCGACCAAAGCGTTGGCAATCGCCCATAACATCACTGGCGCAAATTCCAGACTGGAACGCTTGTGGGAATGCATTAAGTATTCCACGAAGAGCGCTTTTTCTGCTTGATAGAGAATTGGCACTCTGCTTGACGTTGCCCAGCGGTTTCCGATAAAGAGTTGTAATTCCACGGCGAAGTCATCTTCAATCGCGGATTGCACTTCAAAGAGCGTGCTTGCAAGCGACGTTGCGACTTCCGGGTTCACGACTAGCGTGTAGTGATGGCGGAAGTTTTTGAAGGCGGCAAGGGTCCCAACCGTTAAGTTCTCGACGAACTCCAACCAGTCTTTTTCGAGGAAGACGCCTTCTTGCTTAGGAAATACCGCCAAGTGTACGCATTGGATATACGCAGTCGGTGTTGGCAATGCACCTTTTCCTTCCAAGTAGGCAAGCCAAGGATGCGTTGGAATCGTTGTTTTTGTTGGTTGTGTATTTAAGGTTTCGATGAGGAATCGTTCGCGCTCCGTTAAGCTCGATTCTAAGAGATAAATCACTTCACCGTTCAGCGTTACAGGAACCGTGTTTTGACCGTTTTCTCCAAGAAGAGCATCCGGGAACAATTCTTTCCAAGTCTTTTTCATAAGAACTCCTTTTTTGAAAAGTGTTTGCCTCTTAAGTATACACGTTGTTGCCTAGAGAATAAAGGTTCTTATACTATGATTTTATAAAGAAATTCGGTAGAATAGGACATATAGTCAATATAAGGGGGATCCGACATGTCAACAGAATGGTCATTAAAAGAAATATACCCTTCATTTGAAAGTGAAGAGTTTCAACGTGACTTTGAACGTTTTTCAAACTTTAGAGAGGTATTCAACGGCTTAACGCTCGAAGATAACTTAGAGTCTATCAAAGCGGCAATTGCGGCCTTAGAAGAGTTCAGCGTCTTAAGCAGCCGTCTTGGAAACTACATTAATTTAACATTAACAGCTAACACGACAGACGAAACAGCGAATAAATACCGTACATTATTCGGCAATGCGTATGCTTCGTTAAACAGTGCGTATACAAAAGTCTACAAATTCATCGGAAGTGTGGAAACAGATATCACAGCTGACGAAGATTTAAAAGACTACGAATTCTACTTTGCAGAAGCAAAACAACAATACAAACATCTATTATCAGATGAATTAGAAGATGTCATTGCGAAATTCTCTATTAGCGGAGGAGATGGTTGGGAACAACTCTTCGAAGCGATGACTTCAGGTGTTGAAGGCGAATTTAAAGGCGAAAAAGTAACGCTTAGCGAAATTCGTAATATGGCATATGACGCCGATGCAGCGGTTCGTAAAGAAGCGTACGAAACAGAATTGAAGATGTACGATACAATTAAAGAACCAATCGCATTTGCCTTAAACAATATTAAACAACAAGTGCTTACAGAAACAAGCTTACGTGGTTTCGAATCTCCACTAGCACAAACATTAGAAGCATCTCGTATGTCTCGTGAAACATTAGATGCACTTCTTGAAGCGATTCGCGAATATTTACCACAATTCCGCGCTTACTTAAAACATAAAGCTTCCCTCTTAGGTCACGAAAATGGATTACCATTCTACGACTTATTTGCACCAATCGGAGAAAGCTCACGTCGTTTTACAATCGAAGAGTCGAAAGAATTCTTATTAGAAAACTTCAAAGGCTTCTCACAAGATTTAGCGGATATGACAAAAGAAGCTTACGAAAACAACTACATCGACTTCTTACCACGTAAAGGAAAAGTGGGGGGCGCGTTCTGTAGCAACCTACCATTCATCAAACAATCACGTATCTTAACAAACTTCTCTGGTTCATTAAGCGACGTTGTAACAATTGCGCACGAATTAGGACATGCGTACCACGGTTTACATATCGAAAACCACCGTGTATTAAACCAAGAGTACTCAATGCCTGTTGCTGAAACGGCGTCAACATTCAACGAAAACATCGTGATGAATACAGTAATTAGCGAAGCAAGCGATGCTGAAAAAGTAGCGTTATTGGAATCACAATTACAAGATACAACACAAATCATCGTGGACATCTACTCACGTTACTTATTCGAATCAGCAGTATTTGAAAACCGTGAAAAGAGCTTCATGTTCTCGAAAGATTTAGAACAATTAATGTTGGATGCGCAAAAAGAAGCATACGGCGACGGATTAGATCCAGACGCAATGCATCCATATATGTGGGCTTGCAAACCGCACTACTACAGCAGCAACTTAAGCTTCTACAACTTCCCATACGCATTCGGAGGATTGTTCTCTAAAGGGTTATATGCCATCTATCAAGAGCAACCTGAAGGATTCGTTGAGAAATATCAAGAGTTATTGCGTGCGACAACAGTGACTTCTGCGGAAGATACTGCGAAGGTGTTGGGCGTGGATGTGACGGACAGCGCATTTTGGAAGAAGGCACTTGCGCAAGTTGCCGACAACATCGAGCAGTTCATTGCTTTAACTCCGGTGAAAGCATAAAAACATCTTGCGATGTTTCGTTCCTTCCGTTGGAATAAAACAAAATCATTAATAGTGCTATAAAGTACTTCGAGCCCTTTCGGATATCTTCATAGCAATCATTATAGCTGTACCGGGCTGAGCCTTATGTCTCAGCTCCTATCGAGCCTCAAAGTGACTCTAGGAAATGAATTTCCAGAGTCACTAATTCGCATCGATTACACTCGCTATGATGATTGCTATAGAATCCGAAGGGCTCTTTCGTACTTTATGGAGTTTATTTTTGTTTTATTCCATCGAGTTTGTAGTGATTCGCAAGATATTTTTATGCTTTCCTTTTTTTGATAAACTGCTACGATGTTATTGGCAATGCTTAGGAAGGGAACGCAAGGGGTGTGTACTTCATTATTGGAGTAAGTTTAGCGATTCTAATTGGCTTTAATTAAATAGATTGTTGCCGTGTTGTTGGCAATGTTTAGGAAGGGAATCGCATTGGCGGTGTGTGCTTTTGGAGGGAGTAGGGATAAAATAGGCTTTTTTATTGGATTTAACCGATTTTTTATATTGCATATAGGGGGAAAGAGGAGTACCATTAGGGTATCAACCTTAAAGGAGATGAAGTGATGTTTACGTTAACAAAGGAATTGACGAAACAATATAAAGAAAGTTTTCAAAGTAAGCCAGAGCGTATCGTGGCGCAAAATGCTGCGGTGAAGAATGGCTTGAAAGGATCTAGTGAGACGGTCGCTTCTGTTGTGGAAAATCAGCCGGTGTATTCGATTGATTTGGAACACGGGAAAGTAGCCAACCAAAAGGCTTCTGGTCGTTGCTGGATGTTTGCGGCGCTCAATACATTCCGCCACAGACTCTTTAATAACTTCAAGCTCGAAGAATTTGAACTCTCACAAAGCTATACATTTTTCTGGGATAAATACGAAAAGGCTAATTATTTCCATGAAAATATTTTAAAAACAGCGGGCGAACCTGTGACAAGCCGCAATGTAGCCTTTCTCTTACAAACACCTCAACAAGACGGTGGGCAATGGGATATGATTGTGTCACTCTTCAAGAAATATGGGGTTGTGCCAAAAAGCGTGATGCCGGAAAGTTTTTCAAGCTCGGCTTCAAGCGATTTGAACAAATACTTAAATAAAAAACTTCGTCAAGACGCTAAAGTGCTTCGTGACTTAGTGGCACGTGGCGCTAGCGAAGAGGAAATCAACGAAACGCGTAAACAATTAATGCAAGAAGTGTACGACTTACTTAGCGTGACGCTTGGAACTCCGCCAGAAACATTCGACTTCGAATATCGTGATAAAGATAAGGAATTCCACCGTCACTTGAATTTGACACCACAAAGCTTCTTCGAACAATTCGTGGGCTTGAACTTGGACGATTACGTGTCTATCATCAACTCACCAACAGCGGACAAACCATTCAACCGTTCATACACTGTTGACATGCTTGGAAATGTCGTTGGCAACCAAGTGCGCTACTTGAACTTAGACATGGCAACGTTCAAAGAATTAGCGATTCGCCAATTAGAACAAGGCGAGTCAGTTTGGTTTGGTTGTGATGTCGGTCAATCTTCTAACCGAGGCAACGGTCGTCTTGCGCTCAATAACTTCGACCTTAAAGGCTTAACTGGAATCGACTATTCACTCACGAAAGGCGAACGTCTTGAATACGGCGATAGCTTAATGACACACGCGATGGTATTAACAGGGGTAAACCTTGTGGATGGCAAACCTAATCGCTGGAAAGTGGAAAACAGTTGGGGTGAAGAATCTGGGGTTGAAGGGTTCTGGATGATGAGTGATGCGTGGATGGATGAGTTTACGTATCAGATCGTTGTCAGAAAAGACTTGCTTACAAAAGAGCAACTCGACGCTTTCAACAGCGAACCAATTGTGTTAGCACCATGGGATCCAATGGGGTCTTTGGCGTAAGGACAGAATTTATATAAAATAAACTAAAACAGTTTCACTATCAACATCTTCAGATGTTTTAATAGTGGTAAATGTAAGGATACCACCTGGAGCCTGTAGTCTCCAGGTTCCCAAGCTTCAAACAGCCGCTAGGAAATAAATTTCTTAGCGGCTGTAATTCACATTGGGTATTTGTCCTTACAAATACCACTATATCATCTGAAGATGTTTTTTCGTTCCACTGAACAAGTTTGGCATTAAATTCTGTCCTTACGCTGAGATTGATGCTAACTCAATTGGTCGTGTGAAGTCGAGTTGTCTTTTGCTTTTTAGGGCTAGGGATGCTGGATACGGCTTTCTAAAATTAACATATTTGTTAATTAACATATATGTTAATTTTAGAATAGGGAGGTGAAGCATATGAAGCGAAAGTTCATAGCATCAAAAGAATTGGTGGATCGGTTAGATAGTTACGATTATGATGAGATGGTGAAATTAGCTGCAATGCTAAAAATGTTAGAAGAAGATGGTGTAACTGATGAAATGATTCAAAAATGGGGAGTACATTATAAGGGGAAAAGTTATTTAGAGGTTGCAATATGCAAAAAGAAAAAGGAGGAAACAGACGATGAGTACGTATCTAACTTCCAAACTAAAAAAGTTCGTATCGGAATACCCGAATTTTGATAAAGATCTTGAAAAGACTATGTTTTTGCAAAGAGTAGCGCTGCAGATGGTAAAGCTTCAAAATGATAGTGGATTAGCTTTAGAAGACTTTGCGAGAGAAGTTGAACTGCCGAATTCTCACATTTCAAGACTGCAAAGTGGAGATCACAACCCAACAATACTCACTTTATTGGATATTGCTGAAAGATGTGGGTATAAGTTAGAAATTAAAGTTAAAAAGACTCGGAAATAAATTTAAGAAAAATTTCTTTTTTAGTACATAGCTATTTAACCTCTAAATATATTCTTATTAGTGTAGGGCAAAATGACTACCAAAATAAATGAGGAGGGAAAATATGGGACATGAAACAATTGTTGATAAAAAACTATATTTAGT
>ERZ773066.1959-NODE-1959-length-10310-cov-21.192979_pt1 | contig 10310 bp, 7 predicted proteins | sample MGYA00580573_ERZ773066 | MGnify/ENA primary metagenome ERZ773066 (study PRJEB29015, sample SAMEA2738128) | human oral metagenome | biome: human oral; feature: human-associated habitat; material: saliva | place: China | collected 2203 ... | reverse complement strand
GCGGGCGCCGGGTCGAAGGGGCCGGGGAGTCGGCGGCGCGGGGGAGTGGGGAGCGGTCCCCCGAGGGCGGCCACGGGCGCCCGAGAATAATCTTCTCGACGTCTGAAAGATTGTTCTGGGGGCGTCTGGGGGAATTTCCCGAATGCGATATGGTGGTGGTCCGTCCTCGTGGGGTATTATGGGTGCGGAATAAATGTCCGCATGAATTCGGAAGGGGCGGGGCGTCGCCATGAAGTTATACCACGGGATTGACCGATGGTGAGTTCGGCGAGATGTTCGCCGGCTCTTCCCCGGGCTCTGAAGGGCCTGCGGCTCGCGGCCGAGGAGGTGTCTGAGGGCTGCGACTTTCGTGGTGGACGGCACCCTCTTCCCCCGAATAACCTTTCCGATGGGGATCGCGTCCGGGGCCGCTGGACCGGTCGGGGAACGGGGTCGTCTCGGCCGGACCGGGCGCTCGTGTCGGACCCGGCCGGGAGTGGGCGGCTGATGCTGGAGGTGCTGCTGTGGCTGGTGGGGCGGTATGGCGAACACGGTGTCTTGTTGCACGTTTGCAGTAAGGCGTTTCAATGCCGACCTTTCCGCATGACTTCGTCAGAAGTTGGCGCGCGGAGGGCTCTGGGGGCCGTCGGTGGCGCTTGGCGTGATTCCGCCACTATGTGCTACTCTGGGCCCGGTGCTGGCCGGTCCGGAGGGGTGCTCCCGGGGCCGGTGGCGCTCCGGGCCCTCGAAGTGGCGTCATACCGCCGCTCCCGAGGGCAGGGGTCAGGGAGCACCACGCACCTGTAGGTGCATTGAGACGTGCCATAGTAGTCTTTGACGACATACGTATCGCGTCAGGGGGCACCACGCACCTGTAGGTGCATTGAGGCCTCGTTAGCTGCTGTGCACAGACAGATCGCCCCGCCGTCAGGGAGCGCCACGCATCTGTAGGCGTATTGAGCCTTCCTTGTTTCGTATTCGCTACAGATCGTGCGACTCCCACGTAGTCTGGCCTGAAGGAATCCTATTCAAGGGGAACGCCGATAAAGACATCCCCGAAGGTGCCCAATGTCCCTCGTGCCTGAAACATGGTATTTGCGATACGTGATCCGACTCGTCGTCACCTCCGCTCATCAACGTTCAGGTTGCTTTGACTTCCTTATGACTATCTGCCGTTCTACACTGTTCTCATGACATGGCACCACGCCTACAACGGGATCCCGGCGATCCGCGAGCCGCGCGATGGCAATGGCGCGAACTCGGCCCTCTACAAGGACGACGTCCCCTCCGGGCACGACCGTCTGGCGGCCGGCCGCCTGTCCGGGGAGCTCGCCGTCAAGATCGTGGCCGCCTCCCCGACGATCCCCGGACAGCAGACCGCCGACGGCAGGGTCGTCGTCGCCTCCCGCAGCGGAGACCCGAAAGGCGCCCGGACCTGGGAGGACGCCACGATCCCGGTCACCACCCTCAAGGGGGTCCTCTCCTCCGCCTATGAGGCAGTCACCGCCTCCCGCATGCGAGTCTTCGGCCCGCACGACCACGTCCTCACCCATCGACGCACCACCCAGGAGGCGACGGTCCTTTACCCGGTGCTGCTCATGCCCGACGAGAAAGGTGCCGGCCTGCGGGCCCGCGTCATGCTCGGCAAGAACGAGGCGCCGAGGAGCGACCAGGAATGGGGAAAGCCAGTCTACGTGTGCGCGGCCGTCCTACCCGATAGCCTGACCTCCGCCGCGGCGATCTTCAGTGCCGAAGGTAAACGGCTCTACTCCGGCGCTCACAACTCGAAGAAGCGGGACAAACGCAGAAAGGGTTCGGATAAGGCGGCGGAGGCCCGCCTCGAGGAGCTGCGGCGAGTCGCCCCGCATCTGAAGCAGATCAGTTTCAGTGCCGAAGCAGAGAAGTTCTACGGTTCCAAACGATTCATCGTCAAGGACATCTGCGGAGAGTCCTTCTGCGGAACGCGCGACGATCCGATCGAGATGCTTCACCGGACAAACGGAGTCGTCGTCCGGCTCACGCCTCCGGGTGCGGGTCCGCTCATCGACACCAAATACAACGAGTTCATCTTCTTCGACGCGAATCCTCATCCCACCTATCTGACCGTGTCCGAGGAGATTTTCGACGGCCTCGTGGAGGTCGTCCACAGCTATATCGAGAACATCCGCGCTCTCAAGCGCCGCGCGGATCGCAGGAAGGCGGCGGGAATGCCGCGGATCGACCCGGACTCGGACACCCGCACCTCGGACGCGCCCAACACGTGGCTCGTGGACACGATCATCAACGGTGAGAACGCTCCTGGTCTCGACGCGGATCGCAATGCGATCAGGGCCCACCTTATCGAACTCGCCAGCAGCGACCCCGGCCTGCCCCTCTTCGCCTCCATTGACGATGGCAAGATCACCGGTCTCACCCCCTCCCAGGTCGGACGGCGCACGGGCGTCCAGGCGCTCTCGCCCGCGCAGCTCGCCGAGACCGCCGGGGTCGCCCCGGCTCGCACCCGCGGGCAGGCCTCGGCCGCGGACCGCATGTGGGGGTTCGTCGCCGACGAGAAGGAGGAGGACGCCGACCGGGCCGCCGCCGTCCGCGGGCGCATCACCATCCGACCCGTCATTCCCGCGGCGCCCCTGACGGGGCAGCAGGACTGGCTCCGGCTTCCGAAGGGGGACGCCAAGGGCTGGATCCTGCCGACCCTCGCGAGCCCGAAGCCCTCAACGGGGGCGCCTTACCTGCGCACCAAGACGGGCGCGGCCCTCGATGAGGCCCTCACCCGCGCCCAGACCTTCCAGCCCGACCAGGTGCTCATCCGCAAGGTCTACCCCACGCACCGGGCCCTCCTGTCCGCCCGGAATGACGGCTTGCCCCACGCGACCCGTCTCAGCGGGGAGAAGGGTCCCGGGGACACCGCCGTCGGCTCCTACCTCGCCCCCGGCGCCGTCTTCCGCACGACCATCGCCTTCGAGGGACTCACGGCCGAGGAGCTCGCCGTGCTCGTCTGGCTGCTCACGCCGAGGCGACTCGTTCCGCGCAGCGGAAAGCGGAGGAAGGCGAGTCGTTCCGCCGTGGGCTACCACCGTCTCGGCTTCGGCAAGCCACTGGGGCTCGGCGCGGTCGAGATCCGGGCCACCGACGTCGTCGTCCGCGACGGCGCCGGGCTCGCCGACGGGTATCAGGACCTCACGGGCTGCCTGGGCTGTCCCCCGCCGAAGAGCGACCGGGATACGCCCGAGCAGCGACTGGGTAAAATCCTCAGCCGGCTGCCGCGGGGCTTCAATCAGCGCCTGTCGGTGCGGGCCTTCGTGCGAGCCGCCTACGGCTGGGGCGGCGACGTCGGCTACCCCGCTGCCGGCAAGAGGGCCGGCGGGGACGAGCTCTCGCCGATCATCACCTGGTTCAAGAACCGCGAGGAGAACCGGATCAAGCACCGGATCGGCCCGCGCAAGAACTCCCTCGACTCCCAGTACGACTTCCCGCCCTTGGCCGAGCCGTGACGCCCCGGGCCCGCTTCTCCCGCGGGGCCAGGGGCGTGGAGATGCGCATGACCGCACTTCGGGCGCATTATGTGGGGCATGACTGAACTCACCGTCGCGGCCGCCCGCGCGCGTCTCGCCGACGTCGTCGACGAGGCCCGCGAGCGCCACCGCCCCGTGTTCCTCACGCGCTGGCCCCGCCCCCTCACCACACCCCGCGGTACAGGCCGCCGTCGTCGAGGTCGGGGGCGGTGCCGTGGACCTCGCCGCGCGCCAGGCAGGCGGCGCACAGCGGATAGATGTGGACGACGTCATCGTCGGCGTCGATGATCTCGTCGACGCACGTGCGCACCTGCCTCAGCTCGTCGTCCTCCAGACGCAGACTGAAAACGGACTCCTGTATCCGGTACCCCCAGCCCTCCAGAGCTGCGGCGAGCCGGGTGCGCCGGGAGTCGGCGGCGATGTCGTAGGCGAGAACGACGGTCAGCGCCACGACGCGCCGCTCCACCTGTAGTCGGGCTCGATAATGGCCCGGCCGAGCAGCTGGGCCTGGTGGTGTATGTGGCGCCGCCAGGTGCCGGCGAAACCCGGCAGGGCGCCCTTGACCTGGCGCTGGAGCGTGGCCTCGTAGCCGTCGACGAGCGCCTTCTTGCCGTTCTTGTCCAGCCATACCCCTTCGCCGTCGCCGGAGACGGTGGCGTGCTCGGGCCGCAGGCGCCGCGAGCGGAGCAGCGCCATGACGGTGCGGTCCACGAGCAGGGGCCGGAACTCCTCCATGAGGTCCAGCGACAGGCTGGGGCGCTTGTCCGTGGAGGCGTGCAGGACGCCGAGGGGGCGACGTCGACGCCCCCGTCGCGCCGGCCGGTGCGGTGCAGGACGCTGACCTGGTGGTGCATCTTGGCCCGGACGATGGCCCGGGCGAGCGGCAGGCGAGCCCCGTCGTCGGCGGCGAAGGCGGCCTGGGTGAGCAGTCGGCGCGCGTTGGCGGTGTCGCGCGGGGCGGAGAGCTGTCCGAGGTAGCCGCCGTGCCGGGACAGGAAGATGACGTCGACGTCATTGCGCAGGGCCCAGGAGCGGGCCCCGGCGGACAGCCCGACGGCGCCGGTGAGCACAATGCGGCTGACGGCCCTGCGGGGGATGGAGACGAGCGGGAGCTCGTCGGCGCCGCTGACGATCAGCCGCCCTTTGCTCACGTGGACGCGCGCGCCGTCGCGGCCGACGTAGACGACCTCGTCGGGGTTGGGGGCGCCCTTGATGTCATGGTGGGGGTCGACGGCCGGGCGGGTGCGGGAGAAGTCGACTCCGAGGAAGCAGAAGCCCTGGGCGATGCCGCGGCTGCGTGTGCGGCGCTCCCCGCGGGCGCGGCGGGGCCGGGCGATGAGGCGGATGAGGTCGATGGTGCGCGAGCAGCCGACGACGGGGGCGAGGACCGTCAGGGCGTCCTCGACGTCGAGGTTGGGGAAGTAGTCCTCGACGTCGGTGCGCAGGACGTGGCGGTAGCCGTCGTCGCGCAGGGTGGCGAGGTGGTGGACGGCGTCGTCGGCTCCGATGCCGGTGCGGTAGGCGAAGGAGTAGGGGGACATGATCCGGTCGGCGTCGTGCGCGATGGTGTTGACGACGGCGCGCTCGACGACGCGGTCGCGGATGGTGGGGATGTGCAGGACGCGGGTCTGGCCGGGAGTGCGCTTGGGGATGTCGGCGCGCAGGAGCGGGGCGGGGAGGTAGGTGCCCTCGCGCAGGGAGGCGGACAGCTCGGCGAGGAAGCGGTCGAGGTCTCCGGCGATGAGGCGGGTCTGGCGCTGGAGGAGGCCGTCGCGGGCGTCCCTGACCAGGACCATCTGCCAGGCGCCGGCCAGGCCCTCGATCGAGCTGAGGCGTTCGAAGGGCGTGGCCGCGGCGGTGGCGGGAGGGGCGGTGGCCTCGGCGGGGTCGGCGAAGGCGGCGCGCAGCGGGTAGAAATTCTGGCCGAGGTATTGGTCCGGGCGGGTGAATGCAGGGCCGTCGGTGCGACGGCGGCGATGGAAGGCGCGGGGTCGAGTGCTCGGGGCGTTCGGGGCGCCCGGGGCATCCGGCTGTTCGCGGTGTCCGGCGGATTCCGAATTCATCTTCACTGCACTCCCTGGCGAGTCAGTCAGTCGCGGGTCCTTTCGAATATTCGGAGGCGGCGCCGCACGGCGGTGTTCGAACATCTTCGAGCGCACAACGCCCCTCAGCCCTGGAAAGTCAGGATAGCAAACCCCCGCCCGCACGTCACGGACCCGGGTCGGATGCGAGTGTCGGGACGGCCCGTCATCAACGGCGCTTGCGCCGGCGCGACCAGTTCCGGGGCCGGGTCCGGGATCGGCCGCTCGCGGCCGTGTCGACCGTGCCGGTCCCGGCGGAAGAGGTGTCGGGAGATTCGCTTCACCGACGTCTGCGGCGGGGCCGAGCTCCCGGCGGGAGAACCATATTGCGGCGCGCGGGGATGAGGCGGGGCGGCGGACCGCTGGGAGTTCCGGTCTCAGCGCCCCGCGACCGCGATCCCGATGTGCGCACGGAGGCACCCATCAACGACGCGATAGCGAACTGGTACAGCAATGGAGAGGTGCTCTCAGTGCACCTGCAGGTGCGTGGTGCTCCCTGACGTCGCCCTTTGCTTTGAGCTCGCCTTTTGGAAGGATGTGTCTCAATGCACCTACAGGTGCGTGGTGCTCCCTGACAGAGAGAGAAATGAGCATTCGCGACGCCGCCCCGCTGTCTCAATGCACCTACAGGTGCGTGGTGCTCCCTGACCACGCAAGCAGCACTCCAGCTGGATGAGGAGAGAGGTGTCTCAATGCACCTACAGGTGCGTGGTGCTCCCTGACACCATTGTGGCAGCTGTCATTACGGCGACAGGGCGTCCGTCTCAATGCACCTACAGGTGCGTGGTGCTCCCTGACCTGAGGCTTTGAAAGAGTGGTCTAACATTGATGAGTCTCAATGCACCTACAGGTGCGTGGTGCTCCCTGACGAGGAAATCATGAGATTCTTTCTCCGGCTCTTTGCCGAGTCTCAATGCACCTACAGGTACGTGGTGCTCCCTGACCGCCGCCTTCTGGCGGGGTGTCTTCTCAGGCCTCGGGTCTCAATGCACCTGCAGGTGCGTGGTGCTCCCTGACGAGAACAACCACTATCCGAAAGGAACTCAAATGTGTCTCAATGCACCTACAGGTGCGTGGTGCTCCCTGACAGAGGGCCAACTACCGCTACCCCGACGGAGTCGTCGAGTCTCAATGCACCTACAGGTGCGTGGTGCTCCCTGACTTCCGGGAGGAAATCATGGGAAAGTACGAGCCTTCCGTCTCAATGCACCTACAGGTGCGTGGTGCTCCCTGACTCGAGGTCAAGCGGGCTCGAGAGCTCGTCCGAAGGGGGGTCTCAATGCACCTACAGGTGCGTGGTGCTCCCTGACGCCTCACAGGCGGGCACGGGTTTCTTCAGCGATGCGGTCTCAATGCACCTACAGGTGCGTGGTGCTCCCTGACCCCTGCCCTCGGGAGCGGCGGTATGACGCCACTTCGAGGGCCCGGAGCGCCACCGGCCCCGGGAGCACCCCTCCGGACCGGCCAGCACCGGGCCCAGAGTAGCACATAGTGGCGGAATCACGCCAAGCGCCACCGACGGCCCCCAGAGCCCTCCGCGCGCCAACTTTCAACGACGTCATGCCGAAAGGTCGGCGTTGGAGTGCCTTACTGCAAACATGTAACATGACACCCCGTTCGCTATACCGCCCCACCAGCCACAGCAGCACCTCCAGCATCAGCCGGTTCGGCTCCGACCGCCCCCGCCGAGACCGCCCCGCACCCTGACCGAATCAAGAAGTGCGAGCATTGCGGTGGCGATGCAGGCGAAGAACAGAGGAATTCTGACGATCCAATCGGTTCTGCGTTTGGATTGGTTGCGCTGTTCGCTTCGATTCGGCATCGTGTCTCAGCGTCCTCTGCGATACCTGGGGCGGGGACCCTGCGAACGCGGGGCTCGTTTCTCATCGGGCGGGATATGAGTGCACCTGTGCGAGCCGTCGCCGTGCAGGTCCTGAGGGGAGAGGCCGCGGCGCTCCTTGGGCTTCCCGGTCTTGAAGTCCGTCTGATTGTTCGCCTTGTTCTCCTCCAGTGACATGTAGCGGACCTCCTTGCCGTCGGTGTAGCCGAACGCCGCGCGCTGCAGGGCCTGGACCCACGGCTGGCGCTCGAGCTCGGCCCTGACGTCCTCGGCGAACGAGTACTCCGACGCCTCGGCCCGGGACTCGCTCTCCCCGAGACATCCGCTCAGGCCCTCGTACGCCGCACCGAGGTCCTTCCCGCTGATCACGTGCAGGCCGCCCTCGGCGATGCGCACCTCGAGCGCGCCCAGTCCGAGCGGCTTCCCCAGACCCATCTGCAGGAATCCGACCGTTCGCGGGTCGTCATTGCGCTCCCGGGGCGGGACCAGGTTCTTCGGGGTGAGCACCCAGACGAGGGCCGTCAACTCGTTCCTGCTCAGATTCGAGAACGACACCCTGCACCGGAGCCTGCTGCCGATCTTCACCCAGGACCTGGCGGTGAGTCTCACCCCGATATTGTCCTGCTTCCGGCCGGCGAGGACGACTTTATTCTGCGCCTGCCTCGGGAATCCCGAGTCGTCGAGATTCTTGCGCTCCACGAGCGTGCGGTGCACGGGGTAGGCGGCGGCGCCCAGGAACTGACCGGAGGCGAAGTGCTCGCCCCGTGCGAGCGGCGCGCCCTTCTCATCGGTCGGCGTTCTGCCCTTCGAATCGGTGAGGAATCGCCGGGCCGATGTCGTCTTGGGCTGAAGCAGCGGGGAGAGGATCTTCTCCTTGCGTCCGATTTCCGCCCGTGAGGCGTCGACCGCCCCGAAGATCAGCCGTCCCCGAGACGAGACGTCCCCTCTTTTGGCCTCGTCCTCGGCTTCGGGGACGACGTAGCCGAAGAGCCGGTCGGCGGCGGTGGCCCCGTCGCGATCCGACACCGGGAGGATCCCCTGGCGCTCGGCGAGACGGCGCGGGCTGACCTGGTAGGCGCGCCGGCCGATCATGACCGGCAGGAGCTGGCGGACGGCGTGCGATCCGTCGCGATTCCGCTCGACGACCGCGTAGGCGAGATCGCCCTCCTTGAGCTCGACGGGCGCCCCCTCCCCGCCACGGGCCTCGGCGGTGGCGCGGTTGGGGTGGTGCCTCTTGTCCAGCGGGAGATTGAGCCTCTCCTCCTCCTCGCGATAGGCGATGTAGCTGTCGACCACAATGCGGTAGTCTCTGAGCACGTCCTCACTGACAGTGACTCGCTCCGGTCCGCCGCGAGATACGTCGAAGAAGACCCGCTCGTCGTGCTTGCGAGGGAACAGTTTCGAGGGGGAATCCCCCTCGGCGGTGCTCCGGTAGACGTATCCGGGGACATTGTCCATGTCCTCGATCGTGGTCACCGAGTCGTCGATCCGGAACGCCTCGACGAAATTGCCGCTGTTGTCCTGGATGTGAGTCACCTGCCAGTAGGCGTAGCGGGCGCCCCGGCCGCGGTCGCCGTGAAGGCACAGCGTCATGTGGCAGCGGATCTCCTCGAGGTGGGGCGTCATCCTCTCGAGCCTTTCGAGTCCCCCTTTCAGACAGAGCTTCGCATGCCCCCGCATTCCGGCCTGCAAACTGGCCGCCCGCATGGTGGGGTAGGTGATCCCGTTCTCACGGTAATCGGTCGTCACCATGGTGTCGCCCTGGAGGAGGGCGGCCGTGAAACCGCCGTCGGAATTCTTCTTCTCGAGGCGCAGCGGGACGAGCTGCAGCGCGCTGGCGGGGTCGCCGCGGTAGGTCAGGCGGTCCGAGTGCTTGCTCTTCGGACGGCGCTGCCCCTCCCGGTCCTCGGTGTCCCCGAAGACGCGGAAGCGCGAGCAGGTGAGCGTCTCGTAGGCGCGCGAGATCATGCCCTTGATCATGGTGGGAGGCACGACGAGACCGCCGTCGTCGTCCATCGGAAGGTCGATGAAATGACGATCCTTCGGGCCTTTGGTATCGACGGTCTGCTCGCCGAACACCAGTGGCGTTCTCACGATCATCTCCAGATCGATCGAACCCGACAGTTTCTCGGGCTCCAGGTGGTCGTGCCCCGGGGCCTTGCCGGTGGCGAAGAGATCCTCCGGCAGCATCCCGTCCTCGGCCAGACCCTGCGCCTTGTCCCGCAGCACCGGGATCCGGTTGACCGCGGAGTGGAAGGGTTCGAACTCAACCATTGCGCTTCCATTCTCCCGTCATGAGCTCGTCGACGAACACCGTATTGCCGTACTCGTCCTCGATGATGAAGACCTCGATGCTCTCCATCGCGGGCATCTTGCGCGGGTCCCTCTCGCTGTCACTGTGCTGCAGATAGGCGTTGGGCCGGTACCAGCAGTCCTCCGCCCCGGTCGCAGCCCCGTCTCCGACGCCGTCGGCCCGGAGGACGGCGACCTCCGCCGACCCGGTGCCGTTGAGCCACCGCAGCTCATGGGCCAGGACGCCGTCCTCGCCAGCGACGTTGCCGCCGTCGTCGGTCTTCTTGTCCATCACCCGCCACAGGCGCAGCTCGAAGACCGTGTCCAGGTCGATCTCCTCCTCCCGGGAACCGACCTGGCCATCCTTCTCGATCAGAGTGGTGAGCCCGGAAGCCCCCACCCTCCTCACCGAGTAGGCGCCGCTGGTCGTGTAGGCCACGCCGTTGATCTCGCCTCCCAGGTCCTCGGCGCGTTCAAGAACCCGTGGAAGCTCAGCGCCCCCGAGCTGCTCCGCTCCCGCGCCGGGCATGTCCTTCCAGACCGCCTCTCGCAACGGCTCCCACGTCTTCTCAGGCATCCCGCTCCTCCTTGTCCTCAAGCAGTCTC
>ERZ773066.1957-NODE-1957-length-10317-cov-7.669655_pt1 | contig 10317 bp, 10 predicted proteins | sample MGYA00580573_ERZ773066 | MGnify/ENA primary metagenome ERZ773066 (study PRJEB29015, sample SAMEA2738128) | human oral metagenome | biome: human oral; feature: human-associated habitat; material: saliva | place: China | collected 2203 ... | reverse complement strand
TGACAATCGTGTAATCCTTCTTCAACTCCAGCATGGTTTCTTCTAATTGCGCTGTTGCGATCGGGTCTAAGGCTGAGGCTGGCTCATCCATGAGCAAAATCTCTGGTTTAACGGAGATGGCACGGGCAATACAAAGGCGTTGCTGTTGACCTCCTGAGAGCGTCAAAGCAGACTTGTGCAAGTCATCCTTGACCTGATCCCAGAGGGCTGCTTGCTTCAAGGATTTTTCTACGATTTCATCCAAGACCTTCTTGTCTTTGACTCCTGCCCGTTCGTGAGGGAAGGTAATATTGCGGTAGATAGACTTCGCAAATGGATTTGGTCGTTGGAAGACCATCCCGATATGCTTTCTCATTTCATAGACATTGATATCTGGTCGGTTGACATCAATCCCTTCGTACCAGATCTCACCAGTCACACGCGCAATATCAATGGTATCGTTCATTCGGTTCAAACTTCTAAGATAGGTGGACTTCCCTGATCCAGAAGGACCAATCAAGGCTGTAATCTTATTCTTTTCAAACTGCATGTCGACGCCTTTGATGGACTCGTTATTTCCATAATAGACATGCAAATCTTTGGTAGATAGGACCACCTTTTCTTCAGGAAAAGTAATGATGTGTCTCTCATCCCAATTGTATTTTGACATTTCTTCTCCTTTTATGCTGAGGTTAATTTCTTATGGAGGTAAGTACCGAGCTTACGTGCTCCAAAGTTGAATATCAAAATGAAGATCAACAAAACTGCTGCAGAACCAGCGGATACTTCAATAGCATCTGGAATGGTCCCTTCACTATTGACCTTCCAAATGTGGACTGCTAGTGTTTCTGCTTGACGGAAAATGGAGATTGGACTGGTCACACTGAAGAGGTTCCAGTTACTCCAATCCAAAGCTGGAGCAGACTGGCCAGCTGTATAAATCAAGGCCGCTGCTTCCCCGAAAATCCGTCCAGAAGCCAGTACGACACCCGTAATAATACTTGGCAAGGCTTCTGGTACCACTACGTGAATCACGGTTTCCCAACGAGAGATTCCAAGAGCAAGCCCAGCTTCTCTTTGTGTATGGTGGACGTTTTGCAAACTATCTTCAATGTTCCGTGTCATCTGTGGCAAGTTGAAGACCGTCAAGGCCAAGGCACCAGAAATAATCGAGAAGCCATATTGGAACTGCACTACAAAGACCAAATAGCCAAAGAGACCGACTACAACTGATGGAAGGGAAGACAAGATTTCAATACAGGTCCGAACCAAATTGGTCAATGGGCCCTTCTTGGCATACTCTGACAAGTAGATCCCTGCCCCCAAAGAAAGTGGGAAGGAAATAATCAAGGTAATGACTAAGAGGAAGAAGGAATTATAGAGCTGAATCCCAATCCCTCCACCTGCTTGGTAAGAAGAGGATTTGCTAGTCAAGAAGGTCCAAGACACATGCGGCAACCCTCTAAGTAAGATATAGAGAATCAAAGAAGCAAGAATAGTGACAATAATTCCAGCAATAGCATAGAGAACCCCTGTCGCTATCTTATCTATTTTTTTAGCGTGCATAGTTCTTCTTACCTCTTTCTTTCGTGATCAATTTGATAACGCTGTTGAATGCCAAACTCATCAGCAAGAGCACCAAAGCAAGTGACCAGAGAACGTTGTTGTTAACTGTTCCCATAACCGTATTTCCGATACCCATGGTCAAAATGGAGGTCAAGGTGGAAGCTGGAGTTGTTAAAGATGTTGGAACAACTGCTGAGTTTCCGACTACCATCTGAATAGCCAAGGCTTCCCCGAAGGCACGCGCCATCCCAAAGACAACTGCCGTAAAAATACCCGAGCGAGCTGCCTTTAAGGTGACATGCCAGATGGTTTGCCAGCGAGTCGCTCCCATAGCCATACTCGCTTCCCGGTAGTGACGAGGGACTGCCCGTAAGCTGTCTGTTGTCATAAAGGTCACTGTTGGGAGAATCATGACAAAGAGGACAAAGACCCCTGACAAGATCCCAAATCCTGTCCCACCAAAGATGGAACGAACAAATGGAACCACTACTTGCAAACCAATAAATCCATATACAACGGAAGGAATCCCTACCAACAATTCAATGGCTGGTTGTAAGAGACGAGATCCCTTAGGAGATACTTCTGTCATAAAGACTGCCGCACCAATGGCAAAAGGTGTCGCCACCAAAGCAGACAAAAGGGTTACAATGAAGGAACCCAAGATCATTGGCAAAGCCCCAAATTCTTTCCCTGACGGATTCCAAGTGGATCCGAAAAGGAAACTAAAGACATTGACCTTGTTGACAAAGAAGGTCGATAATCCCTTTTGGGCTACAAAAATCAAAATCAAAGCTACAACAAAGACAATTAAACTCATACAACAGAAGGTAATGGTTTTACCAAATTTTTCCAAACGAGAATTATTGGACTTTGCGAGCATTTTTTTTGCTACTTCGTTCATGTTTTACCTAATTCTTCTTATTTCTTCGTAATGTTACCGTCAAGATCACGGCTGACTTTCATATCATTGATTGGGATATAGCCCATCTTACCAACGATTTCCTGCTGGACCTCATCTGTCATCATATAATCCAAGAATTTCTTGGCCAATTTACTTGGCTCTCCCTTGGTATACATGTGTTCGTAGGACCAAATTGGCCAGTTATTATTCACCACGTTTTCCTTAGTTGGTTCATAGCCATTTAACTTCATGGTTTTGACACTATCATCCACGTAGGTAAAAGCCAAATAAGAAATGGCACCTGGAGTCTGGGAAACAATGTTTTTCACCATTCCATTGGAATCCTGTTCCTGAGCCTGTTTAGGATCTTTCCCATTCATGATGATGTCATCGAATACGGCACGGCTACCGGATCCTACTGCCCGGTTCACAATGGTAATTTCGAGATCCTCACCCCCCAATTGCTTCCAGTTGGTATATTCACCAGTAAAAATCTTACGCAATTGTTCAGTTGTCAAATCGTCTACGGAAATAGTCTTATTGGCAATGATGGCTGTTCCTGCTACTGCCACTTGATGGTCTACCAAGCTAGAAGCATCGATTCCATCTTTTTCCTCCGCAAAGAGGTCACTATTTCCAATATCCACAGCTCCCGATTGGACCTGAGAAAGACCTGTACCAGATCCGCCTCCTTGGACATTAACAATCTTACCGGGATGTTCTTCCACATAACGATCTACCACCCCTTCAACGAGCGGTTGTAGGGCTGTCGATCCAACAGCTGTAATCGCTTCTCCACGGTCAATCCAAGATGCACAGGCAGATAGAGAAGCTGCAAGTGCTACTGTTGCTAGCCCAAGGACTAGCTTTTTGCATTTATTCAATGTAAGTCTCCTTGAATCAAAATCAAATATCGTTTAAATGTTATCTCTAAACACTTGGTCATCTTCTAGTATTCTAGCAAGAATCACTCTATTTCCACTATAACATAGAAAGACCGCATTTCCTAATAATTTATCTAAATCTCAAGCCTTTTGGAAAGAAATTTTTTAACGTTCGTCCCGTTACTTTTGCAAAGCCCAAACCATTGCCTCCAGCCAGGACCTGATACCATCCATTTGCGTAATCTTGCTCCAACTGAATGGTCTCTCCAGCCACGTACTTACTAAAGTCTGGATCCGACAAGCTGACTGATTTTTTCACTTGATCTGGTTTCAGAGCTAGGCCCAGAGCAAAGCTAGGTTCAAAGCGATTTTTCTTAAAGGTGCCAAGGTGCAAGCCATTGCGAGCAATCTTGACCTTTTTCAAATCAGGAAGTCCAGATGGTAAGAAATAAAGCTGATCTCCAAAACATTGGTAGAGACCCTCCAAGTCGATGGCTAAGCGGTCCTTGGCAAAAGCTTGCCACAACTTCTTCTGCTCAGCCGTTAGATTGGAACGTCCTTCCTTGAACTTCTTAACTTCAGGCTCTCCGTGATAAAGGAATTTAGCAACAAATTGCCCTTCACCCTTGAAATGATGAGGATACATACGGGCCGTTTCAGGATGTCCGATCCCTTCTACCATACCATTAATTTTTTCAATCGGTAGCAATTCTAGCTCATATTCTTCTAAAAGCCAAGAGACAATCTCTTCGTTCTCTTCCGGAGCCCAGGTACAAGTCGAATAAACTAGCTGCCCCCCTGGTGCCAGCATCTTGATAGCATCTGTTAAGATTTCTCTTTGAAGACTTGCGCATTGAGCTGGATAATCTGGATTCCAGTAGTCCATGGCATCTGGCTGCTTCCGGAACATTCCTTCACCAGAGCATGGTGCATCCAAAACAATCAGATCGAAAAAGGCTGGGAAAACCTTTGCCAAACGTTCGGCTGATTCATTGGTCACCACGACGTTACGAGCACCAAAGCGTTCAACATTCTCGACCAGAATCTTGGAGCGTCCCTTGTGAATTTCATTAGAAATAAGGAGGCCTTGATTGCCTAAATAAGAGAGCAAGTGAGTCGTCTTTCCACCAGGGGCTGCCGCAAGATCCAAGACCTTCATACCCGGACTGGGATGCGCTACTTGAGCCACCATTTGGGCAGCGGGTTCTTGCGAGTAGACCAAACCTGTGACATGGGCAATGGATTTCCCCGATACCTTACCATAGTAACTCCAAGGCATGCCTGGAATGGGCTCATCGCCTCTGATTTGCACTGCCTTTAATGGATTAGTTCGATAGGCAGATACTGCCGGCTCGTCAAAGGTTTGAAAGAAGGCCTCGGCCTCCTCTCCAAGTAATTGGCTATACTTTTCTTTAAATCCTTGAGGAAAGGTCATGCGTTTTTTCCTTTCGTCAAAAAAGGTTGAATTTCATCTAGTTTACAAGTCGGCACCATCATAATGGGCTCCAAGGTCTCATAGTTGGGTTCTTTCCCTTCCAAGGTCAGGACCGAGTAACCTAGACACTCACCCATAATGGCAGCAGCAGCATAATCCCAAGGCCAGATATAGCTAAAGTAGCCTAAAATACCACCAGATAGAATCTTGGTAAAGCTGATACCAGCGCTCCCATAGACTCGAATCCCCAAGCACTCTGCTCCCAGATCCGCCATGCCCCAAGCGTTGGATTTGAGCATGCCAACATTGGAAGCCACTAATAAGTCCCCAAGAGGCCGATTTTGAAATGGTTTCAGTTCTTTGTCATTGCAAAAGACTCCAAAATCCTTTCCACCAAAAAAGAGATGGTCGCGCATGACATCATAGATCAAGCCAAACTGGCCAATCCCTTCTTCAAAATAGGCAACCATAACAGCAAAATCTTCTTTTTGGGTCACAAAATTATTGGTCCCATCAATGGGATCAATCACCCAGACCTTGCCGGAGTGAATAGGCGCACGAAGCTCATCTTCTTCAGCGAAAATTTGGTCTTCTGGATAAGCTTCTAATATCTTATGGACTAAGGTTGCTTGCACTTTCTGATCCATCTGAGTCACCAAATCCGTCGGATTTGTTTTGACAGTAATCGCTAGCTGGTCATGTAAGTGTTCTCTTAGATAGCTTCCTGCTTCTTTGACAATGGTCTTAGCAAATTCTAATTTATTGATCAATCGAAAACCATCCTTCCCCTTTTTCTTTCGCAACTTTGGTTGCGCGGTAAAGTGAGTAGCCACTGACCTCTTCAAATTCCTTGCCCAGACGCTTTTCTTCGCCAATACTTGGGACAACTTTCTTAAAGGCCTTATAGGCTTCTAGGTAGATGCGGGCATCTGCCTTTTGTTCATAGGCTTGTTCAACCTGATTAAAAAAAGAAAGCACCGAAGCAAGCTCTTCAGTGCTCCACGATAAATCGAGTGGGTAACTATAATTCTTATTCATATTAATGGATCTCCGCTCTTAATGTAGCAGATCTTAACTCTTCCTTACGATATCCACGAGGGAGAAATGCGCGGATTTCATCCTCATTGAAACCAATTTGCATCCGTTTCTTGTCTAGAATAATTGGGCGACGCAAAAGACTAGGATTTTCCTCAATGAGCTTAATCAAAGCAGAAATCGATAAATCCTCTACATCAACATTTAACTTCTGAAAAATTTTAGAACGAGTTGAAATAATATCGTCTGTACCGTTCTCAGTTAGAGCTAAAATATTACGCAACTCCTCAGTTGTTAGAGGACTCGTCATAATATTGTGTTCCTTAAAAGGAACCTCATGTTTTTCTAACCAAGCCCGGGCCTTCCGACAGGATGTACAACTCGGAGACAAAAATAATGTAATCATGTTCTTCTCTTCTTTTTTTGGACACACTTAGCTAACTCTATTATACAAAATTATTCGGTGCTTGCATAGTGATTTTATAATTTAGACAAAGAAAATTCTCCCCTTAAGGGAGAATTTCTAATAAAAATTATCTAGTCCGTTGACGAGCTATGATCTCATCCTGACGCAGTTGCTCCACAAGCGCTTCTACACTGTCAAATTTGACCATTTCTCGAATCTTGTCTAACCAAAAAATCCGAATCGTATGTCCATAAATATCTTTTGAAAAATCAAAGATATTGGCTTCAAAGCGAAGTTCCGTCCCATCAAAGGTCGAGTTTTTTCCTACAGAGGCCATCCCTCGGTGACGTTGCCCTAGCACTTCTACTTCGACCACATAAACACCATCTTGAGGAAGATGGGTCCGATCGATAGGGGCAAGATTGGCTGTTGGAAAACCAATGGTTCGACCTCTTGCATCCCCATGAACGACAATACCACGACTGGATAGGGGATAGCCTAAAAGATTGGCTGCTTCTTTGACCTGGCCTAATGAAATAGCCTGCCGAATACGGGTCGAGCTGATTTTTTCTCCCTGGTCTAGGACAGGGGGAACCACTATGACTTGGCCTTTAAAATAGGTTTCCAAATCACTAGCTACTTTCTTATCGCTACCAAAGCTATAATCAAATCCTGCCACTAAGACACGCGCTCGAAGTGTTGTTAGGTAGGTTGCAACGAATTCTTCAGCCGTATGAGCCGCAAAATCACTGGTAAAATCAATGAGATAAAGATCATCGACTCCAAGTTCTTCCATTCGTTTAAAGCGTTCCTCTGGATTTTGAAGGTGGAGGAGTAATTCTGGTTGGTAACGGGCAAAGGCCAATTTTGGAGATTCTGGAAAGGTCAAGACAGCTACTCGAAGTCCTTGCTCATCCGCAATGGCACGAGCTGTCCGAAAGAGCTCCTGATGCCCTCTGTGAAGACCGTCAAAATAGCCCAAGACAAGAACTGTATCTGCTTGAGCTTTTATTTCTTTTTCACTAGTTACATAACAAATGTTCATGAATTTATTGTAACACACTTTCTGTCAGAAAAACCTTGCGAGGTTTGTAAAGTTCTTCTCTTTTTTCTAAAATGGCCACTAATTTTCCTTGGTAAAAAGCAGCCAATTCTTTGGAGTCACTCTCAACCGGAATAAAGCGTCCCACTTGGACTTCGCTGACCTCTTCGACTGTCAGCTCCACTTTTTCCAGATCTCCGGTTCCAATTTCAAGTGGATGAAGGAAGCTCAAATCTCCTTGAGCAACTTTTTCAGCAAGTTCTTCCAAGGTTAGGGCATTTTCTAAGGACAAGCCAGCAGCACTGGTACGTGTCAGATGAGACATATGGGCCGCATAGCCCAGTTTCTGCCCTAAATCCACAGACAAGGTTCGGATATAGGTCCCCTTGCTGCATTTAACCCGGAAGCGAAAGCGGGCTAGTCCTTCTTCATAACGAATTTCGCTTGTGCGCGTGAATTCATAAATGTTCACCTGCCGAACTGGACGTTCCACTTCTTCTCCTGCACGCGCATACTCATAGAGCTTACGCCCATTGACCTTGACCGCTGAATACATGGGTGGTACCTGTTCGATTTCTCCCACCATCTGGGCAATCATGCGGTCTACCTCATCTGCATCCAAGGGGTCTTGCACAGGAGTCCGCTCGACAACTTCTCCACTGGCATCCTCCGTCGTAGTAGAAAATCCCAAAGTGATTTCTCCCTCATAGATTTTGCCTTCATCCTGCATAAATTCAACCATTCGGGTTGCCTTGCCAACTGCGATCGGAAGCACCCCCACCACATCCGGATCCAGAGTTCCCCCATGGCCAATCTTCTTGGTTCCTAAGATTTTCCGCAGTTTAAAGACCACATCATGCGAAGTCATCCCTGCTTCTTTTTTTACATTAATAATTCCGTCCATCTGAATTGCTCTTTCTAACTCATGTGTGACCATGACGGTCACCGACCCTTTATTATACCATGAAAAGGATCTCCTTGTCCCTGATTCCCCATTCCCATGAGCTCCTAAAAATCCCGTAGCAGATTTCAGACTTTTTAAAATGGGTTTGATACAATAGAAAACGAAAGAAGGTGTAACATATGTTAACGTATGATGTTATTGTTATTGGATTTGGTAAAGCTGGTAAAACACTAGCAGCGAAATTATCAAGCCAAGGGAAAAAAGTCGCTCTAATTGAAAAGAGCAAGTCTATGTATGGTGGTACTTGTATCAATATCGCTTGTATCCCAACCAAGACCTTGATTGTCGCAGCGGAAAAAGGCTTGGATTTTGAACAAGCCATGAGCGAAAAGAATGCGGTCACCACTCGTCTCAATGGCAAGAACTACGCAACTATTGCTGGAACTGGTGTAGACATTATCGATGCAACAGCTCGTTTCGTTTCCAACAAGGTCATCGAAATTCAAGCCGGTGAGGAAAAGGAAGAATTGACAGCAGAAACCATTATTATCAATACTGGTGCAGTGCCAACTATCCTTCCAATCCCGGGACTAGCTGAAAGCAAATTCGCTGTGGATTCAACCGGTATTCAACGTTTGGAAAATCTGCCAAAACGCCTAGGTGTCCTTGGCGGTGGACCAATCGGATTGGAATTTGCCCATCTCTATAATACCTTGGGCAGCCAAGTAACAGTACTAGACGCTTCTGAGACATTCTTGCCACGGATTGAACCAAGCATTGCAGCTCTTGCAAAAGGTTATCTTGAAGAAGATGGCATTCAGTTCTTGCAAGGCGTTCATACCCAAGAAATCAAGGATGGTGAAGCTAGCTTAACCCTTGTCACCGATAAAGGAGACTTCGAGTTCGATATCCTCCTCTACGCAACAGGACGTAAGCCAAATACAGCTGGACTTGGTCTTGAAAATACAGACATCCAAGTCACTGATCGTGGAGCGATTCAAGTCAACCGTCATTTGGAAACCAACGTCCCTGGTGTCTTTGCAGTTGGGGATGTCAATGGTGGTCCTCAATTCACCTATATGTCACTCGATGACTTCCGCATTGTCTTCAACTATCTCACAGGTGATGGAAGCTACAATCTCGAAACACGTAGAAATTATGCGACAACCCTCTTCATTGCTCCTCCATTGGCCCAAGTCGGCTTGACCGAGCAAGAAGCACGCGACAAAGGACTTCCAGTTGCTGTCAAAGAATTGCCAGTGGCTGCCATGCCACGTGGCCATGTCAATGCAGACCTCCGAGGGGCCTTCAAAGCTGTGGTCAATCCAGAAACCAAGGAAATTCTTGGGGTCACTCTCTTCGGAGAAGCTGCAGGCGAACTCATCAACCTGATCACCATGGCCATGGACAACAAGATCCCTTATACTTACATTGCGAAGCAAATCTTTACCCACCCAACTATGGCAGAAAACCTAAACGATCTCTTTGCAATTTAACTAACATAAAACGCTGGAAAAATTTTCCAGCGTTTTTTATGTTAGTTTTGATTTTCTAAAAAAATATCTTCACTAGTAATTAACTGAAGAGTTTCTTTAGAAAATGACTTGGATCTTGCCAATCTTTTTGCCTGATTCATTACGACAGAATCAAAAATATTTCTTGCTAATCTTCCATTTGATTTCAAATTATCCTTTTCATTAATAGACTTTTGAAAAATATCCTTCACTTTGTCTTGAGCTTCTTTAGAAATCAAATAATCATTTTCCGAACAAATATAAAGAAATATTTCTAGTAATTCCTCTACTGAATAGTCTTTAAAATGTATAAAATAGTTAAATCTAGACTTTAGTCCAGGGTTAGAGTTAAAGAATTGGTTCATTTGATCTTCATAACCTGCTACAATCACTACTAAATCACTTCTATAGTCTTCTAGTGCTTTCGTTAACTCAGTTAAACATTCTCTACCATAACTGTCGCTTTTATCGTTCTCTGTTATGCTATAAGCTTCGTCTATAAATAAAACCCCTCCTATGGCTTTTTGGATAATCCTCTTAACTTTTATAGCAGTTTGGCCTTGATATTCAGCTATTAAATCAGTTCTACTCGCTTCAATAAAATGCCCCTTACTTAAAAGACCTAGTGAACGATACATGTTCCCCACAATC
>ERZ773066.1956-NODE-1956-length-10322-cov-28.311094_pt1 | contig 10322 bp, 10 predicted proteins | sample MGYA00580573_ERZ773066 | MGnify/ENA primary metagenome ERZ773066 (study PRJEB29015, sample SAMEA2738128) | human oral metagenome | biome: human oral; feature: human-associated habitat; material: saliva | place: China | collected 2203 ... | reverse complement strand
TGGTCCCCTACGTCAAGCAGATGGGCTTCACGCACGTGGAGTTCATGCCGCTGGCTGAGCACCCCTTCGGTGGTTCCTGGGGCTACCAGGTGACCTCCTACTACGCTCCCACCTCACGCTACGGCACGCCGGATGATTTCCGGTACCTGGTGGATGCCTTCCACCGCGCGGGCATCGGCGTCATCCTGGACTGGGTGCCCGCCCACTTCCCGAAGGATGATTTCGCCCTGGCGCGCTTCGATGGCACCCCGCTGTACGAGGATCCGGACCCGCTGCGCGGCGAACACCCCGACTGGGGCACCTACGTCTTCAACTTCGGCCGCCGCGAGGTGCGCAACTTCCTGGTTGCCAACGCCCTGTACTGGCTCGAGGACTTCCACGTCGACGGTCTGCGCGTTGACGCTGTGGCCTCGATGCTGTACCTGGATTACTCGCGCAAGGACGGCCAGTGGCGTCCCAACCAGTACGGTGGCCGCGAGAACCTGGAGGCCATCGACTTCATCCAGGAAGCGAACGCGACCGCGTACCGTCGTCACCCCGGCATCGTCATGATCGCCGAGGAGTCCACGGCGTGGCCGGGCGTGACCGCACCGACCTCGGGCGGCGGCCTCGGCTACGGCATGAAGTGGAACATGGGCTGGATGAACGACACCCTGCGCTACCTGAGCGAGGATCCGGTCAACCGCCGCTGGCACCACGGCGAGCTTACCTTCTCTCTGGTGTACGCCTTCTCCGAGAACTACGTGCTCCCGCTGTCGCACGACGAGGTCGTGCACGGTAAGGGTTCGCTGATTTCGAAGATGCCCGGCGACAAGTGGCAGCGTCTGGCTGGTCTGCGTTCCCTGTACGCCTACCAGTGGAGTCACCCCGGCAAGCAACTCCTCTTCATGGGCCAGGAGATCGGCCAGGAGCAGGAATGGAACGAGTCCTACTCCCTCGATTGGTGGCTGCTGGACCAGGAAGGCCACGCCGGTGTCGCTGCGCTGGTGGAGCGCCTCAACAAGATTTACGCGAACTCCCCCGCCATGTGGGACGACGACTACACGGGCTTCGAGTGGATCGATGCCTCAGACGGCGATCACAACCTGATCTCCTACCTGCGTAAGAGTACTGACGCCGACGGCAACCGTGAGGTCGTCGTGTGCGTCTCGAACTTCGCTGGCAACCCGCACGAGGGCTACCGCGTGGGCCTGCCGTTCGGCGGCGAGTGGGTCGAGATCCTGAACACGGACGCCGAGGAGTTCGGCGGCTCCGGCGTGGTCAACGTCGGCACGATCATCGCGGAGGACACCCCGTGGAACGGTCGCCCAGTCTCCGCGTCGCTGCGCGTGCCGCCGCTGGGTGCCGTGTGGCTGGTGCCCGCCTCCCAGGCGCGCTGACCGAGCATTCCTCGAGACACAGACGAGGCCAGGGCAGGGATTCCTGCTCCGGCCTCGTCCGTTGCGTGCCTGGTGCGCGTATCTCAGGCGCACGTCGATATCACATGAGGAGCATCGCCAGGCGCGTACGCGCGGACGGCGTTTAGAAGCCTGCCCTCCCCCGGTCTATCTGCCCCTGTAGCTTAATGAGTTCGCTTCTGATCTCCGGATCGGACTCTCGGTCGATCTTCTTTGTCAGTTCGTTGTGCGTGGAATGCCATCCGTACCACACGACAACTACAACGAAGACGGTAGCGATAATGAACCACTTCACCGGTGTTACCCCCTCGAGCCATAGCCCAACCAGGCCAGGCATTGCGCAATCTGGTAATCCTCATGAGGACGATTCCAGATGTTCTGGCATGTCCACTGATTGGGGTACCAGTCGACGCAGTGTCCGCTCTCCGAGTAGTAGGCACAGTACTTCAGAATGCTCAGAGGCGAAGCAGCATGCACCGAAGCACTTGCCGGCACGGCAATACCCGTCATGCCCACAGCAAGACAAACACTGACGAACGGTCGCATTTTCATTTTCATATCAACTATCCCCTCTTCGGACTTCGTTGTCACTTTACTTTAACAAATATTCTATAGGGTGTGTCAAGACACTTTCATGACACACCCTTGAAACTTAACACCTTTCTCTCTCGCATCACCCAATTTCTATGCAAGACATCACCCAAATCCAATTGCCAATCACTTGATATTACTTCACACTCATCCATATCCCAGACTCACACACCACTCACTGCGATAGCCTGTCAGCCACTGTGTCAAGAGAACGTTCATAGTCTTGTTCATATTTTCACGTCCTTTCGCTTGGTCAGGTATCGCTCATGCACGATTCCTCCCTCTCACTACAGCTGCGCGTGCCACCGCTGGGTGCCGTGTGGCTGGTGCCCGCCTCCCAGGCGCGCTGACCGAGCATTCCTCGAGACACAGACGAGGCCAGGGCAGGGATTCCTGCTCCGGCCTCGTCCGTTGCGTGCCTGGTGCGCGTATCTCAGGCGCACGTCGATATCACATGAGGAGCATCGCCAGGCGCGTACGCGCCTTGGAAACCTCGGGGGACGAGCCTGCGACACGGAAGAGATCAAGGAGCCGCAGGCGCAGCGCGTCACGTTCCTCGGCGTCGGTGGTGGCGGCAAGGAGTTCGAGGAGCACGTCGAAGGCTCCGGCTGCGTCACCTGCCGCGAAAAGTGCGTCGGCACGAGAGGCCGGATCGTCAACGTTCTGCTCGCCATAGGCACGCGCGGCGAAACGCACGCGGGACAGGTGAGACTTCGCGTCCTCGTCGCGCGGGTTCAGCTCGACGACGCGCTCCCACAGGGTGATCGCCTCATCAAGGTTGCCGGCCTCCTCCGCGGCCAGCGGTGCCTCATGTTCGGGGGGAATGGGCGCGGCGGTATCCTCAGCTGCAACCGCGATGCGCGCGGTGATACCCATCTGCGCCGAAGCCTCGAGCAACTGAGAGACGACCGGAAGAACCTGTTCCTTAGACGCGCCACCCTGGAAGAGGGGCACCGGGCGACCGCCGACGAGAGCAACGACCGTGGGAACGGTCTGGATCTGGAATGCCTGAGCAATGGCGGGAGCCTTGTCAATGTCCACCTCAACGAGCTGGAAGGCACCCGCATGATCACGCGTGATCTCCTCAAGCATGGACAGAGCAGGCTTCGATTCGAGCGAGCGCGGCGACCACATGACCATGATGACCGGCACGGCCTGGGAAGTGGACATGACGTCCTGGAAGTTCTCCTCATCCGTCGTGGTAATCAGCGGGATATGCAGCCCCTCCCCCGAGGGCGCGGCCGCGTCCTCGGCTGCGGGCGCGCTCGCGCGTGCCGACAGGTCAACGGCCCCGTGTGAATCGGCGGGAATCACGGTCGCTTCAGGGGCATCGATGCGGGGGTCAGGCGTGTTCATAGTGGTCCTCTCGAGAACGCGTAGCTATCCTCAAACGATGATAAGCGTCGTCCCCACGCCAATCGGCGTGGGGACGACGTGTGCGCTATGGGTGAAACTCAGCCCGGGCTGCTGGACGGATCCAGCGCGACCTTGGTGATCGCTCGCTCGCCACCGACGATCTGCACGTTTCCGCCCGCCTTCTGCGAGGGGATACGCATAATGATCGTCGCGATGCAGTCGGCGGTCGCGGTACCTTCCACCTTCGTCCCGCTGGGACTGAGCGCGGCGGTATTCCCGGCGAGGTTCATCGTCGAACCGGCAACCGTACGCTGATAGGTCAGCGTGTACTTGACGTTCGCTGCAACCAGAGCCGAGCCATCCTGCAGGACCAGGCCCGAAACCGGGTAGCTCGTCGCGCTGGCCGCCATGGTCACGGATCCGGCGCTGCTCACCGACGAATTTAGGTCGCTCACCTGCTGCAGCGTCTGCTTGGTGAAGTCGTCGGCCACGAACTGCGTCGTATCCTGGGTGCCCGAGTTCAGCATCGTGATGTACTGCGCGAGAGCGGTGTCGGGGGTAACCGTGAAGCCCTGCGAATCTCCGGTGACGTATGCCGATCCAGTACCGACGGACGGCAGGGTCAGCTGCGTGCCGCCGAGCAGGCGCGCATAGTTCGTGAGCTTATAGTCCGAACGCGCAGAGTCCTGCACGTAGACTTCGAGGACAGGCAGCGCCGTCGAGGACGTACTAGAGATGTTGAAAATCGCGCGCGGCCACGAATCCGAGTTCGTGATGGCCAGCGACGTCGGTTCGAAGTCTAAAGGCGGCAACGCCTGGCCGTTCGCGTTCACCAGCGCGTACTGCGCGGTACGCATCTCCAGGGCACCCTTGGTCACCTGATCGCCGAGGTCGGCAGCGTTCAGCGAAGCGTCAGCCGTCGCCATCACACCGCCAACCGTCTCGAGCACGGACGAAATGCGCTCGTGGTCCAGGTTCGCGGCGCTCTGCACGGAGCTACTGCCCGACTGGGCGACAAGCTCACTCGAGCAGGCGCTCATGCCGAGCGCAGAGGTCATGAGCAGGGCGGCGGCGGCAGCCGCGAGGGTCCGTCGTTTCATCACTTTCCTTCCTGACGGTCCTTGAGCCAGCCGGACATAATCGAGGTCCAGTCTCCGGCCGCCGACGCGTCATCGTCAGGAGCGGACATGGGTGCGGGCGGGGGGGCCTGCACCTCGGTGGTGCGCGGGCGCGTGACCGGAATCAGACCGGTGTTGAATTCCTGGCCGTCCACGACGACGACCTCTTCACCGTTGTTGCGCGCCTCACGCAGAGCGCGCCGCGAGGGCAGGTTACGGCCTCCGCGGATGCCCGACAGGTCGATGACGCCGGTATCCGTCGTCGCACGCTCCGGGGGATCCATGTCGAAGGGGCCGGTGTCGAGACCGTGTCGACCGCGGCGCTCGAAGGTGTCCATCATCGGATCCGACACATAATCGGGTGCGGACAGGGCGCTGATATCCGGGGCGGGGACACCAACAATAGACGCGCGGACGATGGGCTTATTCCCCCTCGAGCGTAGCGGAAGAGGTTCACGGAGTGCGGTGCCCCGAGCGGGTGGTTCGTCGCGTGTCCTATCCGAGGCAGGGGCTTGGCCGGTTGAAGACGCGAAGACGGCAGCGCCCCACGCTGGAGCAGCCTGTTTCTGGGCACTATCCTTGATCTCCTCGGACTGAGCATCCTCGAACATATACGCCACGGCCTCGTCATCGTCAGCAACGACGGGTTCGTCTGCGGCGGTCTCATCGGCGGCGGGTTCCGCAGCGGGGGGCGGCGCGACCGGGGGCTCCGAGATAGCGGGGGCGGGGGCAGCGCCGGAACCGGACTCGCGGGCGGCGGCAACCATCTCAGCCACCTCGGCCGCGTTGATCGTGGAGGTGTCCAGGGAGTCGGCCTTGCGGCGCTCCTCAATGCGCTGTGCGCGGATCTTACGTAGGCGCAGCAGCTGCCAGCGCGTCAGGAAGAGAGCAAAGGCCAAGAGGGCGAAGAACGCAGCAGTCAGGAATGCAATAATCGCCAGCATGTTCACCTGCTCGACCTGCCACGTCAGCGTGAACGTCAAGTCGCCGGGGCCACCCGCGGAGGCGGCGACAGCCGACCGCCCACTGGGGACGTTTTCGAGATCAAGGGAGACACTACCCGTGCCGCTCTCCTGCTTGAACCACATGGGAGACTTCGCCAGCTGATCCGTCAGCTGCGCGGAGGTCGGGTCAGCGAGGGGCTGCGCGCCGGACTGAACGGCATCCTGAGCGTTCGGGTTCACCATGCCGGTTCCGTTCGCGGCATGCGATTCCGCCTTCAGCTTGGTGCGATCAGCCTCGACGCCGATGACCTCGGTGAAGGCTGCATTGCCGATCCAGCCCTTCGCGTCCTGCGAGGTGCCGATCACGAGCGTGACGGGGGCACCCGACTTCGACGTGGCGGTCACCGTGACGTCATCCTTGACGATCGACAACACATTGTCACGCGTCATGACCAGGTCCGTCGCGGATTCCACCGTCGAGACCTGCTGCGACGGCGGCCGTAGCACGGTCACGCCGAGCAGCCCAATAAGGATGCATACGAGTGCGACAGCGCCCATCGACGATGCCGCCACGTATCGCTTTAAGAGTTCCACGGTAGCTCCTCAGATCCAACGCCCACACTGCGGGCATTCTTCAGCCCCCACTTTACGTGCAAACCCAGTGAACAGGCGCATTCGCAGGCGAGGCAGTGATACATCACATTTCATTTCACAGGGGTCGAAGCCCACGCCGCCAGCATTCGGAGTGCCAATGCCGACGGCCCTCAACACCCTGCGGCAAGCCGAAGGGTGCTTCCTCGGGCCACGCCACAACATGCGGCGTTCCCCTCGAGATGGGACGCAGGCACGCGGGGCAGGTGTATTCCTTGGCAGCACTGGGCAGACGGCGAACCTGATAGTCGCCTCCGTCCGGGCCTCGCTCCGTGCGCGGTACGGAGGCGAGGCGGTCCATCTGCAGTGGACGCGCTTCGCCCCACAGCCGTTTCTTGCTTCGTTTACCTCTCACGCAACCACAGTGCCACGGCGGAACACACGGCGCACGTTCAGCTCCTTGTCGACCTCGACGATGTCAGCCTTCTTTCCAGGCGAGAGCGTACCTACGGTGTCGTCGCCCAGGATGACAGCCCCCTGCGCCGACGCCATGTAGACCGCGTCCACGAGCGGGATACCGCCCTTCGTCACAGCCACGCGGACGCAGTCCAGGAGGTGAGCGGTGCCGCCTGCAATCGCATTGCCCTGCGCCAGGCGAGCAACCCCGTCCTTGACGACGACATCCTGCGGACCCAGCGTGTACGCGCCGTCAGCCATACCGGCCGCCGCCATCGCGTCGGTAATAAAGACGACGTGATCGCGGCCCACCATCTCGTAGACGTCTCGCACGAGCGTTGGGTCGACGTGGATCGAGTCGCAGATCAGCTCGGCGACAGCCCCTCCCCGCGCCGCGTCCGAGAGGAACTCGGCGATGGGGCCAGTGTCGCGGTGGTGCAGCGGGCGCATGCCGTTAAAGAGGTGCGTGATCGTCGCGCGAGGTCCGCGCATGGTCTGCACCTGAGCGAAGCGCTCGCGCGAGTAGGCCAGCGCCTCGCGCGCCTTCGTCGAATTGGAGTCGGTGTGTCCCCACGAGGGCAGCGCTCCCCCATCAATGAGCGCTTCGGCAACGGAGCCGGACCCATAGGCGTTCGGTTTCTCGGGGGCAAGGGTCATCGACAGGGCGTACCCCTGGCAGTCCTCCAGAAGAGTGCGGGTCAGATCCGCGTCAGGATCGATGATGTATGTCGGGTCCTGAGCACCGCAGCGTTCATGGGAGACAAAGGGACCCTCGAAGTGGATGCCGGCGATCTCGCCAGCGGCGGCGAGCTGAGCGAGCGTCTTGGCACGGGCGCGCAACACGTCGGCAGACGCAGTCACGCACGAGGCAACGAGGGTCGTTGTGCCATGGCGGCGGTGTTCCTTGACAGCGACGAGCGCTGCCTCGGCTGTCTCCGCGTTCGGGAAGGACTCGCCACCACCGCCGTGGCAGTGCACATCGACGAGACCGGGCAGGAATGTCGAATCGGTGGCCTCGGGAAGCTCACCGTCATAATCGGATACGGGGCAGACACGAGTAATAGTCGAGCCGTCAATCTCGATAACTCCGTCATCAACAATGGAGTTTTCGAGGACCAGGCGGCCGCGTAGCACAGAATCAGTCATGATCTTCATTGTGGCACACCTGACACTCAAGCGCTCTCACTTCGACATCCAATTCTCCCAGTCCTTCATGAGCGCACGTGCCTCCTGCGCATGCGCCTCTCCCCCGTCTGCGAACGAAAGAATTCCACCCGGCGCGCGCACCGCGACAACACGTCCACCCGACACCACGATAGGACGGAACATACCATTCTTCGCCGGACAGATGAGTCTCTCCCCGGCCTCGTCCGTCAGACAGGTTCGATCCCTGTACCCCACATGCAACTCATCGAAAGCTGGCAGCGCAAAAGTTCCCCTGGCCTCGTCCCTGCCTGACGCCACCAGGTCCTCCAGGTCGGCGCGAGCAACCGCATCGCCGCGTCTCGACAACTTCATCCCCGCCGTTTCTGCTACCTCGAGGGCACCCCCTAACGCACGCCGCGCCTCGGTGAGTGTCAGCCCGGTCCACCTGGCCAGGTCGGCCGCATCGATGGGGCCGTGCCCCCACGCGTAACGCGCCGCAAGCAGAGCCAGCGCTTCCTCGTGCCCAGCTTCCCCCTTCGCAACGCCAGGAGCCTGCGGGAGCGAACGCGCGTCGATCAACAGATGCTCCCCCGCCCGCACTGGACCCGAGGTGAGAAAACCATCGAGGTGCAGGCGCATCATGAGATGACGGCGTCGCAGGCCAGCCTCGGAGGAGGCTGAAGAAATTACCTCGATCCCAGCGCTCTGCCACGCCTCGATCAGCTCCGCGCGACTCACGCCCTGCGGCGCGTTATCCAGCACGGCATACGAGGCAGCCGCCGCCCGTTCAACGACCGCGTCGACGAGGCCCAGCTTGATCGCCCTACGCTCCCACGACCCACGACGATGGCGCAGCACACGTCGCAGCCAGTGGTGGTCTCGAGCACTCGTGACGTGCACCGTACCGCGCATCGGCCAGGAACGAACCAACTCGCCGCGCGCAAACGACTCCTCAACCTGGGCGCGAGACACACCCGGGCAGCGAACCCCAATCGCCCAGGGAATGGCACTCACCAATTGGCCTTGAAGCGCGAGCAAAGACTCGACCGCCTCCACCGGGCTGTGCGCACAGGTCGCACTCACCAACCCCTGGGAAACGATGCGCGACAAGCTCGCATGCAGGTCAGCGGGCATCAGAACAGACGCGACTCGGGGTCGTCAAAGCCGCGCATCGCGTCGTAATCCAGGACCACGCAGCGAATACTGCGGTCCTCGGCGAGCGTGCGAGCCTGCTTCGTAATCTCCTGTGCCGCAAAAATCCCCGTGACGTCGCCGAGGAGGGCATCTCGACCGAGAAGAGACAGGTAACGAGTCAGCTGCTCGACGCCATCGATGCCACCGCGGCGCTTCACTTCAATCGCCACGTATGCTCCATCGGCATCACGCACCATCAGGTCAACCGGACCCACCGGTGTGGGGTACTCCCGGCGTACCAGCTCCCACCCCTCACCCAGAATCTGAGGGACCTGTTCGGCGAGGAGCTCCTGCAGGTGAGCCTCCACGCCGTCCTTCACGAGGCCGGGGTCCACTCCCAGGTCCTCCGTGACGTCAGCAATGACGTCGTGGATGCGAATGACTAGCTTGTCATCCGTCTTGTCGGCCTGAACCGTCCACACCTGCTCAACGCCTTCCTCACCCTCCTCCGGCTCACCGAAGGAGACTGTGCACGGAGCCGTCATCCAGTTGAGAGGCTTGTACGAACCTCCCTCGGAGTGAATGAGCACAGAGCCGTCACCCTTGAGCATGATGACGCGCTTAGCAGGGTCCAGGTGGGCGCTCAGTCGACCGGAATAATCAACGGTGCAGGTAGCAATAACAATACGCACCCCGTGAGCTTACCAATCCCGGTCACGGGCGGCGCGGAGGACCGGACTCGACCCAGGACACCAATCCGTTATATGTCAAGCGTTCCACGGCAACCTCGTAACGATGCTCACCATAGGCCAGGCGCACCTCAACCATGGCACCATCGTCCGAGTGAGAGATCGGAGCGGACACTTCCATACCGCGACGAGGAATCGAATACACCGGCTTCAGGGACATAGCCACCAGGCGATACCACTGCAGTTCTTCGACGCCATAGACGCCGATCCCGGCCGTCCACCCCGCATGGTGGTCCGGGCGCGACCAACAGCGGAACGCGCCCAAACGCGCAGCGATCCTGCGGGCGCGCACATTCATGTACGCCCACAGGATCACCGCCGCGCACGCGAGGAGAACCACTACCGCGATCAAAACATGTATCAGGCTCATCAGGTTCTCCTCGCGTTGCGTCAACCTACTGTGATGCCACTGTAGCGCGGTCCGCCACGACCGTGATGAAATCGGAGTCAACTGAGGCGAATCCCCCACTGACCTCGACGGACACGATCTCATTGGCACACGTCACCGTGACAATTCCATCGCCCAGCTGGGCGAGCAGCGGCTGACGGCCGGGCAGAATGCCCAGGCTGCCATCAACCGTCGGGATCTGGACGGCGCTCGCAGCGCCGTGCCACAGGCGCGCCTCGTGAGAGACGACCTCAACCTGCAGGGACTTCGCCGACGCCATCAGGCTTCCTTGGCCAGCTCGTGAGCGTTGCGCTCCAGATCGTCGATGCCGCCGCAGTTGTAGAACGCCTGCTCCGGAACATCGTCGTAGTGGCCCTCGGCGATGCGCTTGAACGCTTCGATGGTCTCCGACAGCGGCACGGTCGAGCCGGGCACGCCCGTGAACTTCTCGG
>ERZ773066.1954-NODE-1954-length-10330-cov-25.578200_pt1 | contig 10330 bp, 8 predicted proteins | sample MGYA00580573_ERZ773066 | MGnify/ENA primary metagenome ERZ773066 (study PRJEB29015, sample SAMEA2738128) | human oral metagenome | biome: human oral; feature: human-associated habitat; material: saliva | place: China | collected 2203 ... | reverse complement strand
AGCAGCTGACTCTTAATCAGCGGGTTGAGGGTTCAAGTCCCCCATGACGCACAGAAGACCGAAGACCGGTGATCCGAGGATCACCGGTCTTTCGTATCCGTGGTGCCACTCCCCTGCCCACACCTCCTTGTTTCCCATTTGGGGTTATAGGACACTACGTGTTGCTGGAGGGGTGACTTTTCGGTGTGTTGGCGCGGGAAAGTCGTGGTTTTAGTTGGTCGTGTTTGCCTCGTTCCTGCCACTGTTGCACCGTGGGCGCGTGTGGCTGCCCCGTGATCTGTCACGGTCAGACGTCAACAGGTCGTCAGCGCTGGCGGTATAAACCCTGCCAAATCACGACGCTAAACGACATTGACTCCACGGCCAAGCACCTTGATGAGTTCGTGGCCTGGGAAGCTCTCGCGCCAACGAACGGTGACCAAGCACAACCCCAAGGAACAGCAACCGAGCACGACGCCGACCGATAGCAAGGCCGGGGTACCCCCATAGGGGAACCCCGGCCTCGTCCTTCAAGCGCTGAGTGTGGACATCTCTATCGATTGAACACAACGGCCTTTGCTGCGACGAATGGCGCGACCGCTTCTGCGTGTCAGGCGCGCGCCCTTCTCACGGCAATAGCACCCGCCCCCAGGAGCGCGAGGATGCCTACCGTACCACCAAGAATCGTCGCATCGCTGCCTGTCTTCGCCAGCCCATGGGAGGGAGCGGTCTTGCTCCGAACCGGAGTCACGGGAGCAGTGGGTGTCACGCCAGCGGGAGTCTGAGGAGTGGGAGTCGCAGGAGTGTGATGTGACGGGGTGGAGGGCGTCTGAGGGACAAGTGTAGACGGAGTGGAAGGTGTGGATGGAGTAGACGGGGTAGACGGGGTAGACGGCGTGGACGAGCTAGGTGTCGGCGTGGGCTGCGCAGTGATCTGACGGATCTGAATGTCCGTATCGGCGCCAACAGCACGCGCGTTCGCGGGATCATTCGGATCAACCGTGAGAGCGGCAGCGTCGAAGCCTCGGATCGTCTGGCCCGGGACGATTTCGTACCCCTCGGGCAACGCCGGTAGCGCAGTGAGTGCGGCGCGCGACGGGTCATTCTGATCGTTGCCATAACGCTGCGTCGCCAGCACGGCTCCATCGGCGTCCACGAGGCGCACACTCCCCAGGGCAGAGTAGAAAACTTCGCACACGAAATGGACATCGGGTTGGTCGGGATCGAAGTTGAGCGCCGGTGCACTGATTTCCAGTGTGTACTGGCCGGGAACGACCGGGCTCGGACGCACGGGAATCTCACCGGCCCCGTCATTTGGCACGTATTGACGTCGCGGCTCGAGGATGTTGTCATTCTCGTCCGCGAGGTAACAGGTTGCCGGTCCCGCGACGTCCGCAGCATAGGTGGGCGAAGGCAGGAGCACGGGAAGAGCAGCGGCACTCAGGGCAGCCGCTACGACGAGAGAACGCGACATTGACGGGATACGCATGGAAGATTCCTCTCCATCGATGGTCAGGTTACGAGCATTACATTACCGAGTATCCTCATCCTTGTCCACAAACTAAGCCCATTTTTTCATCAATCTAGCGCACCGCAATATAACGAACGCCTGGTCAGGAGCGCACATGACACCGCTCATCATCAGCGGCCATCACACCGGGACCAGGCAGCAACATTCTCGGGCACAAAGGGACGAGGCCGGGGCACCCCAATGGGCAACCCCGGCCTCGTGACCACGAAGAAGGAGATCAGTGTCCTGGCCAGCTGCGAATCGTGGTGAGCGCGGCCACCGAGTAGCGATCCCAGACACGCCCACCGACGCGCACGGCACCCTCCAGGATGAGGATGGACCACGGCAGAGCAACCGTGTAGGCAACCCACATTGGAACGAGGCCGAAGGATGCCAAGGCGATGAGCACATAGGAGGGCATCTGCAGAACCGCGACCCCCGCGAAGCCGATGAGCTGAAGGAGCATCGTCATCAGGAACGACCCGGTGCCCTTCGTCGCCATCGGCGAGACGCCCGGAGGCTGAACCGGATACACCCAGCGCGCATTCACGACGAGGGTCGTGGCGGTCGCGCCCGAAAAGAGGACGACACCCATCACCTGATGGAACACGAAGTCCGCAGCACTCACTCCTGCGACGACATCATGAATGAGGTATCCGATGACCTGGGGAACAAGGATGATGAGGGAACCCACGAGACGTCCGCGACGCTCCTCACGCCCGCTCATGCCGGATGAGACAACGATCCACGCACCCGTCGAATCGTATTGCATGAGTGCGCCGACGGCCATGCCCGACGTGATGGGCACCAGGTAGAGGAAAATCCCTGTGTACAGGAGCTGACTCATATGATCCTCAGTACCCACGCGCCCCATAAGGACTCCGATGATCGGGAAGATCACGGCAAACACCAGGTTCATGTTCAGGCGGGGATCCACGACCCAGTAGCGCAGCGTACGCGCAGCCAGTGAAGCGCTGCGCACCCCGAGGCCCAGCCGCGTGAACGTATCGACGCTGCGCAGGCCAGCCGCTCGAGATTGGGCAGTGCGCTGTCCTCGCGCGTCCTCCTCGACAGACTCATCGATGAGGTGACGCCCCTCGTCAATAGCGCGCTGCGCGTCGGCGCTAATGGAGCCTGCATAGCCGCTCATGACGGGGCATAGGACGGCCAGCCAGGCACGCCAGCCGACGACGGCCGTGGCCACCGTGATGAGCGCGCGGATCGCGGCGGCCACCCACGCGCCCTCGAGAAGCGAGGCGACGACACCGAAAGGCACACCGACGGGCGTCCACAGAGCGACGTTCATCCCGGCGTAGAAGACCTCGGCTGAGAAACTCTCCGACAGGAGTTTCATCCAGTAGCCCAGAGGGGTCAGCACGACGAAGAAGGTCACGAAGCCGACCATGGTCAGGGTATCTTTCTTGCCCGAGCTATCCAGGCGCACCGCGAACCAGGTTCCGACCGCGCGCGCCCACAGCACTGCAAGAGGAAGGGTGACGATGCCTGCGAGGAGCCACCCGAGGGCCGCCACCCACTGGGCACGCCACAGGGCAAACCAGACAGGCACAAAGAGAGCCATGGCGGACAGGAGGCCGCCTGGACCCACGGCCGTCGATGCCGCCAGCGCCGCACCGAGGCGTTTGCTCGGCCCGACGTAGGGTGACAGGCGCACGGGATCCAGCGAATTATCCATCGCTGAGAATAGGATCGGCAGGATCAGCCACAGGAGGAAGACGACGGGACCCACGATGGGCAGCACCGCCGCAAGGGTCGCTGCTCCCTCGGATTGAGCGAGGAAGGCGGTTCCCACCAGCGCGCCCACATACATGGTCCCGAACTGCAGGGTGCCGAGGATCGCGAGCACCAGCACAGCAGTCTGGCGACGAACCGTATTCCAGATGATGCGGAGCTTGAGGCGAATCAGTTGCCCAACCACGACAGGCCTTCCTCGGAGTGGACGCCGCCGACCAGGGAGGTGAAGCGCTCCCCCAGGTCGCCGCCCTGGGCGACCTCGTCGGTGGTTCCGGCGACGAGCACGCGCCCCTTGTCGATGATGGCCACGTGCGTGCACAGCTGCTGGACGGTCGCCATCACATGCGAGGACAGGATGACGGTGCCGCCTCGGCGCGTGTAATCGGTGAGGATCTGGCGGATATTGGCTGCGGAGACGGGGTCCACGGCCTCGAAGGGTTCGTCGAGGACGAGCACACGCGGGGAGTGGATGAGGGCGGCGGACAGCGCGATCTTCTTCGTCATGCCGGCCGAGTAGTCGCTGATCAGCTTCTTGCCCGCCTCGGCCAGGTCAAGGGCGGCCAGCAGTTCCTGGGCGCGCTCGCGGGCGGTAGAGACATCCAACCCGTGCAGCATGCCGACGTGGACGAGGAAGTCGGGGCCGGAGAGTCGGTCGAGGAGACGCATGCCGTCGGGCATAACGCCGAGCAGACCGCGCGCCCGCTGGGTGTCACCCCACACATCGACGCCGTGCACGTAGGCCGTACCACGGTCGGGGGTCAGCAGGCCGGTGGCCATGGTCAGCGTCGTGGTTTTACCGGCACCGTTGGGGCCGACGATCCCGTAGAACGATCCGGTGGGGATGTCGAGGGAGAGGTCGGCGACAGCGACGAGGTTTCCGTAGATCTTGACGAGGCCTCGGATCGCCAAGGCAATATCATCGCCGACGGGGGCGGCGGGCAGTGTATCGGACACAACAGGCTCCTTCACGCGTGAAATGCCTGTCGATTCTACGGCGGTGCCGTCACTCATCCGACGCAATATCTCAGATCGTGATCCCTGAGATAACTCCTGATGACGTTCCTATCGGGCGCTCAGGACGACGCTGAGTCCATCCTCGGGGTGATACGTCCAGGTCACGCGGTAGACGTTCCATTCCTCGTGCTGGGCGCCGTCGACCGCGCGAGTGATCAGCATGCGCTCACGCACCGACGACGGAGTGTCGAGTTCATCCAGGATGCAACGGAAGTCCGTCTGCGACAGACCGTTGGCCCCGTCCCCGTAGGCCACGAGAGTCAGGGAGGTCTTGTCGGAGGCCAGGCGCGCGTGGGGACTGCTGATCGAGCACGCATCAAGAGAGTGCGCCAGGTTGTTGGCCGCCATGGTGCGCAGGTAGGACACCCCCACGTAGGTGCCGACAGCCAGGAGGACAGCCAGCACGAAGCCGACGATAAACATGGCGAGGCTGCGGATGGCACGCGTGCGCCGCTTGGGACGCTCGCGGCGCAGGGGCAGGCGCTCGTCCAGTTTCTCGTAGCGATAGGCACGCGCGTCCCGGCGACGTTTCTTGTCAGCTTCGGTGAAGCGGGCGACAACCTGCTCACCCGGCACACTCCGAGGAACGCGAGACGCTCGCCTACTCGGCGCAACATCGGCACGCGTGGGCAGGTCGTGCTCGGCGCTCCAGTCATCGTCCCCGTAGAAGGCTGCCGAGGCCTCATCACAGTGGGCGTATTCCCGCTCGGTGGGGGTCTCCTCGCGTGGCGCAAAGTTTCGTTGCTGGGGCGAGAAGCGGCTCAGCGGCGGCGTGGGCGGGGCGACCTGTGGCGCGGGGGTCGTGCTCGGCTGCGTGTAGGAGGCGGAGGGGGTCACGACCGCCGAGGTGTATTCGTCCTTCGGTGCGGGTGTGACGACCGGCGTGGGCTTGGTCGTCGGCGATGACTGCGCGATTAAGGGGTACCCGTCCCGGGGTGGGACGCGCGCGATGACCGTGCGTTCGACGTCGGACGAGAGGGGAGCAATTCGCGGCTGGCCATTCTTCGTCGGCGCTTCGGGCGCGGGGGTGAAGGCTTGTTTCGTGGGTTCCGCGGTGGGGGCCGAGGCCTCGGCGGGCAGGGCGGGACGGTCAGCCAGACGCGTGGGCACGCCTCCCGGATAGTCGGGCGTGACCGATCCTGAGCCGACCCGGTATGCGTCCGGCATTGCAGCCCCCATGAGTCCTCCACCAACACTCACCTATCACTTGTTGAACAAGCATAGTAGGTGATTACTCAGGAAGCAAGAGGTTAGTCGATCTCGAGCGCCTTGCGCAGACGAGCCACGTGACCGGTGGCCTTCACGTTGTACTGAGCCAGTGCCACGGTGCCATCCGGGGCAACGACGACGGTGGAGCGGATGATGCCGACGTACGTGCGACCGTAGTTCTTCTTCTCCCCCCACGCACCGTAGGCCTCGAGGACCTCGTGATCGGGGTCGGAAGCCAGCGGGAAGGTCAAAGATTGCTTCTCCGCAAAGCGTTCAAGAGCAGCCATGGAGTCGGCAGACACGCCGATAACGGAGTAGCCAGCACCGGTCAGGGAGGCCAGAGAATCCCGGAAGTCACAGGCCTCCTTCGTGCAGCCGGGCGTGGATGCCTTCGGGTAGAAATAGACGACGACGCCCCGCGAGGAAGCGGCGAGGAGATCCGACAGGGACAGCGTCCCCTGGGTGGTATCGACGGTAAAGTCGGGGGCCTGCTGGCCGATGTCCAAAGCGCTCATGCCCCTCAGTCTATGAGGGTCGCTCCCCCACTGCGAGGGGGCGATGCCGGTGCGCGAGATGGGACTCGAACCCACACGTCAAAGACACTGGAACCTAAATCCAGCGCGTCTGCCAATTCCGCCACTCGCGCGCGCACCCAAGTCTAACCGATGGGAGCCACCACGTCCGAACACAATGTGACGAGGCATCCTACCGCCACAGGGTGGTGTCCCTCATACGCGTGGCGGGTAGGGCGTGTACGCCTGGGTGGACGACCTGTCAAGAAGGGACAGCCGGTCCGGGAAGCGCCTGCGCGCGGCACGACTCAGCGCGCGGTGGCGTTGATCGTGCCTTCACCGAGGACGCGCGTCCTCCTGTAGACGACCATCGACTGGCCCCGCGCCACGCCGCGCGCGCCCGCTTCGAGGACAACGCTGATGGTTCCAGCTTCCTCGTCCCGCATCAGCGACGCGACGGGAACGGGCGTGCCGTGCGCGCGCAACTGCACAAAGAGGTCGGTGGCATCGGAGCCGTCGTCGTCGGAGGCGAGCCAGACGGCGTTCGTCGCTTCAATACGGGAGATGGACAGAAGCTCGGAGGCACCGACGACGACTTGGTTAGTCTCGGGCCTGGTCTCGAGGACGTAGCGGGGGCGTCCGTCGGGTGCGGGCGCGCCGATGCCCAGGCCTTTGCGCTGTCCGACCGTGTAGTTCCAATAGCCCTCGTGGCGACCCAGAACCTCACCATCGGGGGTGACGATGTCGCCCTCGGCAGCGCCCAGGTGGGAGCGCAGAAAGCCCTGCGTGTCGCCGTCAGGGATGAAGCAGATGTCGTAAGAGTCCGGCTTGTTGGACACGCCCAGGCCCAGGCGCTCAGCCTCGGAGCGCACCCACGCCTTGTTGGGAGCATCCCCCAGCGGCAGGACGACGCGGGTCAGTTCCTCGGCACCCATGACGGCCAGCACGTAGGACTGGTCTTTGAGGGTGTCAGCTCCGCGGTGCAGCTCGGGGCCGGCCTCCCCGTCCACGATGGCCGCGTAGTGGCCGGTGCACACCGCGTCGAAGCCAAGGGCTCGGGCGCGGCTGGCGAGCTCGCGGAACTTCACGAACTCGTTGCAGCGCACGCAGGGGTTGGGGGTGCGCCCGACCCGGTACTGCTCGACGAAGTCAGTGATGACGGTCTGCTCGAATTCCTGGGCGAGGTCCCACACATAGAAGGGGATGCCAATGATCTCAGCGGCGCGCGCAGCATCTCCCGCGTCCTCGATGGAACAGCAGCCGCGCGAACCGATGCGGCACTCCTGCGGCTGGGAAGACAGGGCCATGTGGACGCCGACGACGTCGTGCCCAGCCTCGACGGCCTTCGCTGCGGCGACGGCGGAGTCCACGCCGCCCGACAGTGCTGCCAGAACTCGCATTTAGCGTTCCTCATTTCGTTCGTTGCGCACGTGGGAGACACCGTCCAGAGCGGCTCCCGCGCGGATCGCGGCGGGCAGGGCGGCCAGGAAGGCATCGATGTCGGCGACGGTCGTCTCGTGTCCCAGAGAGATGCGCAGGACGCCGAGGGCTTCCTCCTCGCTGCGTCCCATCGCCATGACGATGCCGGAGGGGCGCGTCACTCCCGCGTGGCATGCGGACCCGGCGGACACGGCGATGCCGGCCATGTCGAAGGCCATGAGGACGGCCTCGGGGCGGGCGGTTTGCAGGGACAGGTGGATGATCGCGCTCGACGAGGCCGACTCCCCCACCGTCGGGTACGTGCCGTCCGGCAGGTGGCTCAGCAGGTGGGCGCGCAGGAATGCCGCGCGCTCGGCGAAAGCGGTGCGCTCGGACACCGTCTCGGTGAGGGCGGCGGCGAGCGCGCAGGCACCCGCGACGTCGGGCGTGCCCGAGCGGATCGAACGCTCGTGACCGCCGCCGGGACGGTCGGTCGCCATGGGGATGCCACGCCGGGCGAGAAGGACGCCAATACCGGCGGGCGCGCCGACCTTGTGCCCGCCCACGCTCATGAGGTCGAGGCCAAGCTCTGCGAAAGAAACATCCAAAGTCGGGATCGCCTGAGCAGCATCAGAATGCGCGAGGCCTCCGCTGGCGTGGACGAGGGCAGCGAAGTCTGCAACCGGCTGGATCGTACCGATCTCGGAGGACACGAGGGTCATGGATCCGAGCGCGAGGCGTCCGTCCCAGGACGCGGGAGCACCGCCGCCCTCAGTCGCTGGCAGCACCGACAGGCCACCCACGTCGACGGGCAGAACCTCCCACTCGAAGCCCTCGCGCGACGCGACCTCTCGCTGGTGGGCGACCGCGTCATGCTCGAGGCCGGAGACAACAATGAGGACGCGAGCACTCTCGCGGCGACGCATGCCGCGGGCGGCCGCCATCACGCCGAGGGCGTCGGATTCAGTGGCACCGGAGGTGAAGATGACCTCGTGGATATCGGCACCGAGTGCAACTGCTACCTGCTCGCGCGCGTCGTCCAGCATGCGACGGGCACGCCGCCCTCCAAAGTGGAGGGCGGCGGGATTGCCGGGGGTGGCGGCCAGGTCACGCTGGGCGCGGGTCCACGCCTCGAGGGCGCACCCGCGCAGTGGCGTCGTGGCCGCATGGTCGAGGTAGACGCTCACGCCTGGGAGCGCGCCTCCTCGATGATTGCCAGGGCGGCCGGGACGACCTCGGCCACATCGCCGACCACGCCGAAGTCCGCGATCTCGAAGATCGGGGCATCCGGGTCATCGCACACGGCGACAATGTGGGCGGCCGACTGCATGCCGACCGTGTGGTGAATGGCACCGGAGACGCCCAGGCCGATGTAGAGATTCGGCGTGACGGTCAGGCCCGTCTGCCCGATCTGCTCAGCTCGCGGAGCCCAGCCCTCGTCACAGGCAACACGGGTCGCGCCCACGGCACCACCCAGGGCGTCGGCGAGGGAACGAACCAGCTCGAAGTCGCCGTCCACACCGCGGCCACCGCACACGACGGTGGAGGCATCGGCCAGGGACACGCCTTCCTCCTCGTCGGCCACGCTGGAGACAACCTCAATCACGGACGCCTCGGCGCTCAGCTCAACGGCGAGAGGCTCGGGGGTCAGGGATGCGGGCGAGGCCACCGGCGCCTCGTCGATAATGCCCGAGGAGATACCCACGATGGGGGTCTGTCCCTCAAGGACGATGCCCATCGACCAGGAACCACCCAGGGCGGTCTTACCGACCTGGAGGATGCCACCGTCGAAGGACACGGAGGAGGCACCGGAGACGACGCCAGCCTCGGTGAGGGCGGCGACGCGGCCAGCGATCTCGCGACCGCGGTAGTCTGAGGACGCCAGCACCAGGCCGTAAGAGTCGGTGCCCAGAGCGGCGATGACCGCGTCGGAGGCGACGACAGAGGAGTGACCCGCAGCACCCAGGTTGGCGTGCAGGACGCGGGTGGCACCCAGCTCTGCCAGGGCAGCCGTGTCGGGGACGGAAGCGACGGACAGTGCGACCACGTCGCCGGAGGTCAGCGACGCCGCGAGCGTCACCGCCTGGCGCGCCAGGGACGTCAGGCGGGACCCGGCCTGGTCGGCCAGGACGAGGATCGGGGAATACATCTGCTGCGTCATGTCACTTCACCACCGAAAGAATGTAGTCAGCCAGCGCGCGACCGCCCTCGCCGGCATCCTGAATGATCGTGCCGGAGCCGTCGCGCACGTTCTCCTCGCTGAAGGTCACGGAGGTGAGCGCGCGGCGCAGGACCAGGTCCTGCCCGCCGGGAACCTCGACGAGGTCGTCAATACCCCACTGGTCCAGGGGCTTCTTGCGGGCCGCCTTCATCGCGGCGAAGGCCGGGTAGCGCGGCTCGTTGATCTGGTCGGTCACGGAGACCACGGCAGGCAGGGCCGCGCGCAGCGTCTCGGTGAAACCGTCGACGGAGCGCTCAATCGTCACGGTGCCGTCCTCGACGCTCATCGAGCGGGCCAGGCCCAGCAACGGCATGTGGGCTTTGGCGGCCAGAGCACCGGGCAGCATGGAGGTCATTGCGTCCAGCGAGGCCATGCCGGTGATGACCAGGTCGACGGGGCCACACTCATCGGTGATCTTCGCGATGGCGACGGAGAGCACGGACGCCGTCGTGATGACGTCGGAACCCTCGAGGAACTCGTCGGAAACGATGTAGGCGCGGTCAGCGCCCATCTGCAGGGCGCGCATGAGCGCGTCTTCGGCGTCCTCAGGCCCCATGGTCAGGGCAACGACCTCGGCCTCGTGGCCTGCGTCCTCTTCTGCTTCCTTCAGCTGCACGGCGGCCTCGATGGCGTTCTCGTCCAGCTCGTTGAGCACATCATCCTCACCGCGCACCAGGCGGCCGCCCTCAAAACGGCGTTCGGACTGCATGTCCG
>ERZ773066.1944-NODE-1944-length-10360-cov-3.749733_pt1 | contig 10360 bp, 9 predicted proteins | sample MGYA00580573_ERZ773066 | MGnify/ENA primary metagenome ERZ773066 (study PRJEB29015, sample SAMEA2738128) | human oral metagenome | biome: human oral; feature: human-associated habitat; material: saliva | place: China | collected 2203 ... | reverse complement strand
CGACAATCCAAAGACAATTGAGAGGCTAGGACTTTTGTCCCAGCCTCTTTTCTGTTACTTAACGTGACTTGCTAACTCTTCTTGAGCTTTTTTATTTGATTCTTCTTTTTCTTTTTCCCATTTTTCCAAAGCTTTTTGATAATCAGCTACTGACAGAACCTTATCTTGAAGCTCCATTCCCTTAAATACATAGACATCACCCTTGATACCTACATAAGAGTAGGCTTTGGTAAATGGTACGACCTTTTGAACCATTGGTGAAGCACCTGCAGAAATAGATGGGATCACAATGGAACTATCTGTTAACCAAGCCTGCGCTGCTGCATATTTCGTATAGCGAGCATTGGTATCTTGCTTTTCTGCATCTGCCTGATCCAAAAGCGCTTTGTAGTCCGTTAAACCAACCTTGGAAGCAAGGTCTTGGTTTTGGCCTTTTGTCAGACCAATATTGTCCAAGATATCCCCTGTCTCTGGGTTAAAGATATTCAGATAAGTCACTGGGTCTTGGTAGTCTGCTGACCAACCAGACATATTGAGGTCATAGTCCTTTTGGGCAGCTGTTTCCGCAAAGTAAGTAGAGTTATCAAAATCGTCTGATGACATTTGATGCACGTCAATCACAACGTTTTCTTGGCCTAGAGCTGCCTCAACAGATTGTTTGAAGGAATTGGTCCGCTGCACCATGATTTTATCAGTTTGGTCAACTGGTACATCTAGATGAATTGGGAATTCAACTCCCTGTGCTTGCAAAGCTTCTTTTGCCTTAGCAAATTCTGCCTTGGCCTTTTCTGGGTTGTAAATGCTGTCTTGAGCATCAGCTAATTTGACACCTTGCCATTCATCCCCATAAGAAGCCAGTTGTGATTCAACAACATCCGAGAAGTCCTTGCCATCTACTTGCACAAAACTAGGAGGTACAAGCAAGCTTCTGATGATCTTCGTTGCTCCTTCATTACCATTCATCTGGGCACCAAAGGATTTACGGTCAAAAGCAAAGTTGATTGCTTGGCGGAAGTCTTTATTTTGAATCGCTTCTTTGCTGGCAGCTTTTTGGGCATCTGTCTTAGAAGTGTGGCTATAAGCCTGACGATTCAAGTTAAAGGCATAGAAATAGCTAGTTGAGTTTTGTGGAGTAAAGATGATGTTGTCTTTATATTTCTTTTCTACTGATGCATAGTTTGAGCTAGTCGGATAGAGACGAGCTTGTGTGTAAGCACCATCAGTAAAGTTACGGATCAATGACTCTTGGTCAGAACCATCGTAGTAAGTCAACTTGACATCTTCGATCTTCACATTGTCCTTGTCCCAATAGTTTGGGTTTTTAGAATATTCGATAACAGACTTAGAAGTAAATGACTTTAATACATATGGACCATTGTAGAGGATACCGGAAGGTTTCACGGTACCAAAGTCTTTGCCTTCTTTCTTCAGAAATTCTTCGTTAATCGGGAAGAGAATGCCCATGGTTGTCTTAGAATTCCAGTAGCTTTCTGGCTGATTCAGGGTGTATTGGACTGTATAGTCGTCGATTGCCTTGACACCTACAGTAGAGAAATCATTGCTTTCCCCTTTGATATAAGCATCTAATCCCTTGATAGAGTTTTGCACGATTGGTAATGCTTCCGATTTTTCATCTGCAGCGTGCTTAAGCCCTGTTACAAAGTCTTGTGCCTTGACAGCAGCATATTCTTCACCTTCTGCTGTGTACCATTTAGCATCCTTACGCAACTTATAAGTATAAGTTAGGCCATCTTTAGACACAGTCCAGTCTTCAGCCAATGAAGGGATAAGATTCCCATATTGATCATTTTCTAAAAGACCGTCGACCAAATTGGCAATAACGTCAGAAGTGGAGGAGCGATTGGAGTTTACATAATCCAATGTATCTGGATCTGTATTATAGACATAAGAATATGTCTTTGCCGAGCTGGTGCTTGACTTGCCACAAGCAGCTAAGAATAGCGCTGATGCTGCAACCAAACCAGTAATAGCCAACCATTTAGATTTTTTCATAAGCAAATCTCCTTCTTTAGATTATGTATTATTATACATCATTTCCAGACAAAAACAAGTCTTATTTAAGAAAATTTTAAAATTCTATGCATTTTTCTTATTTTTATTGAAACAAAGTATAGGAAAATTTTTATGCATTTTCATATATTTTCATAAACATGCAGAAAATCTTATAAATAAAAATTTGTTCAATATTTTACAAGGATTCTTGAATAGGATTATCAAAAATATCGGCTTTTTTATGTTACAATATACTTACTACTAATCTAGGGGAAAGAAATGAAAAAACTTTTTGTATTCCTACTGCTATTCTTTGGCCTGATTGCCAAGCCTGTTCTGGCAGATGACTATGAAATTGCCGCTAAAAGTGCCATTGCTGTCGATGCAAACTCAGGAAAAATCCTCTATGAAAAGGAGGCTACAAGCCCACTAGAAGTCGGTGCTATTACTAACATCTTGACTGCTTATCTGGTTTACGAGGCCATTGCTGATGGCAAATTAAGTCTAGAAACTGAAGTTGATATTTCTGATTATGCTTATCATCTGACAGTAAATCCATCTATTGCAAATCTTCCTCTGGAAGCGCGACGCTACAAGGTAAAGGACTTGCTAAATGCTTCTCTTTTAGCAAGCGCCAACAGCGCCACCATTGCTCTGGCAGAACAAGTTGGTGGAAGTGAGGAAAATTTTGTCAAAATGATGAAAGCCAAACTCAAGGAATGGAATATTTCTGATGCAACCATTGTAAATGCTACTGGTACGGATATTCGTTTACTAGATGGTTCGCTCGAAACTAGCAGTGCTGAGGAAGAGACTACCGAGAATTCTAAAAGCAAGAAAAAACAAGAAACTGTCAATAAGTTCAGTGCTTATGATATAGCTGTGATTGCTTCACATCTGATCGATGACTACCCAGAAGTCCTTGGCATCACTTCCAAATCTCATGTGAATTTTGCAGGAATCCAACTAGAAAATCCCAACTTAATGTTGGAAGGTTCTCCTAGTTTTCGGACAGGAGTGAAGGGTTTGAAGACAGGAGGATCTGAGCAGAATGGTGTTTCATTTGTCGGTGTGACAAGTGAAAAAGGGATGCGATTGATCACAGTCGTTTTAGGAGTCGCACAAGAAAATAACGACCCTAATACCCGTTTTGGCGTTACATCTAGCCTAATGACCTACGTTACGCAAAATTTTTCTCCGACGGTCTTGGTCAAAAAAGGCGAACGATATAATAACTCACAAGTAGCCATTAGAGACAGCCAAGAGGATAAGGTCGCTGCAGTTGCTAGTGAGGACCTAGTAATCCTAGAACGGATAGCCAATCAGGCTGAACATAAAGTCACCTTTACTCCAAGTCCACAGGAGCTGCAGGCACCCTTGAAAAAGGGTAGTGTAGTGGGTACCCTTACTTATACAGATTCTGAGCCAATCGGCCAGGGCTACATCGAAAACAAGAAAACTTCTGTTTCTATGGTAACAGAAAAAAACATTGAAAAAGCAGGGAATTAAACTGCTGGTGACAGGTTCTAAGGAAGGAGTGTCAGATTCCTTGCTGAAAAAAATAGAAGAAACTGAGAAATCATTTTTATCAAATAGGAGTATTAGCAATGCTCCAATCATTCCAAGCCAAATTCCAGAAGTCGAAAGTAATGGTAAGAGCATCAATAATCCACCAAAACACATTCCACTATTTCTTATAAATTTAACGCGTTTAAACATAATAAAGCTAGAGAGAGTAATCGCGACACCAATCGCAAAGAAGATGAATAGGCCTATTCTAGATGTAATCTCTAAAGCAGATACAATAGTCCCGATTAATAAAGCAATTAGTATTAGTTTAAATTTTCTCATCTTCTCACCTCCATTACAGGTATTAGTATACCATCTTCTCACGTTCAATCCTATCATGAATTCAAAACTCGTCCATCAGACTTAAGGATGAAATCCAACAAAAAAGAGCTAGGACACTTCCTAGCTCTTCTTCGTTTCAAATGAATGGATTACGCAGATTGAATATCAATAATTCTGATTTTCATTTCTCCGCCTGGTGTTGGAATCACCACTTCTTCATTTAATTTTTTACCAATAATTCCTTTGGCAATTGGAGAGTCATTTGAAATTTTACCTTCAACTGGGTTTGCTTCTGCACTACCCACGATTGTGTAAGTTTCTTCGTCTCCATCTGGTAATTCGATAAACGTAATTTTTCTTCCTAGTGAAACAACATCTTTTTCTACATTGTTATCATCGATGATTTCCGCAAAACGAATCATTTTTTCTAACGTTGAAATACGTCCTTCTACGAATGCTTGCTCGTCTTTAGCTGATTCATATTCAGAGTTTTCAGATAAGTCACCGTAACTACGAGCAATTTTGATACGCTCTACGATTTCTTTACGTTTAACGACTTTTAATTCTTCTAATTCTGCTTCAAGTTTTGCTTTCCCTTCAAGCGTCATTGGAAATACTTTTTCAGTCATACGATTCTCCCCTATATCGTTTTTTTTAGATTATCTAAATCTACAATGCTAAAACTTTAACATTTTATAACTCAGATTGCAAGTCCTAATAAAAAAATTTAATACATTTTCTAAAATTTAGAGACTAAAAAAGCCACTAGGATAGGATTCCTAGCGGCTTTCTCTTTAACTAATTTTTGTTAAAATCGAAGCTATTTTTGTAGTCATTAAGTCAATCGCCACTCTATTTGAACCACCTTCTGGGATAATAATATCCGCAAATTTTTTCGTTGGTTCAATAAATTGGTGATGCATTGGTTTTACAACGGACATGTATTGATGAATAATCGAATCAAGTGTTCTTCCACGCTCTACCATGTCCCGTTTAATACGACGAATGATACGAATATCATCATCTGTATCCACATATACTTTAATATCCATCAAATCACGCAAGCGTTTATCTTCTAGGATTAAGATTCCTTCAATTAGAATCACATCTTTTGGTTCTTGATGAATGGTTTTGTTACTTCTCGTATGATTTTCATAATCATAAACCGGTTCTTCAATCGATTCAAAATTAATTAATTTATTCATGTGTTCAATTAATAAATCTGTATCGAATGCAAATGGATGGTCATAGTTCGTTTTTAAACGTTCTTCAAACGGCATATGACTTTGATCTTTATAATAGTAATCTTGATCAATTTTACAAATCGTTAAATCAGGAAAATTCTCCAAAATTTTACGACTCACACTTGTTTTTCCACTTCCTGAACCACCAGTAACACCGATGACAATTGGCTTTTTCTTATCCATGACCTACTCCTTACTATCAATATACTTAGCTTTTAACTCTAAATGTTCCTCATACGTCTTTGCATAATAGATTTCTTTTGTATGAATATCTGCAAGGAAGTATAAATAGTCTGTCTTCTCTGGTTCTAACGCTGCTACGATAGCATCCTCACTTGGACTATTATATGGTCCAGGCCCAACGCCATAGTTTAGATATAAGTTATATGGAGAATCTACTTCTAAGTCAGATAAAGAAAGAGCTTCTTTATGTTCGCCTAAAGCGTACTGAACTGACACGTCTGTTTGAAGCTTCATATTCTCTTTAATACGGTTATGGAATACACTAGAAATCTTTTTACGATCTTCTAATTTCGTTCCTTCTTTTTCAATTAAAGAAGCAAGTGCCATAGTTTCTTGTAATGTATAGTCGCTTTCTAAAATCTTGTCGTAATACTTCGACATGACTTCATCTGTTTTAGCGACCATTTCAGTAATCAACATTTGAAGTGTTTTTGAATCATTCATATCATAAGTTGCTGGAAATAAATATCCTTCTAAGACATATTTGACTTGGTATCCATTATAGGATTGTGTTAACAACTTAGGAAACTTCTGAACTAAATAACGAAGGAAATCTTCGTCTTGAACTTTTGCCATGAAATCTTCAGCAGAATATTTTGTTGATTTCTCAACTTCTTTAGCGATATCCGTTAATTGTTCCCCTTCACGGATTAGAACTTTTGTGGCATTTTGATCTTTATCTTTACCAGCACCTGAAAGTTCTGCGATAATTTCGTCTAAAGTCATGCTCTTAGAAACATGGTATAATCCTGATTTAAATCCAGAAACGTTTTTAAATTTCAAATAGAAATTAAAAAGCTTCGAATTACGGATAATGCCTTCTTTTTCAAGCGCTTTTGATACTTCTTTGACAGAGGCTCCTTGTTCGATTTCAAAGGATACAAGTTCTGTTTGTGCAGTATCAACAGGTTGTGTTTCACTCTTAATGTAATTCCAAGTGAAAAATCCACCAATAATAACCATTAGTAAAAGTGCAATCATAAAGTATTTCATTATCTTTTTGATAATGGACGTTTCCTTCTTACGAATATCACGTTTCGTATCCGTATCAGAAATTAAGGAATGTTTTTTATGTTCTTCTTGAGACATTGTTTTCCCCCTTAAATTGGTATCAAACGATAACCATAGTTGTAGTCATTATACATCATTCTTATTGAAAAATGAAGAAAGTCTATCTAAAAAGCCCTTATTATAAGCAAAAAAAGAGCTTGAGTTCTCCCCCAAGCTCCTTATTTTCTTATAAATCTTCTTCAGCTAAGAATGTGTTTAATACTTCTTCAATCATATCCCATTCAGCTTCTGTTTCGATTGGGTTTAATTGACCTTCAGTACCATCTTCAGCTTCTACATATGAGAATGCTTGTAATTCTACTTCTTCACCTTCAGGAATTCCTGCTGGGTAGCATAATACATATGATTTGTTGTAATCTTCTGATTCAAAAGTAAATAATACTTCGTGTAAAATCTCATTTCCTTCTTCGTCAACGATTGTAATATGTTCGTGCCCTTCGTGGCCTTCTAAGTGATCATGTTCATGATCGTGTTCGTGGTGATTATGTTCTGTCATTTTCTTTCCTCTTTCTTTTGTTATTGATTTCCATTTAAATCTAAATAGTTTTGCAAAATCATGACTGCTGCAAGCATATCAATGACTTGTTTGCGTTTCTTTCTTGAAACATTACCCTCTTCGACAAGCATGCGTTCTGCCTGCATCGTTGTTAGTCTCTCATCATGAAAGACAATGGGGATTTGGAGTCGTTTTTCTAGGCTTGCACCATAACGACGGGACGCCTCAACACGTGGTCCTTCCGTATTATTCATATTTTTTGGAAGACCGATGACGATTTTCTCAACACCGTATTCTTCTACTAACTCGACAACACGTTTGAACCCAAATTCTGAAGCATTCTCATTAATCGGAATCGTTTCAACCCCTTGAGCAGTCCATCCCATTAAATCACTAACGGCAACGCCCACAGTTTTACTTCCGACATCTAATCCCATTAATCTCATACTAGGCATCTCTTCCTGTAGAGCGGATATAATGTCTAATGAGTTCTTCCAAAATCTCATCTCTTTCGTGGCGACGAATTAGGTTACGTGCATCACGATGTCTTGGAATATAAGCTGGGTCTCCAGATAACAAATATCCTACGATTTGATTAATCGAACTATATCCCTTCTCATTCAACGCATCATAAACGATGGTTAATGTTTCTTGAACGGTTTTTTCGTCCTTTTCATTAAATTTAAATAGGACTGTTTCATCTATTGAACTCATAGTGACACCTCATTTCAATATATATATACTTATTTTACAAGATTTTGAGTGAAACTACAATCGATACTTACCGATTCTTAATATTTAGAAAGCCTTTCCTTTGCTTATATAACAAAAACCTTCCTTAAAACTCACTCAGGAGCCTAAGGAAGGTTTCATGATTTTCATCATTATTTAGCTAAATATTCTTTAAGCAATTCGAATGCTTGTGGAATACCTGCAGGGTTCTTACCACCCGCTTGAGCCATATCAGGACGGCCTCCGCCTCCACCTTGGATTGCTGGAGCAATCGCCTTAATGATATCGCCTGCTTTTAATCCTTTTGCAATTGCATCTTTAGATACGGCTACTAAAAGATTTGCTTTATCTTGTGAAGATGTCCCTACTACAAAGATATCGCTGGCACCTTTTTGTCTCCATGTATCTGCTAATTGACGTAATTCATCCATCTCTTTATTTTCAAGAGCTACAGTGATGAATGAAGTTCCGTTTACTTCTTCTACGTTATTGAAGACATCTGCTACTTCAGATTTCATGATTTTAGCTTTTAGTTTCGCAATTTCACCATTTGCTTCTTTCAATTCTTGGCCTAAAGTCGCAACGCGTTCCACAACTGTATCTAATTGAATGGCTTTGACTTCACCAGCAACTTGTTTTAATAAGTTTTCGTGATGGCTTAATAAGTCAAATGCTTCTTTACTTGTAACAGCCTCGATACGACGAACACCAGCACCGATACCTGATTCAGAAACAATCTTGAATAATCCGATTTCTTGAGTGTTTGCTACATGGATACCACCACAAAGTTCGATTGACCAGTCCCCAATGTTCACCATACGAACTAAGTTGCCGTATTTTTCACCAAAGAGTGCCATTGCCCCACGGCTCTTCGCATCTTCTAGTGTTGTTTCAATCGTTACAACCTCTAAACCAGCCCAGATTTTCTCATTAACGATGCGTTCCATTTCAGCTAATTCTTCAGCCGTTACTTGTCCAAAGTGACTGAAGTCGAAACGTAATGTTGTTGGTGTTACAAGAGAACCTGCTTGGTTTGCGTGAGTTCCTAGAACATCTTTCAACGCTTGGTGTAATAAGTGAGTCGCTGTGTGGTTTTTAATGATTTTCGCACGTTCAGTGGCATCTACTACTAATGTGTATGTTGCATTCACTTGTAAGTCCGCTAATACTTCTACAGTGTGTAATGGTTGTCCGTTAGGAGCTTTCTTCACTTGTAACACATTCGCTACTACTGTGCCGTTTGCATCTTGGATTGTACCGTGGTCTGCTAATTGTCCACCCATTTCAGCATAGAATGGTGTACGGTCAAACACTAATTGAGCATGAGCATCTTTATGTGCAGATTCTACTAATTCATCATCGACAACGATCGCTTTTAATACGCCTTCTTCTGTTGTTGAAGCATATCCAACGAATTCACTTTCTACAGTGATATCACGTAAAACTGCAGATTGTACGTTCATGGATGTTTCAGTATTACGAGCAGCACGCGCGCGGTCTTTTTGAGCTTGCATTTCTGCTTGGAATCCTTCTTCATCAACAGTGAAACCATTGTCGCTTGCGTATTCCAATGTTAATTCATAAGGGAATCCATAAGTGTCATAAAGTTTAAATGCATTTTCTCCAGAAAGTGTTGTTTCGTTTGCAGCTTTCATGTCTGCAAAAATAGTTTCTAAGATGGCTAAACCATCATGAATTGTTTCTTGGAAACGATCCTCTTCGTTTGCAATCACTTTTTGGATGAATTCCATGTTTTCAGTCACTTCTGGATAGTAGCTATGCATAATTTGCGCTACTGTTGGAACTAATTTTGTTAAGAATGAACCTTGAATTCCTAAACGTTGTCCGTGCATTACAGAACGACGGATTAAACGACGGATGATATATCCACGACCTTCGTTTGAAGGAAGCGCGCCATCCCCAATCGCAAAGCTTACCGCACGAATGTGGTCAGCAATGACTTTAAATGAAACGTCTAATTCTTTAGAGTCATTGTATTTCTTACCTGCACTTAAGCCTTCTAATTGCTTAATAATTGGCATAAATAAGTCTGTTTCAAAGTTTGTTGGTGTATCTTGAATGACAGATACCACACGTTCTAGACCCATCCCCGTATCGACGTTCTTATGTGGTAATGGTGGATACGTTCCGTCTGGCATATGGTTGAATTGAGAGAATACTAAGTTCCAAATTTCTAAGTAACGTTCGTTTTCTCCACCAGGATAGTTTTCTGGATCATCTTCTGCTAAGTTATTATATTTTTCTCCACGGTCGTAGAAAATCTCCGTATCTGGACCACATGGACCTGCACCGATATCCCAGAAGTTATCTTCTACTGGAATGATATGATCTTCAGGAAGACCTACTTTATCCATCCATAACGCTTTTGTTTCTGGATCTTTTGGATAGTAAGTAACATATAGACGGTCTGGATCGAGTCCTAACCATTTTTCACTTGTTAAGAATTCCCATGCCCATGGAATCACTTCTTCTTTGAAATAGTCCCCGATTGAGAAGTTCCCCATCATTTCGAATAATGTATGGTGACGAGCTGTGTGCCCTACGTTTTCGATATCGTTTGTACGAATACTCTTTTGAGCATTTGTAATACGTGGAACTTCTGGTGTTTCAGTTCCATCGAAGTATTTCTTAAGAGTAGCAACCCCTGAGTTAATCCATAATAATGTTGGATCGTTTACAGGAATTAAGC
>ERZ773066.1935-NODE-1935-length-10403-cov-7.241689_pt1 | contig 10403 bp, 9 predicted proteins | sample MGYA00580573_ERZ773066 | MGnify/ENA primary metagenome ERZ773066 (study PRJEB29015, sample SAMEA2738128) | human oral metagenome | biome: human oral; feature: human-associated habitat; material: saliva | place: China | collected 2203 ... | reverse complement strand
CATCGCGCTGGGCAGAAGCTCTTCGTGAAATGTCTGGTCGTCTAGAAGAAATGCCAGGGGATGAAGGTTACCCAGCCTATCTTGGTAGCCGGATTGCCGAATACTACGAACGGGCCGGTCGGGTCAAGACACTTGGAACTACTGCGCGCGAAGGTTCGATTACGGCAATCGGTGCCGTTTCCCCTCCAGGTGGAGATATTTCAGAACCGGTGACGCAAAACACTCTGCGGATCGTCAAGGTTTTCTGGGGACTAGATGCTCAGTTGGCGCAGCGTCGCCATTTCCCAGCCATCAACTGGTTGAGTTCTTATTCCCTTTACCAAGATGAAGTCGGTCGCTATATCGATTTACATGAACAAATCAACTGGTCTGAAAAAGTGACCCGTGCCATGAACTTGCTTCAAAAGGAAAGTGAATTGCAAGAAATCGTTCGCCTGGTTGGTCTAGATTCCTTGTCTGAAAAGGACCGCTTGACCATGAATGCGGCCAAGATGATCCGCGAAGACTACCTGCAACAAAATGCCTTTGATGAGGTCGATACCTATACCTCTTTCAGCAAGCAGGTGGCCTTGTTGACCAACATTTTGACCTTTGACCAAGAAAGTCAAAAAGCGTTGGAATTAGGGGCTTACTTCACAGAAATTATGGAAGGAACCGTAACTCTTCGAGACCGTATTGCCCGGAGTAAGTTCATCCATGAGGATCAGTTGGCCACCATTCAAGCCTTGAAAGAAGAAATCGTAGAAACCCTACACCAAATCGTAGCCCAAGGAGGAGTAGACAATGAGCGTGATTAAAGAATACCGTACTGTCAGCGAAGTTGTTGGCCCCTTGATGATTGTCGATCAGGTCCAAGGGGTTCGCTACAATGAACTCGTAGAAATCAAGCTCCATGACGGAACAACCCGTCAGGGACAAGTCCTCGAAGTCCAAGAAGACAAGGCCATGGTCCAGCTCTTTGAAGGATCTAGCGGGATCAACTTGGAAAAAGCCAAAGTCCGCTTTACCGGACGTCCCCTAGAACTTCCTGTGTCTGAAGACATGGTCGGACGCATCTTTAACGGGATGGGCAAACCCATCGATGGCGGTCCAGAGATTATCCCAGAGAAGTACTTGGACATTGATGGACAAGCCATCAACCCTGTTTCGCGGGACTATCCAGATGAATTTATCCAGACAGGGATCTCAGCTATTGACCATTTGAATACCTTGGTTCGGGGCCAAAAACTCCCAGTCTTCTCAGGTTCTGGTCTTCCTCACAAGGAGTTGGCAGCTCAGATTGCCCGCCAGGCGACGGTTCTTAATTCTGAAGAAAACTTCGCCGTGGTCTTTGCGGCCATGGGGATTACCTTTGAAGAAGCCGAGTTCTTTATGAATGACCTTCGCGAAACCGGAGCTATTGACCGCTCTGTCCTCTTTATCAACCTAGCCAATGACCCTGCTATCGAGCGGATTGCAACTCCTCGGATTGCCTTGACAGCTGCGGAATATTTGGCCTATGAAAAAGACATGCATGTCTTGGTTATCATGACGGACATGACCAACTACTGTGAAGCCCTTCGGGAAGTCTCTGCTGCCCGCCGGGAGGTTCCAGGACGTCGGGGCTATCCAGGTTACCTCTATACTAACCTCTCAACCCTCTACGAACGTGCCGGACGCTTGGTTGGAAAGAAAGGATCTGTGACCCAAATTCCGATCCTCTCCATGCCGGAGGATGACATCACCCACCCTATTCCTGACTTGACAGGCTACATCACGGAAGGACAAATTATTTTGTCCCGTGATCTCTACAACAGTGGCTACCGCCCACCGATCAATGTCCTTCCATCCCTTTCTCGTTTGAAGGACAAGGGTTCTGGTGAAGGCAAGACTCGGGAAGACCATGCGGCGACCATGAACCAGCTCTTTGCGGCCTATGCCCAAGGAAAACAAGCCAAAGAATTAGCTGTAGTGCTTGGAGAGTCTGCCTTATCCGATACTGACAAGCTCTATGTTCAATTTACGGACCGCTTTGAGCAAGAATACATCAATCAAGGTTTCACTACCAATCGGACGATTGAGGAAAGTTTGGATCTCGGTTGGGAACTCTTATCCATCCTTCCACGAACAGAGCTTAAACGGATCAAGGATGAGATGATTGACAAGTATCTGCCAAACAAAGAGGATTAGCCTATGGCACGATTAAATGTAAAACCAACTCGGATGGAGCTCAATATTCTCAAAGAGCGCCTCAAGACAGCAACCCGAGGGCATAAATTGCTCAAGGATAAGCGAGACGAACTCATGCGTCGCTTTATTGAAGCTGTTCGTGAGAATAATCGCTTGCGTCAAAAGGTGGAGGCGGCACTCGTGGGCAATATGAAAGATTTCGTGATGGCCAAGTCCTTAGAGAGCGACCTCATGGTGGAAGAAATCTTTGCGGTGCCAACCCGTGAAGTCTCTCTTCATATCGAAGAAGAAAATGTCATGAGTGTGCGCGTGCCCAAGCTCTATGCTCGTATCGATAATCCGTACGGTGACGACGAAGGAGATGTGGTCTATAGCTACCTAGCTTCCAACAGTCAAATGGATAGTACCATTCAAGAAATGGGTGCACTCCTTCCAGATTTGCTCAAGTTAGCGGAAATTGAAAAAAGCTGCCAACTCATGGCAGACGAAATTGAGAAAACCCGCCGTCGAGTGAACGGACTCGAGTATGCGACCATTCCAGACCTCAAAGAGACAATCTACTATATCGAAATGAAACTCGAAGAAGCCGAACGCGCCAACCTCGTCAGAATCATGAAGGTCAAATAAGATACATCAATATACAAATCCGTTAAGCAACTCAAAGGAAAATAGGAAATCCAAGGACGAAGCATCAGCTTCTAGTTGGATTTATCTTTTTCCAAAGAGTTGTAGGCGTGTTCAATTACTTAAAAAATAAAGAACTGAATCGAAGGAAACCAGTTCCTAGATCCGGTTTTTTATTATCATTTGACGGGTCGTGAGCACCTTATTTTTATGTTACTAGTTTGTAACAATGTGACAAGAAAGACGAAATGTTACAAGAAAAATACAGTTTTGTTAAATAGCCGAAAAGGCCTTTTATTATTTTTTAATTGTGATAAGATAGAATAGTAGTTCATTTGTTCAAGAAAATCTTGAGCAAAAAACAAAGAAAAAAGAGGATAAAAGATGAAATTAAAAATTAATACGAAAGCCTTGATCGCTTCAACAGTAGCTCTTGCAGTGATTCCATTTACAAAAGCCACTGCAGAAACACTTGAAGATTGGGTAGCTCGCTCAGTAGATGAAATCAAACATGATATCCAACAAAGCGGTGAAAACCAACAAACTTATACCATCAAATATGGTGATACATTGAGTTCTATTGCAGAAGCTCTTGGAATCGATGTTCATGTGTTGGCAAACTTGAACAACATCAGCAATATGGATTTGATCTACCCAGGTACTGTTTTGAAAACAACAGTGAATGATCAAAAAGAAGTAACTTCAGTTGAAATCCAAACTCCTCAAGCAGGTTCGTCAGATGCAACCGTTGCAAGTGCTGACTTGACAACAAACCAAGTGACAGTTGATGACCAAACAGTCGCTGTCAACGATTTGTCTAAACCAGTAAACGAAGATAACAAAGCTGTTCCAGTTGCTCCGGCATCGGAAACTCAAGAAGCCCCAGCGGAAGCTCCTGTAGTTGAAGTGCCAGCAACAGAAACACCAGCACAACCAGCTGTTCCAGAAACACCAAACTACGGTGCTCCAGCTGTCAATGTTGAAGTTCAAAATCAAGAAGTAGCGCCAGCTGCTCCTCAATCTGCTCCAGTAGCGGAAACTCAAGAAGCTCCTGCAGCAACACCAGCAACACCAGCAACACCAGCAACTCCAGTAGCAGAGGAAGCTCTGGCACAACCAGCAGCAGAAACAACTGCTACACCTGAAGTGCAACCACTAGCATCAACTCCAACCACTGGTAACGTTCTTCCAACTGATCCACACCTTCAACCGCAAGCGGAAGCTTTCCGTCAAGAAATCGCGGCGAAATTCGGTATCACAAACATCGGTGGTTACCGTGAAGGGGATCCAGAAGACCATGGTAAAGGGCTTGCAGTAGACGTGATGGTTCCAACAAATTCAGAGCTTGGAGATCAAGTTGCACAGTATGCAATTGATAACATGGACCGTGCAGGTATCTCATATATTATTTGGAAACAACAATTCTACATGCCAGTAAATAACATTTACGGACCAGCTAATACATGGAACCAAATGCCAGACCGTGGTGGAGATACAGCAAACCACAACGACCACGTACATATCTCATTTAACGGATAATAAAACATTGAACTAGGCCTAGAGCCTAGTTCTTTTTTTGTGCACACAAAAAAAGCCGGAAGACGAATCTTCCAGCCGGTCAATGGTTATAAAATATGATCGACTTTTTCCACTTGATAAAGGGCAATCGCCATGATAATGGTTAAGACCAGTAGCATGAGGATAGCTGGTGTCCAAGAGTGGAAGAGAGATTTGCTGTAGCCGAAGAGGATGGGACCAAAAGCAGCAAAGACGTAGCCTCCTGTTTGGGCAAGACCAGAAAGTTGAGCTGTTTTTTCAGGTGTACTGGATTTCATGGAGAAAGCGACCATGAGGTAAGGAAAGAGTGAACTAACGGAACTTCCTATCAGGGCATTGATGACGAGCCAATAGAAGAAGTTGCTAGTCGGGATTAAGAGCATGGCTACCCCTAAAATCCCTGCTCCGACAACAATGGCAAGCATCAAGCGTCGATTGCGATCGGATAACCGTGTGGTTAAACTTGGAATTGTCAAGGAGAATGGGAGACTGATCAAGGTGAACACGGAGGCAAGTAGTCCAGATTCAACCTTTGAAAGGCCAGCTTGAACAGCCATGGTTGAAAGCCAAGTCATACTTGTGTAGAAAAGTAATGATTGCAAGCCTCCGAAAATCATGATAGCCCAGACATATTTATTGGTATACCACTTGCTACTAGATTCCGTAGTAGCTGTCTTTTTTAGATGGTGGTTGTAGCGAAGGTTAGGAATCCAGACGACCAAGGCAAGAACACACAAGGCTGTCAAGATGTTGACCAACCCTTGCCAAGAAGTGGCTTTGGTGATCGGAACGGCGACAGAAGAGGCGATTGCTGTGGACATCCCCATAGAAGTGATGTACAAAGTGGTCAGAATGCCTAGTTGGTGGGGTCTGTTTGCCTGAATGAGACTTGGAAGCAACACATTGACAAAGGCGATCCCAGCTCCAATCAAGATGGTTCCCAAATAGAGGAAGGGAAGATTGATAATCCGAATGGCAGATCCGATCGTAATCGCGATCAAGACAAGAAAGAAGAGGCGCTCAATCCCCAACCTTTTGGCAAATTGAATCGCAAAAGGTGAGAAAATAGCAAAGGTGAGAAGTGGCAAGCTAGTCAATAGTCCCAGAGAGCTCACATCAACCCCCAAACCAGCTGCGATATCAGACAAGACCGTCGGAAGCGTAGTAAATGGTGTTCGTAAAACAATCCCAAGCATAATGATGCCCGGGACGAATAATATAGAATGTGTTTTTTTCATGAATCCTCCTCTGACAAAAATTCTCTTCATTATAACATAGATCGAGCATAAATTGGAGTATTGATACAAATGAAGGAGAAGGACCGTAGTTCTCACTGTTATTCGAACTGCATCAACGTACCTAAGCTCACTAACGTTTGCTAAGGTACGTAGAAAAAGCCACCGGTTTTGGTGGCTCTTATAGGGAGATTATTATGAAAAAGTTTAGGAGTTTTATCATTCAAAGTTAGGAGGTTTTTGATGATGGTATTAGTATACGATAGGAAGCTTAAAGCTTCCTTATAGTTATTTATAAAAAATATTTTCTAAAAAAGAGGAGGCCTTGAGCAAGAATTTTACATCCTTGTTTGGAGCCTCCCCTTTTCTCATTATTTTTTAGCGATGGCATGGTAGCTAGTCTTACTGGTAAAGACTTGACCTGCTCTCAGGATGACTTTCTCAGCTTGGTTACTGTGAATGGCATCTGGCACTGTTTGGAATTCTAGCGCCAAGCCATTGTGCTGAACCATTGGTTGGCCTTGCAGACGAACGGTTTCATCTACGAAATTGGCAGAATACACCACCAATGCGGGAGCCTCTGACTTGAAGGTCAAGAAGCGTCCAGATGGTTGATGGTAGAAGAAGCCTGCATTTTCATGTCCATCTGGTAGAGCGAAAGGATGGTCCAATCCTTCTACCAGGCGGATTTGCGGATCTAAATCCTTAAAGAGATCCTCTAACAGCATGGCTTGGTAGAGATGCTGAACGATTGGACTTTCTCTATCCACGGTCTGAAGAGGGACGCCATCTGGGTGGATAGGGTAAAGCCCTTTATGATTGATCTGAAAGACATGGTCATTAATCGGCTGAGTGAAGTTGCCTGATAGGTTGAAATAGCTGTGGTTGGTCGGGTTGACCAAGGTGTCTTGATCCGTTTCTACCCGATAAGCAATCTCGAGTTCACCATCTTCCGTTAAACCATAGGTCACCCAGATCTTGAGATTTCCAGGGAAACCGCCGGTCCCATCCGCCCGTTCTGTATAGAGAGTGATTCCTTGATCCGTTACCGACTCCACGCTAAACAAGGCGCTGTCCCAACCAGTCGATCCACTGTGGTTGCAGTTGGCACCGTTATTCGCTTCCAAGTGGTAGGTCTCGCCATTGAGTTCAAAACTGGCCCCCGCAATCCGGCCCGCTACTGGACCAATACTAGCCCCATATTTAGGGCTGTTGCCTACATAGTCCTCAAAGCGATCAAAGCCTAGGATAATATTAGCAAACCGGTCTTCTTTATCAGGTGTCACATATTCTAAAATTGTCGCCCCATAGGTCATGACAGACAATTGGTAGCCCTTGTCATTTTCGAGGCGATAAGCACGAACCTCTTGATTCTGCCATTCCCCAAACACGCTTTCTTGATACTGTTTCACAAATCTTCTCCTCTCACTGTTTTTCTCCATTGTATCAGTTTCACAAGAAGAAACACTCCACTTTTTATAGAAAATTAGTGGCTATTCTTTATGAAAAGGATGAATGATCACCCCTTGAACAACCCGATTGACGGTACCAGTCGGTGAAGGTGTGTCTGGGCGATTTTGCACTTTGAGCGAAGTCAAGAGAGAAATCAATTGACCGTAGATAATGTATGGGAAAGCACGGTAGATATCTAGGGAGTCTGCTGATGCTTCCACCAACACTTCCCGTACATGCTCAATCCCTGCAGCTTGATCGGTCAAGAGGACAACTTGACGGGCAATTTGATCCTCTGCAACTTCTCGAACCAAGTCCAAATCATACTGGCGCGTATAAGGATCAATGGAGCCAAAGACCAAGACCAGTGTCTGATCATTGATGAGGGATTTCGGTCCATGACGGAAGCCGACAGGACTCTCATACATGGTTGCGATTTTACCTGCTGTTAATTCCAAAATCTTGAGTTGGGCTTCATGAGCTAGACCAAAGAAAGGTCCTGCCCCCAGATAGATCACGCGCTCGAAGTCTAGAACGACCACTTCCTTGACCGCACGGTCCTTCTCCAAGATTTTCTCAGATAGATGAACCAGCTCTTCTACTCGTTTTTCCTTGATCTCTTCCTTGCTTGGATCAAAGACCAAGAGGGCTGTCAGGAGCATAGAGGTAAAGCTCGAAGTCATGGCAAAGCCAGCATCATTTGTTTCTTTAGGTTGGAGAAGCAAAAGGTTGCGCTCATCTCCGTGGGCCTGCTGGGCCAGCTTCCCTTCTTCCGCACAAGTAATGGTGATCTGATATAGTTCATCGACCAAGTCTTGAGCTAACTCAACTGTCGCAACACTTTCAGGCGAGTTGCCACTCCGGGCAAAGGAAACTAAGACCGTCGGCACTTCTTTTTTGAGATAGGTTTGTGGATGCGCCACGATATCGGTCGTCGCAATGGATTGGAAATTCCAGTGGCGTTCATCGTGCACTTCCTGCAAGTAAGGAACCAAAGTATCCCCCACATAGGCAGAGGTTCCCGCTCCTGTCAGGATGACCTTGATATAGGCATGTTCTTGGCCAATCTTTTCTAAGAAAGCTTTGATTTCCGCTTTTCTTTCTTGGTACAAGCGGGCTGTTTCCTTCCAAACTGCTGGTTGTTGGTAGATCTCACGCGTGGTGATCTCTGCTCCTAGCTCCTGCAAGTCTTCTTTTGTATAGTCTAACATAGAACCTGTTGTTCCTTTCTACAATCTAACGTTGATAAATGGGAAAGGAGCCTGAGATGATACTCCCAGACTCCCCTACCAACCTACTCATCTTCATCATCATCAAGGTTTGACAAGAGGTCATTGACCTTGACAATACTTTCTTTTGCACGTTCAGGGTAGTCCCCTTCATTGCCAGTCAGACTGCTATTGATGAATTCGATGACCATTGGAAGATTCATCCCTGCGTATAAGTCAATCGCACGTCCTTCAAGGATTAAGCGGCTCACGGTATTGCAAGGAGTTCCTCCCAAAAGATCTGCAAAGACAATATAATCTTCTAGGCCATGGACGATTGCTTCAAATTTAGCAGTAAAGTCTTCTGGACCTTCCTCTGGTAAGAGTGCAACTGTATGGATAGATTCTTGTGGTCCCATAATCATCTCTGTGCTCGCTTTAAGCTCTTCACAAAAGCGACCATGGCTGACCAATACTAACTCTTTTGCCATACCTTACTCCATTATTGCATACCAAAGAAGAAATGACCAAAGGCAGAGAAGGCAATCGCTGAGACGATAATCAACAAGATGGCTTTAGTTGAGTTCATTCCTTTACGTCCAAGCAACCAGTAGATTAGACCTGTGATAATAGCTGGTACTAAGCGTGGGAAGATCAAATTGAGCATATCTTGGATATCGATGGCTTTGTCCCCGATGTGTGGCATCCAGCTTACATCCACATTGATCATGGTTGCAATCAAGGCACCGACCATGAAGATACCAAGTACAGAAGCTGCTTCGATCAAAGCTGTCAGTGTACTTTGCATGTTGTTGATTAAGTTGGTACCTTCTTTATAAGCAAATTCCAACTGTTTCCAACGGAAGATATCATACGCAACTGCTACCGCAATCCAAAGGAAAATACCCCATGGTTGCCCTTGTGACGCGATTGTTGCTGCAATAGATCCCATAATGGCTGGAACCAAAGATCCAAAGATAGAGTCTCCAAGAGGGGCAAATGGTCCCATGAGACCCGTCTTGATCCCGTTCACCGCATCTTTAGAGTTGACACCATCTTTTTCTTCCAAAGCCAAATCAAAACCAGTGATAATGGTATGGAAGAATGGAGAAGTATTGAAGAATTGCGTATGCAATTTCATCATTTCTTTCAATTCAGGTGTGCCGTCTCCATACATTTTCCGCAATTGTGGAAGAAGCATGTAAAGGTAACCAGAAGCCTGCATCCGTTCGTAGTTCCAACCCAATTGGAAGGTGAAAAGGCTACGTTTGTTGATTTGTTTAAAATCCTCTTTAGTGAGTTTGTAGTTATTAGAATTCGTCATCTTCAATTTCCCCGCTTTCTACATTGCTTGCTGGAGCAGCTACAACTGTACGTTGGCTGTTTTTAAAGTGTTGCACTGCAAGGAAGATACCGATGATGGCAACCCCGATCATAGATACAGATTTGAAGTTGTTTGCGAAGGCAACCATTTGTTCTTTTGGAAGTTTTGCAAAAGCATCTGTTCCAAGCATAGCAGAAATTGCAGCACCAACACTTTGAACATTGCTGTAAAGCACTGTCAACATCGCTGTCAAGCCAAAACCAAGGGCAAGATAGTGAAGGTGACGTTTCACAGGCAAGTAGTGAAGCAAGATCGCAAAACCAAGACCAGGGAGCATGCGTCCTGCAAGTGTCAAGCCGTTTGCAAACCATTGATATTTTGCAACAAAGTCAACAACAGATTGGACAAAAGCACCACCAAAGGCAAGAGCCAAGAAAACTGGAAGGGCACGAGAGAGAGCCCAAGGAACAGCACCAAGAAGGTAGTTGCGTTCAATTCCTTTATAATCAAAGCGTTCGATCGCAGCATCAATACGGTGTGCAAAGGCAGTAGTACTCATACGACCAAGGATATCTGCATAAGTCAAGAGAGCAGCCACTGGAACGGCAATGGTTGAAATCGCAATTTCTGGTTTGATGCCTTGCGCTACCGAAAAGGCAGTTGCAAGAACGGCACCAGATGTTGCGTCAATACGAGAAGCTCCACCAAAAGTACCAACACCGAGTACTGTCAATTGGAGAGAAGCTCCGATAAAGAGACCTGTTCCTAAATCCCCCATAACAAGTCCTGTAATGAAACCAGCAAAGACTGGTGAGCCTGCTGATGAAACAATCG
>ERZ773066.1927-NODE-1927-length-10419-cov-3.001447_pt1 | contig 10419 bp, 5 predicted proteins | sample MGYA00580573_ERZ773066 | MGnify/ENA primary metagenome ERZ773066 (study PRJEB29015, sample SAMEA2738128) | human oral metagenome | biome: human oral; feature: human-associated habitat; material: saliva | place: China | collected 2203 ... | reverse complement strand
GAAATCATACTCAAAGTCTGACCATGCCCCCGGCGTGTTTTCGTCTGGCCTCTGTAGGCGGTCGTGAATTTCTTTAATAATTCCTAGGCGAACGTCTGCTTCAGAATCTAATATTGCTTTGTCTGCATAGAACTTTTCCTTTTTACCTTTATATATTCCCTTAGGCGTGGGGTCGGTTTTAGATAACTCATCATAATGAGAAGCAAGAGTGAATGGGGAGCGTATGTAGGCGCAGAGGTTATTGATGATAACCTGTCCTTCTTTGAGCCTGTCCTCATATTTGTCTATAGACTCGTCTTCAAGCCACTCATCTATGAGACCGACTAGCGTGTATACACCGCCCATACGGATAGGGGCTTTCTCATCACCTAGCTGTTCTACCGCCTTGGTGTACCGTTCTCTGCGTCCTGCCCTCACCTGTCGCCGATGATCCTTGTCGTTCTTGTCCTTGTCGATATCGTTTTTACGACGAGTCTCGCCCAATGTAAGAATCGCGAGAAGACCACCGGTTGCTAGTAGGATAGAGTGTCGTAGCCCGCCAACACCTGTTGTAGTGCTTTTGACAGCTATGGGTAAAAGAAGTGCAAATACCCCACCTGTAATACCAGTGACTAGAACTCTGGTAATAAAGTATTTTTTAGGGTTCGAAGTAATGACTCGTGGTATACATAAGACTACCCCGCCTGTAACAGCTAGGCCTATTAGATACAATATTAAAGCTGTATGGTCATCGGCGGCCCGTCGCTCGGGAGATAAGTAGGGTGAGCAGATACAATAGGATATTGCTATTGCTAGCAATCCGAGGAAAATCCTTGCTGACCATAAACATGCTTTGCACCATCCTGGCTGCTCCGTTTCCGACTGTTTTTTATCGCTCATAGGTGAGTAGACTCCTTGTGGTGAGTATGTGCAAGTACCACCCTACCGCATCTTCAGCTCGCCTTTCAGATTTTCCTGAATTTTGGCTCAAGGTTTACCTGCAAACCTTTGTTGAGCAGGCAGGTAACGCCCTAGTCCTGCGCATATCCAGAGGTCGTTGCGGGTTGGAACCCTGTGGTCGAAACAAACCTGCCACGTCAGAGCAGGGTCAAACTCATAGGGGTAAACAGCACCGTAGAATCTTAGTGCTCTTATACGGCAGGAGGTGGAGACCGCGAATCCTTTGGGGCGGCTAGTTATTAGTTATCTTCCTCTTCGGGCGCTGTATCCTCCGCTTTTACCGTGGTGGCTTCCTCCCGCCATTCATAGAGCTTTTCGTTAAGAGCTTGCAGATTTTTCGAGAGTTCTGCTTTCTCTTTGGGGTCTTTTACCTCAAGAAATTTATTCTTCGTTTCGTCTATTTCATGGAACTTATCTTCAAGGTATTCTTTCTGTTCTGCGGTGAGAAAAGCACAGCCAAGAGGTAAGCCGTCAAGGTTGCGGTAAACGGGGTATCCCCTGCCGTTTTCGACGGAGAAGTCATTATCAGGTGAACCAAAAAGTGTATTTTGATGGCTATTCTCATTATAAAACTGAGGGGTGCATTCTGTGAACCGAGAAAAGTTACTGTTGTATCTATCTTTGCCATAATAAACGTCACCGCAGAAAATAGACCCACTGAAGTCGGCCTTATCTTCGTAGGTGGAGCCGCTGAAATAAACCTCATTCTGGTAGATGGAGTCGGTGAAACCAGCCCGACCCTGGTAAGCGGAGTTGCGGAAGTCAGCCCAGCCTCGGTAGGTGGAGTCACTGAAGTCAGCCTTGCCTTGGCAGATAGAGTCGCTGAAGTCAGCCTCACTCTGGTAGGTGGAGTAGCTGAAGTAAACCTCATTCTGGTAGGTCGAGCCGCAGAAGTCAGCCTTACCCTTGTAGGTAGAGTCGCTGAAGTAAACCTCACTCTGGCAGGTAGAATTACTGAAGTCAGCCTCACTCTGGTAGGTGGAGCTCATGAAGGTAGCTCCGTCTTGGTACGTGGAGGCGCTGAAGTCAGCCCAGCTTTGGTAGGTGGAGCAATTGAAGCCAACCCAACCTGTGTAGGTGGAGCCGTCGAAGGTAGCCCAACTCTTGTAGATGGAGCTACCGAAGTCAGCCTCGTCCTTGTAGACAGAGCCGTCGAAGCGAACCTCGTCCTGGTAGGTGGAGCCACTGAAATTAACGGGTTTTGTGTAATAGGATTTTGTGAGGTCAACGGGGTAGAAGAAAGTACTTCCCGAGAAGTCGTATTCAAAATCTGACCACGCCCCCGGGGTATTTTCGTCTGGTCCCTGCAAGCGGTGGTGAATTTCTTTAATAATGCTCAGGCGAATATCTGCCTCAGATTCCAGCGCTGCCTTGTCAATGTAGAATTCTTGTTCTCTATTTTTGTAAAGACCTTCGGCTGTTGGGCTTTCCTGAGTCAGCTCATCGTAGTGAAAGGCGAGAGCGAAGGAGGAACGGATATAGGCGCACAGGTTATTAATAATAACCTGTCCTTCTCTGACTTTTTCTGTATAATCCAGGTTTTCGTCTAGAAGCCACTCATCCACAAGCCCAACAAGCGTGTATACGCCACCTATACGGACAGGGGCTTCTTTGCTTCCGAGTTGTTCCACCGCTTTGGTGTACCGTTCTCGGCGTTCTGCATTATGTTTTTCTGGCATTGCTTATCGGGTCCTCTGCGCTGTGGTGACTTTTTCACGCCATTCATGGAGTGCTGTGTTGAAAGCCCGTAGCTTTCCTGGGAGTCCTATCTTTTCTTGGAAGCGTTCTGTGGTAAGAAGTTTCTCCCTCGTCTCTTCTATCTCTTTGAAGATACCGCTGAGATATTCTTCTTGTGCTTCCGCTAGGAAACAGCAACCAAGGGGTAAATTTTCAAGGCCACGGTAAACGGGGTGGCCCCTGCCGTGTTCGACCGTGAAATTATTATCGGGTGAACCAAAAAGCGTGTTTTTGCGGTTTATCTCGTCATAAAACTGAGGGGCGCAGTCTGTGAAGCGAGAAAAGCTACTGTTGTCTCCGTCTTGGCCAAAATAAATGTCACTACAGAAAATAGACCCGCTAAAGTCAGCCTCGCCCTCGTAGACGGAGTGGCTGAGGCCAGCCCAACCGCAGCATATGGAGTCGTTGAAGTAAGCCCACCGCCGGTACATGGACCCACGGAAATCAGCCCAATACTGGTAGGTGGAGCCACCAAAATCAGCTACACCCTGATACGTGGAGCCACGAAGATCAACCCAATACTGGTAGGCGGAATCGTTAAAAGTGGCCGCGCACCGGTAAACAGAGCCACGGAAGACGGCCTCACTGAGATAGGTGGAGCCGCTGAAGTACACCCCTCCCCGGTAGGTGGATCTGGCGAAGCCAGCTGACCCCCAGTACGTAGAGCCACGGAAATCAGCCTCACCCTGGTAGATGGAACCATTGAAACCAGCCCGGCCTTGGTAGCTGGACTCGCTGAAGTAAACCTCGTCCATGTAGGTGGAGTAACTAAAATCAGCCTCACCCCAGTAGGCGGAACCACTGAAATTAACAGGCTTTGCGTAGTAAGAGTGCGTGAAATCTACGGGGTAAAAGAAAATACTTCCCGAGAAATCATATTCAAAATCAGACCACGCCCCCGGGGCGTTTTCTTTAGAACCCTGCAAACGGTGCCGAATTTCTTTAATAATGCTCAGGCGAACCTTCTTTTCAGACTCTAAACCTGCTTTATCTATATAGAACTCTTGTTCTCTATTCTTGTAGAGACCTTCGGCTGTTGGGGCGTCTTGAATTAGCTCATCATAGCGGGAAGCAAAGGCAAACGGGGAGCGGATATATGCGCACAGGATATTAATAATAACCTGGCCTTCTGCGATTCGTTCGTTGTATTCTATGTTCTCTTCTCTAAGCCATTCATCTACTAGGCTAACGAGTGCGTACACGCCGCCCAAACGGACTGAGGCACTCGCATTACCAAGCTGTTCTACCGCTGTAGCATACCGTTCTCGGCGTTCTGCATTATGTTTTTCTGGCATTGCTTATCGGGTTCTCTGTGCTGTGGTGACTTTTTCACGCCATTCATTGAATTCTTTGTCAAGAGGTTGCCGCTTTTCTATGAGCCCTTTTTTCTCTTCATCATTTTTCACGGCAAGGATTTCATCGCTGATTTCTTCCAACCTGCGGAGAATACTCTTCAGGTATTCCCTCTGATCGGGTGCCAGGAAAGCACAGTTGAGGGGTAATCCCTCTGGCGTAAGGTAAATGGGGTGGCCCCTACCGTTTTCGACCGTGAAATTATTGTTATGCGAACCAAAAAGAGTATTTTGGTGGTTTGTCTCGTCGTAGAACGTAGGGGTGCACTGCGTGAAACGGGAGGAGCAGCTGCCGTCTATGTCTTCACTAAAATAGATTTTGTCGTCAAAAATAGACCCGTTAAAGGCTGCTACACCCTCATAAGTGGATCCGCTGAGATTAACCCAGCCCTGGTGGATAGACTCGCTGTAGTCAGCATTTCTCTGGTAGGTGGACTTACTGAAATCAGCCCAGCTCCCATAGGTGGAGTTATCAAAGTTAGCCCATCTCTGGTAGGTGGATCCGCTGAAGGTGGCCCATTCCCGATATTCTGAGCCGCAGAAGTCAGCCCCAGCCCGGTAGGCTGATCTGCGGAAGTCAGCTGCACCCTGGTAAGTGGAGTAGCTGAAGTCAGTGAGGGCTTGGTAGGCGGAGCCACTGAAATCAGCCTCTTGGTAGGTGGAGAAGTAGAAGTGAGCCTCATCCTGGTACCTGGAGCCGCTGAAATTAGCCTTGCCCTGGTAGGCGGCACGGCTGAAGATAGCCCGGCCCTTATAGACGGAATCACTGAAATCAACTGTACCCGTGTAGCTGGAACCACGATGATACGCCTCACCGGCGTAGGTGGAGGCGCGGAAATCAGCCCTACCCTGATAGGTGGAATAGCTGAAATCGGTATCACCCCCGTAGTCTGAGTAGCTGAAATCAGCGTCACCGCAATAGTGGGAGCCGCTAAAATTAGCCCAGTCTTTATACACGGCATTATCGAATGCGGTAGGTTTTGCGTAGTAAGAATTTGTCAGATCTATGGGGTAGAAGAAGGTGCTTCCCGAGAAGTCGTATTCGAAATCTGACCATGTTCCCGGGGTGTTTTTGTCCGTGCCTTGTAGGCGGTGGTGAATTTCTTTCAGAATGCTCAGGCGAATGTTTGCCTCAGATTCTAGCGCTGCCTTGTCAATGTAGAATTCTTGTTCTCTATTTTTGTAAAGGCCTTCGGCTATTGGGCTGTCTTGAGTTAGCTCATTGTAGTGGAAGGAGAGAGCGAAGGAGGAACGGATATATGCGCAGAGGCTATTGATAATAACCTGTCCTTCTCTGACCCTTTCTGCGTAGTCCAGGTTTTCGTCTAGAAGCCACTCATCCGCGAGGCCAATAAGCGTATACACACCACCCATACGAACGGGGGCTTCCTTATCACCCAGCTGTTCTACTGCTTCTGCGTACCGTTCCCAGCGTTCTGCATTATGTTTTTCTGGCATCGCTTATCAGTTCCCCTCTACCGCGGTGACTTTTTCACGCCACTCTTGGAGCTCTTGAGTGAGAGACCACAGCTTTTCTAAGCGCTCTTTTGTCTCTTCTGGGTTGTGCGGGGTATGAATTTTATTGCTGATTTCTTCCATTACTTGGAATATGTTACCCAAGTATTCCTTGTGTGCGGGCGTTAGGAAAGCGCAGCCGAGGGGTAAGCCTTCAAGGTTGCGGTAAATGGGGAAGCCCCTGCCGTTTTCGGCTGTGAAATTATTGTTGTGCGAGCCAAAGAGCGTGTTTTGCTGGTTTGCCTCGTCATAGAATTCAGGGGCGCATTGCGTGAAACGAGAAGAGCTGCCGCTGTTTGTGCCTTGGCCACAATAAATTTCGTCGCGAAAGATAGACCCGCTAAAAGCAGCTTCGTCCTCATAGGTGGAGTTGCTGAGGCCAACCTGACCCTGGTAGATGGAGCCACTGAAATTAGCTTTACCCCGGTAAGCGGAGTTGCTGAACCCTATCCCGCCGACGTAAATGGAATTGCTGAAATCAACCTCACCCTGGTAAATGGAGTTGCTGAACCCACCCCCATTCCAATAGGCAGAATCACTGAAACTAACCACTTCCTGGTAAGTGGAGTCGAAGAAGCTAACCATATCCAGGTAGGTGGAGTCGGTAAAACTAGCCTCATCCTGATAGGTAGAATCGTAGAAATCAGCCCAGTTCTGGTAGATGGAGCGGTCAAAATAAACAAAATCTTGGTAAGTGGATTTATTAAAACAAACCTCACCCCTGTAAGTTGAGTCACTGAAGTAAACCACATTTTGATAGGTGGAGCTATTGAAATCAGCCCGACCTTGATAGATTGAGCTGCGGAAGTCAGCCCAGTTCCGGTAGGTAGAATCGTTAAAATCAGCCCGACTTTGGTAGATAGAGTTACTGAAGTCAACCCAATCCTGATAGGTAGAGCCGCTGAAATTAACGGGTTTTGCGTAGTAGGAGTTTGTGAGATCTACGGGGTAGAAGAAGGTGCTACCTGAGAAGTCATATTCAAAATCAGACCACGCCCCCAGAGTGTCTGGGCCTTGTAGGCGGTGGCGAATTTCTTTAATAATGTTCAGACGAATATCTGCTTCAGATTTTAGTGTCGCTTTGTCTATATAGAACTCTTGTTCTCTATTCTTGTAGAGACCTTCGGCTGTTGGGCTGTCTTGAGAAAGATCATCATAGTGGGAAGTAAGGGCAAACGGGGAGCGAATATAGGTACACAGGTTATTAATAATAACCTGTCCTTCTCTAACTCTTTCTAAGTATTCCAGGTTTTCGTCTAGTAGCCACTCATCCGCGAGACCAATGAGCGTATATACACCACCTATACGAACGGGGGCATTCGCATTACCAAGCTGTTCTACTGCTTTTGCGTACCGTCCTCGACGCTCTGCCATACGCTGCCTGAAAGCGCTTTCAAGACATTGTTGGGTCTGTTCTGCAAGAATTTTTATCTGGTGTTCATGGTTTTCAAGAATATCTTTAATAACTGCATAAATGTTGGCGTGGTCGTTGATGTTTTTTCGGTAGTCGTCAAGTAGGGAAAGTGCTTCTCCCTCTGCTGGGGACCATGGAGTCCCCTCCTCAGCCCGTTTCATATACTTGGTCTGCTGAGGTGGTGCTCCTGTACTATTCGGCGAGTTGGGTGGTAATGCGGTGACTTTTTCACGCCAGTCGTGGAGTTCTTGGGTGAGAGACCGCAGCTTTTCTGAGAGCTCTTTCTCCACTTCATGATTCTTCGCGGCAAGGAACTCATTATTCGTTTCTTCTAGCCTGCGGAGGGTATTCTCCAGGTAATCCTTCTGGGCGGTTGATAGGAAGCGGCAGTCAAGGGGTAAGCTGTCAGGGGTAAGGAGAACGGGGCAGCCCTCGCTGTTTTCGGCGGAGAAGTCATTATTGGGCGCGCCAAAAAGTGTGTTTTGCTGGTTTGCCTCGTCATAGAACGCAGGAGCGTATCGCATGAAGACGGAAGGGCGGCCGCTGTCTGTATCTTTACCAAAATCGATTGTGTCCCGAAAGATAGACCTGCTAAAAGCAGCCTCATCCTCGTAGATGGAACCGCGGAAGTTAGCCCTACCCCAATAGATGGAGCAGCTAAGATCAACCCCCTCCTGGTAGGTGGAGCCGGTAAAACTAGCCTCATTCTGATAGGTAGAATCGTAGAAATCAGCCCAGCTTCGATAAGCAGACTCGCTGAAGTTGGCATCACCCCAATAGGTGGATTCGTGAAAGTCTACCCAGTCTTGATAAACAGACTTGCTGAGATCAACCTCAGCCTGGTAGATGGACTCGTGGAAATCGGCCCCGCCCCGATAGATGGAGCCGCTAAAATTAGCCCGGCCCCGGTAAGTAGAGTCGCTGAAACCAACCCAGTCCAGGTAGGTGGATCCACTGAAATTAGCCGAACTCCAGTAAACGGATTCACTGAAATGAACGGGTTTCGTGTAGTAAGAGTGTGTGAGGTCTACAGGGTAGAAGAAAATGCTTCCCGAGAAGTCGTATTCAAAACCTGACCACGCCCCCGGGGTGTTTTTGTCTGGTCCCTGTAGGCGGGCGTGAATCTCTTTCATAATGCTCAGGCGCACATCTGCTTCTGCTTGAAGTTCAGCCTTATGAATATAGAACTCTTGTTCTTTATTTTTGTAGATACCTTCAGCTGTTGGGCTGTCCTGAGTTAGCTCATCGTACTCTGAAGCGAGGGCGAAGGGGGAGCAGATATAGGCGCAGAGCTTATTAATAATTAACTGCCCCTCTTTAATTTTTTCGTCTTCGGATAGGTTTTCTTCGTGAAGCCACTCATCCACAAGCACAACAAGTGCGTGTACGCCGCTCACACGCGCAGAGGCTTCCTTGCTGCGAAGCTGTTTTACCGCTTGAAGATACCGTTCCCAACGCTCTGCCTTATGCTTCTCAAACGTGGTTTGGTGAGATACCTCTGAATTGTTCTCTACATTTTTGGGTGTATGCGGCATTGCTTTTAACGGTTCCTCACGGGTGAGTGGAGCGGCGTTTATTTCCTCCCCATCCTACAGCAGATACCCCGTGTATGTAGGGGAAAGCGTCATTTGCTAGTTGCCGCCAGGCAGAGCAGTAGCTTCTTTCCTCCACGCTTGTATATCTTGGCTTAGGCTCTCCAATTTCTCCCGAAGGGCTTGCCGTTCCTGCGGCACCTGCGAGTCACGAAGATGGGTCCGCGTCTCGTGCATCTTTCGGAACTTTGCCGCAAGATAGTCTGCCTGTTCTGTAGACAAAAAGCCGCATCCTAAAGGGAGGCCGTTAGCGCCGAGAGCTATAGAGTAGCTGCTGTTCTCAACCACAAAACTATTGCTGGATGAGCCAAATAACGCCGCCTGTGCATTCTTCTCTGCGACAAAGCAGGGTGAGTTCTGAACAAACCGTGAAGGGAACGGTTTCCCGAAAAAGTCGGTACCAAAATTCAGGGCACCGCAGAAAACAGACCCATACAGGGAAACCTTGCCGTCAAAGACCGAATCACTCACAAAAACTGAGCTCCGGTACAGCGAGCCGTCGAACCCGGCCTCGCCCCGATAAGCAGAGCTATAGAATAAAGCCTCATCGTAGTAGAGAGACTGGTCGAAGAAGACCGATCCACCGTAAACAGAATCGTGGAAGGAAACCTCACCATAGTAAACAGACCAGTTGAAACGCGCCGAATCATGGTACGTAGACCCGCTCCACTGGGCTTCACCATAATAGGTTGAGTTGTTGAAGAAAACCCAATCGTAATACGTAGAATCGCAAAAATAAGCGCTTCGTTCATAGGTGGAACCGCTGAACTCGGCACTGGCGTAGTACGTGCAACCGCTGAAATCAACGGAATTCTGGTACCAGGAATCCTTCATATCAACCGGGTAGAAGAAAACACTATTCGAGAAATCGTACTCAAACCCAGACCACGAGCCTTCTACATAATTCCTTCTGTCACCCTGAGGAAAATGGCGCAACCGGCGGTGAATTTCCTGCAAAGCCTGCTGACGAACCTTTGCTTCTGCCAGAAGCTCCGCTTTGTGCATATAGAAATCTTGGTGGTTGTCCCTGTACACACCGTGCGGGCTGGGCTTATCCTGCGAGAGCTCATCGTACCGAAATGCCAGCTCAAAAGGGGAGCGGATGTAGGCGCAGAGAACATCAACAATGCGCTGGCCCTCCGCGTGCTTTTCTTCTGCCGATAAGGATTTATCAGCAAGGTATTCATCCGCCAGCCCCACGAGGGCGTGCACCGCGCCCAGCCGTGTGTACGAGTGCGCGGAGTTGAGCAGCTCGACGGCTTTCAGAAATCGCTCCTGCCGTGAAGCGTTCAATGTGCTCTTGTTGCTGGTGGTCATGGCGGTGACTCCTTGCGTGGTGGTTGGGGCGTGCCCCTTCACCCTACCGCAGCCGATCAGCAATACCAGGGATTTCTTAGTGCAGAATGTGAAAACTAAGCATGTACCCGTAAACGTGGTTGAGCACCCGGCGGAACCAACAAACACCGGGTGCTCAACTTTTCTCTATGGGATTATGGAGGACTCTACCCAATCCTCCGTGCGGTGTACACGTAGTATCCAATGCACGCCGCGAATTCCAGGGGAACACCAATCAGCGCCCACAACGCATCTGGCGAATTAGCCCCTGACATTATCAAGTTCACCCACAGGGGAGAGACCGCCACACACAGCACCGCGCCCACACCATTTACGGTGCGAACCAGGGCGCCGCCGCGGCGGAAGTTGAAACAAATATTGGCGGTCACATGCGCCAGTGCATACGCCAGCATGAACTGCCCAATCGGGTGGAACATCACGTGTGCCCACTGCGAATAAAGGTCTCCACCCAGCACCGCTGCAAATGTAAATACGTACGGTAACGCCAACCCAATCACGCGCGCCGTGTACAGGA
>ERZ773066.1926-NODE-1926-length-10421-cov-25.001447_pt1 | contig 10421 bp, 7 predicted proteins | sample MGYA00580573_ERZ773066 | MGnify/ENA primary metagenome ERZ773066 (study PRJEB29015, sample SAMEA2738128) | human oral metagenome | biome: human oral; feature: human-associated habitat; material: saliva | place: China | collected 2203 ... | reverse complement strand
CGCGCACGGGACGAGCGCGCAGCTCCTCCAGCCGGATGCCGACCGTGCGCTCGTCGACCGCGGGGGCAGCGACGGCGCCGTCGCGCGTGAAGAAGCGCGAGCAGGCGTCGCCCACGGCGTCGCGCAGCAGCGCCTCCACCTCGCCCACCTCCAGCTGGCCCAGGTTCAGTGACAGGGCCGCTTCGTTGATCGCGCCGACGGTAAACACCGCCACGTCCACGCCGCGCCCCTCCTCCAGGATCCGCGCGATAGCCCGGTCCGCTCGCACGATCGAGGCCGTGGCAGTGTCCTCAAAAATGGCGGGCAGCGGAAGGTACCTGGGCTCGGCGCACAACGCCTCACAAAAGGAACGCATGATCTCGTAGTCGTGCGTCGCCCGCTCCGAGTAGGAGGTCCCGCCCTTGAGCTGGACGACGCGCACGCCCTGGCGTGGGGCTCGCGCCAGGTGGGAAGCGAGCGCGCTCATCGTGCGCCCCCACGAGATTCCCACGCTCATGTCGTCGCGCACCAGCTGAACCACCAGGGCGGCGCCGACGCGCCCCACCTGGTCGATGGCCTCCGCCTCATCCGCGGCGTGCCCGTAGGCGACGCGCGCGCAGGCCAGGGCGAAGCGTTCCTCGAGGCGCGAGGCCAGCTCGGAGGCGTCGTCGCGCGGGTCGTGGATCTCGACGGTCACGAAGCCGCGCGCGCGGCCGTGGGCCAGCAGCTTGGCGACCGTGGGGCGCGAGATGCCCATGCGGGCGGCGACCTCGGCCTGGCTCAGATCCTGCTGATAGTAGGCCTTGACTGCCTCAATCGCCTGCTCGTCACGCTTATCCACGTCGCTTCCTTCCCCGCGCGATCTGCGCTGAGCCTCCGCTCAGGAGACGGTCTCCAGGACGACGCGACGCGGCTCGACTTCCACCCCGTCGGCGATCTCGATGGCGCCCGAGAGGGCCTCGAGGGCGCGCTCGATGCGCCACTCGTCCTCCGTGTAGAGCGTGAGCAGGGGCGCTCCCTTGGTGACGCTCTCCCCCGGCTTGGCGTGGATCTCGACGCCGGCTCCTGCCTGCACCGGGTCCTCCTTGACGGCGCGACCAGCGCCCAGCCTCCACGAGGCAACCCCCACGGCCAGCGCATCCATGCCCGCGACGGTCCCGTCGGCCTCGGCGAGGACCCGGTGGGTGTGCGCGGCGCGCGGCAGCGGCGCGTCCGGATCACCGCCCTGCTCGCGGATCATCGCCCGCCACCGGTCCATGGCGCGACCGTCCGCCAGGGCCGCCTCGACGTCGGCGTCGCGAACCCCGGCCAGGTCCAGCATGTTGCGCGCGAGCTCGCAGGTGAGCTCAACGACGTCGGCGGGGCCACCCCCGGCCAGGACCTCGACGGATTCCTCCACCTCGAGGGCGTTGCCGATCTTCCTGCCCAGCGGCACGGACATGTCGGTGAGGAGCGCGCGCGTGGCGACCCCCGCATCACGCCCGAGGTCGACCATCGTGCGGGCGAGCTCACGAGCGGCGTCCAGGTCCTTCATGAAGGCACCCGAGCCGACCTTGACGTCCAGGACGAGGGCACCCGTTCCCTCCGCGATCTTCTTGCTCATGATGGAACTGGCGATCAGCGCGATCGACTCCACGGTCGACGTGATGTCGCGCAGCGCGTAGAGCTTCTTGTCCGCGGGGGCCAGCCCCGAGCCCGCCGCGCAGATGACCGCGCCGCAGCCGGACCCCAGCTGCGCCATGATCTCCTCATTGCTCAGCTGCGCGCGCCACCCCGGGATCGCCTCGAGCTTGTCGAGGGTGCCGCCCGTGTGCCCCAGGCCTCGGCCCGACAGCTGCGGGACGGCCACGCCGAAGCAGGCGACCAGCGGCGCCAGGGGCAGCGTGACCTTGTCGCCCACGCCGCCCGTGGAGTGCTTGTCAGCGGTCGGCTTGCCGATGCCGGAAAAGTCCATGCGCGCCCCCGAGCGAATCATCGCGTCCGTCCAGCGGGCGATCTCGGCGCGGTCCATGCCGCGCAGGAAGATCGCCATGGCCAGGGCGGCCATCTGCTCGTCCTTGATGATGCCCTTCGTGTAGGCGTCGATCGTCCAGTCGATCTGATCGGGGGTCAGCGCTCCCCCGTCGCGCTTGACGCGGATAATGTCAACGGCATCAAAGAGTGCCATCAGTTCCTTCTTTCGTCGTGGACGAGGCCGGGGCCACCCCGTGTGCGTCGCGCAGCCCCGCGTCGGTCTGGGACCCCAGCTCCTCCAAGTCGTGGGGACCAAAGGCCCCGGGCAGGACCTGCGTCATGTCGGCGACGCCGCCGGGCATGAGGACCAGGCAGGAGGGCCCGCCGTGCTCGTAGATGAGCTGACGGCACCGGCCGCACGGGGCCACCGGGACCCGGTCCCCATTGACGGCGACGACGGCGAGGAGCGCGCCGCCGCCGGAGCGGATGAGGTCGGAGACCATGCCGCACTCGGCGCACAGCGTCACCCCGTACCCCGCGTTCTCCACGTTGCAGCCGCTCACGATCCGCCCGTCGCTGGCCAGACCGGCGGCCCCCACCGGGAAATGCGAGTAGGGGCAGTAGGCGTGGGTCATCGCCTCGATGGCCGCGCCCAGCAGGGCGTCCCAGTCGATCTGCGTCATCGTCGCGGCCCCCTCACTTCACGTAGGGGACGTTCTCGGCGGCGGGCGCGCGAGACTTGCCGACGAAACCGGCCACCGCGACGATCGTCACCACGTAGGGGATCATCGAGACCAGGTCGGCGGGGATCGCGGGCTCGATGTTGGGCAGCATGCGGGCCAGGGCCTGCGCGAAACCGAACATGACGGCCGCCCCCATGGCACCCACGGGGTTCCACTTGCCCAGGATCATCGCCGCCAGGGCGATGTAGCCGTTGCCCGCGGAAATGTTGTCCGTGAAGGCCAGGCCCGACCCGATCGTGAAGAAGGCGCCCCCCAGGCCCGCGAAGGCGGAGCCGAGGATCGTGTTGATCGTGCGCGTGCGCCCCACGTTGATGCCGACCGTGTCCGCCGCCCGCGGGTGCTCACCGCAGGCGCGTAGGCGTAGCCCCCAGCGGGAACGGAACAGGAAGAAGGCCAGCGCGATGACGGCCGCGTACATGAGGTAGACGAGGATCGTCTGATTGAACAGCACCGGGCCGATCACCGGGATCTCGGCGAGGCCGGGAATCTTGATCGGGGACAGCGAGAACTGGTTGGTGTTCAGGCTCCCCGGAGTTTCCTTCATGACCGTCCCGTACAGGAAGGTGGTCAGGCCCAGCGCCAGCACGTTCAAGACGACGCCGACGATGATCTGGTCCACCCCGCACTTGACCGAGAAAAGGGCCAGCAGCGCCCCCAGGGCGGCGCCCGCGAGGGGCGCCGCAATGACGCCCGCGTAGGGCATCTGGAAGTACGAGGCCGCCATGACGCCCGCGAAGGCCCCCACCAGGAGGTCGCCTTCGATCGCGATGTTGACGACGCCGACTCGCTCAGAGACGACGCCCGACAGGGAGCCGAAAATGAGCGGCGTCGAGATCGCCACCGTCGAGACGAGCGTCGAGGTCAGGGTCACCGCCCCGGTCGAATCCGAGCCCGCGTAGAACAGGAATCCCAGGATCGTCGATAGGCCGACAAGGACCATCCCACCCACGCGCGCCCACGTGCTGCGCGTCATGCGCCGCGCGGTCGCCAGAATCGTCCACGCGGTGATGGCGACCGTCAAGGCAGCAAGCACCCACACGATGGGGGCACCGGCGGTGACGATGTCGGGGATCTCGTAGGACTGCGACTTGTCGTTCAGGCGGATCGTCACGTCGCCGCGCGTGGAGATCGCGAAGACAAGGAGCAGAATGCAGGCGGCCACGTAGATGCCGGGGAGCTTCCAGGAACGCTTGACCTCTACCCGCGGGACTGCAACGGACTCACTTGTGCTCATCAGCCTTCTCCTTTCGCGCCTGCTCGGTCGCGTCGACGCCGGACAGCCGGAACGGCCACCGCAAGAGCATCCGGAACAGCAATCAGCAGGACGATCACCGACTGCAGGATGAGGATCATGTCGATCGGCACGCCCTTGGCCTGCATCGCGTAACCGCCCGCCTTGAAGGCCCCGAAGAGCAGCCCCGCCCCGAAGGTCCCCCAGGTCTTGTTGCGCCCCAGCAGGGCCACCGTGATCGCGTCGAAGCCGATCGAACCAGCCACGTCACGCGACACGTACCCGAGGGTCCCCAACGCCTCGTTCGCCCCGGCCAGGCCCAGGAACGCGCCCGATATCACCATCGTGACCGCCGTGATGCGCTCGACCGAAATGCCCGCCGTTCGGGCGGCCGCCGCGTTGGCGCCCACCGCGCGAATCTGGAAGCCCAGCGTGGAGCGTTCCATCAGCCACCAGAACAACGCCAGCGCGACGAGCGCGACGATGAGGCCCGCATGCAGCTTGATCGGCCCCTTAAAAAACGCCGTAAGGGCCGCCGAATCGGCGACGTTAGGGGTGATCGGCTGGTTCGAACCGGGCTTTTGCCACGCCGGCTGCGTCAACACGTAGCCTAGCGCGAGGGCCGCGATCGAGTTCAACATGATCGTCACGATCACCTCGTTCGCGCCCGTCTTCGCCTTCAGGACACCCGCGATGCCGCCATACGCGGCGCCCGCGACGATCGCCGCCGCCAGGGCAACGAGCGTGTGCACCACCGGCGGCAGGCTCAGCGAAAAACCCACCCACACGGCCGCGAGCGCGCCCATGATCATCTGGCCCTTGCCGCCGATGTTGAACAGACCCGCGCGGAAACCGAAGGCCAGGCCCAACCCCGAGATGATCAGGGGGATCGCATAGAACAGGGAGTCTGTCAGCGGCTTGACCGTGCGCACAAAGGTCGGGGCCTGCGGATCCACGATAGCCCCGCGGAACATCGCGTAGTAGGCATCGACGACGGACGCGTCCGCCAGGACAATGAAGACCGCCCCGATGGCAAACGCGATGACGACGGCCAACAGCGAGACGAGCCACCGGATACGAAAAACCTGTATCACGAAGCCCATCCCCTTACTCGCGCGTGCACTCATCGCTCCTCCTTCCCGGCTGCCCCGCGCTCCTGCGTTGATCCGCAGGAAGCGGCCACGGCCTCGTCCACGGGGACGCCCGCCATCATGAGGCCCAGCACGTCGCGGCTCGTGTCCGGGGGTACGATGCCGACGATGCGCCCGCGGTACATGACGGCGATCCGGTCGGCCAGCGCCACGACCTCGTCCAGCTCCGAGGAGATCAGCAGCACCGCGCACCCCTGGTCGCGCACGTCCACGATCCTGCGGTGAATAAACTCGATCGACCCGACGTCGACGCCGCGGGTGGGCTGGTTGGCCACCAGCACCGTCAGGTCACGCGACATCTCGCGCGCCACGACGACCTTTTGCTGGTTACCGCCCGACAGGGAGGAGACCGGGTCGTCGATCGAGGTCAGGCGAATGTCGTATTCCTCCTGCTTCTCGCGCGCGTTGCGGGCTACCGCGCCGAGCCTGCGCGAGGGGCCGAGCGCGAACTCGGCCGCGTCGAACTGATCCAACACCAGGTTGTCGGCGATCGAGAAGGAGGAAATGATGCCGTCCGTCGAACGGTCCTCGGGGATGAAGCCCAGGCCCGCATCCAGGGACTTGCGCGGTTTCGCGCGCGTGATGTCGGCGCCCGCGAGGGTGATGGTGCCGCTGTTGGGAATGCGCAGGCCCAGGATCGTCTCCGCGAGCTCCGTCTGCCCATTGCCCTGCACACCTGCCACCGCGAGGATCTCCCCGCGCGCCACCTCGAGGGACACGTGGTCGAGTTCCACGACGCCGCCGGCGCCCAGGAGCGACACGTCGTCGATGACGAGGCCCGGGCCGCCGGGCCGCGCGGGGGCCTTATCGACGCGCATGAGGACCTCGCGCCCCACCATCTGCGAGGCCAGGGACGCCTCGGAGTCCTTCGGGGAGGCCTGTCCCACGACCTTCCCGCGCCGGATCACGGTGATCTCGTCAGCGACCGCGCGCACCTCGCGCAGCTTGTGGGTGATGAAGACGATGGAGGTTCCGGAGTCGGCGAGCTGGCGCATGATCGCCATGAGCTCGTCCGTCTCCTGCGGTGTCAGCACCGCCGTCGGCTCGTCCAGGATCAGTACCTTCGCCTGGCGAGACAGGGCCTTGACGATCTCCACGCGCTGCTGAGCGCCCACCGGCAGGTCCTCGATGAGCGCGTCGGGGTCGAGGTCGAAACCAAAACGAGCCGAAACATCGAGCACCGTGCGGCGTGCCCGCTCCCGGTTGATGATTCCCGCGGGTCCGGTCGGCTCGAAGCCCAGCGCGATGGACTCGGCGACCGTGAAGACCGGGATCAACATGAAGTGCTGGTGCACCATGCCGATGCCCGCCGCGACGGCGTCGTCCGGGCCCTTGAAGGTGACGGGCTCGCCGTCGATGAGAATCTGCCCCTCGTCGGGGGCGAGCATGCCGTACAGGACGTTCATCAGCGTGGACTTGCCCGCGCCGTTTTCTCCGAGCAGGGCGTGGATGTGCCCCTCCTCGATCGTCACGTCGATCGAGTCGTTGGCAATGAGGGGACCGAACCTCTTCGTGATCCCCCGCAGCTCTAGTTTCATTCCGTGGGCCTTCCCCGTGCGACTGGGCGGCACCCCACTGCCCGGGTGGGGCCGGCGAGCTCAGCCGCCAGCCCCACCCTCACAGCATCACTTCGGGGCGTTTTGCGATTCGATCACGAGCTTGCCGGACTTGATGTCCTCGGTAAGCTTGGCCAGATCGGCCTTGAGCTCATCGGAGACCTTCGCGTCGAAATCGTGGAAGGGAGCCAGCGAGACGCCACCGTTGGCGAGCGTGCCCACGTAGGGGTCCGAGCTGAACTTACCATCGACCGAGTCCTTGATGGACTGCTCGACCGACGCACCGATCTCCTTCATGACGGAGGTCAGCACGATCGAGGAGTAGTCGGGGTTGGCCTCGTACCAGTCGGAGTCCACGCCGATGATCCAGGTGTTGCCGTCGGCCTTCGCGGCCGCCGCAGCGCCCAGGCCCACGGGGCCGGCCACCGGCATGATGATGTCGGCGCCCTGGGAGATGAACTGCTGCGCCTGCTCCTTGCCCAGCGTCTGGTTGTCGAAGTCCTGGGTGAAGGAGCCGTTCTGCGTTGCCTTGTCCCAGCCGAGCACCTGCACGCTGGTTCCCTTGGCCTTGTTGTAGGCATCGACGCCGTCGACGAATCCGTCCATGAAGACCGTGACCGACGGGATCTTCATGCCGCCGAAGGTGGCGACCTTGCCCGTGTTCGTCATGCCCGCGGCGGCGTATCCCGCGAGGAAGGCGGCCTCTGCAGTGTTGAACAGGAGCGGACGGCCGTTCTCAAGGGTGACGGTCTCTTGTCCGTCGGTGAAGCTGGAGTCGACGAGGGCGTAGTGCAGGTCCGTGTTCTGCTCCGCGGACTTGTGGATGGCCTGCTCGAGGTTGAAGCCGACGCCGATGATGAGGGTGCAGCCGTCGGAGACCATGGCCTCGACGTTGGGCACAAAGTCGGTGTCCGAGCTGGATTCGGCCGTGTTGATCTGGATGCCCAGGCTGTCCTGGGCGGCCTTGAGGCCGTTGTAAGCGGACTCGTTGAAGGACTTGTCGTCCCATCCGCCGGCGTCGGAGACCGCGCAGGCCTTGAAGCTGGCGGCGTCCTTGGCCTCGCTGGTTGTCCCTCCTCCGTTGGAGGTTGTGCCACCGCCGCATCCGGCCAGCGCGAGCGTGACGATCCCCGCCGCAGCGACGAGCTTCGTGAGGTGCTTCATGAGTGTGTTCCTTTGTTGATGTGGATTCTTCTCTGAATCGGTGGCGGCGCGGGCCGCGGACTCTGTCCGCGCAACCGTTGCGCGAACATTTGTATGAGTCGACTTTTACGTCTGATCGAAGTGTCCCGCGCCGCCTCCTCCCATGTCAAGGGCTACTTGTTCTCGCTTTGGTAACGATTGCGGCGACGGGCCCACAGCCCGGCCACCCCAATCGCACCCATCGCAACGGCGACAGGCAGTCCCTGCGTGGTCGCGCCCGTGCGAGCCAACCCGCCGCGCGGCGCACCGGCGCTGCCCCGCTTGGAGGGGGCGGGGGCGGGGGCGGCGCCGGGCTGTCTGCTATCCCCGGTGTCAGCCGACGGGGCGGGGGCGGCGCCCGCGCAGGTCACGGGAATCGTCACTCCGTCCGAGGCCTCGACGACCGTCGCGAAGTCGGTGGCCACCGTGACTGGAACGGTCACGACCTCGCCGGCCGCCCTGCCCCCGCACGCGCCCACGACCGTCACGGTCACGCTCGCTTGCCCCGCTCCGTCCGTCGTAATGACCGAGGCGGCGTCCGAGGCGTGCGCGTCCACCAGGGAATTATCGACCTCGGCCACCGCCTGCGGCCCGCCCGCGCTCACGCGCACCTTCGACGTCATGGAGGGCCCCTCGGAGAAGGACAGGCCACGCAGCGGGATCGTTACCGTCGACCCGTCAGCGACCGCCTCGGTGGGCAGGGACAGGCCGATCGAGGACTTCGCCGCGCGCGGACTCAAAGCTGACGAGGCCTCGGCGGAACGATCCCCACCACCCGAGTGCGCGCCCAGGTAGGCATTGAAGGCGTCGCGGTCGAGGTTCCCGTTCGTAACCGCCGCACCCCCGCGGGTCAGCGCATCAAAGGAGTCTCCGCCCGCCAGGAGGAAGGTCACCGAACCCACCGTATAGGTCGCGTCGGCCTTCAGGGGCTCGCCGTTGATCGTCACCGAGGTAATACGCTCCCCGTAGGGCTTGGCAGGATCGTAGGTGTAGCGCACGTTCGAGGACAGGCCAAGCTTGAGCATCGGACGGGAATTCTGCGAGTTCAGATCCGTCTTCCACTGCTGCTCAAGCGCGTCCTTGACGTCCGAGCCCTTCAGCGTCACATACCCCAGCTCGTTGGAGAAGGGCTCGACCTCGTAGGTCTGCGCGTAGGTGATCGTGCCGTCCTCGTTCGGGACGAGATCGGCGCGCAACCCGCCCGCGTTGATCATGCCGATGTCGACGCTCTTCCCATCCGGGGTGAGGATGGTCTCGCGCAGCGAGTCGGCCACCAGGTCGCCCAGGGACGACTCGATGCCTCGGTTCGACCCCGGCTCGGTCGCGCCGTCAGGAGTGGTAAACACGCCGCGCATGAAGGGGGTCCTATACCCGGTCGCGACGACGCGCTTGCCCGCTTCCTTGGAGTCGGCCTCGGCTTGATCGACAATCGCCTGCGTGGTTGGGTCCGCGCCGCACTGGGCGACCTCGGCGGCCGGGATGAGGATCGAGTCGGCGTTGGTTACCTTCCGCGTCGCCGGGTCAATCGTCAGGCGGATCAGGCCCAGGTTGTCCGTGTAGGAGCCCGACGCGACGCCCGCCAGGCGCGGGTTCGCGGACTTGAAGGACTCCACCGAGTTGACGTGGTCGAACTCGTAGGGCACGTGTGTGTCCCCGCCCATGAGGCCGTCGACGTCCTTGCCGACCTTGACGTAGTTGTTCTTCACGTCATCGTCGAGCATGGCGATGACGACATCAGCCGTGCCGCTAGTCTTCAGCTCGGCGGCCAGGGAGTTAATGCGAGCGATCGGATCCGTGAAGGTCAGGCCCGCAGTGGTTCCGGGACTGAGCTTGTAAGGCACATCCTGCGCGATCGCGCCGATGAACGCCACCTTCATGCCCGAGGGCGACGTCCACAGCTTGTAGTCCCCCAGGTAGGGGGTGCCATTCCCGTAGGTGCCCATGCCCTCGATGTTGGCCCCCAGGTACGGGAAGGTCGCCTGCACGAACTCACTCGGGTTGGACCCATCGACGCGCTGCTTGAAGACCGCCTGCCCCATGTCCAGCTCGTGGTTACCGATCGTCGAGGCCAGGGGGTTCATCGTGTTCAGGGCCGCGATGGTCGGATTATCCTTGAGAGCCCCCGAGATGTAAGGGGACGCACCGATGTTGTCGCCCAGCAGCGTGAAGGACGAGTTCGGGTTCTGTTCGGCGGCCTTCTTCAGGTAGCAGTTCATCGCGGGCAGCCCAGCCTCGCGCACGCTTCCCTTCTTGGTGACCTGCTGAATATGCCCGTGGACGTCGGTGAGCGTGTAGAGGTCCAGGGTGATCGGCGCGGCCTCGTCCTGTGAGGCCTCGTCCTGCCCGGCCGCGGTAGCCTGGCTCGGCAGCGAGGCCAGGGCCAGCGCGGCCACCGAGGCGAGCGCCAGATGCATCCATTGTCTGCGCATGGTGTGTTCCTTTCTGAGCGGCAACGGCGCCGCGTCGAGTCGTGGATGGGATGAATGAACTCCTAGGGGTGCCTGCGCCCGCGCGCGAAACGTCGCGCCCCGGCACGGGTGGCCGCTCCCGCCGCCGCGAGGAGGATTCCGATCCCGATGGCGGCCTCAGCGCTCGCTCCCGTGCGGGCGAGGCGCTGACGGGCGCT
>ERZ773066.1923-NODE-1923-length-10426-cov-10.104522_pt1 | contig 10426 bp, 10 predicted proteins | sample MGYA00580573_ERZ773066 | MGnify/ENA primary metagenome ERZ773066 (study PRJEB29015, sample SAMEA2738128) | human oral metagenome | biome: human oral; feature: human-associated habitat; material: saliva | place: China | collected 2203 ... | reverse complement strand
GTAATGCGGCTCGTTCTGGTGGTACGATTTACCCAATCGTATCTAGTATTTGTCCAATGTTTGACTCCTATCCAGATAAGAATCCTCGTAAAATCGGTTCCTATTTGAACTGGGTAGCGTTGGCAACTACATGTGTATCTAGCTCCATCTTCTTGACTGGCGCAGCGCCAAATCCATTGGCTCTTGAATTGTCTGCTAAATCTGGTATCGTGGCGGCAAACTGGGGCACATGGTTCCTCGCATTCTTGCCAGTAGGCCTTATTTTGTTCATTATCACTCCGTTGTTGACCTATGTATTCTGTAAGCCAGAGGTCAAAGGTTCCCCTGAAATTGCAGCGTGGGCAAAGGATGAGTACAAGAAATTAGGCTCCATGACGCGCAGTGAAATCTTCATGGCCTTGATTTCTGTGTTGGCTCTTGTATTGTGGATTGGTGCTTCTACATTTAAAGTAAACCCAACTACAACAGCTTTAATTGTTATCATCTTAATGATTTTTACTAAGATTATGACATGGCAAGACTTCCTTGCTAATAAACCAGCATGGAATGTTTTAACTTGGTTCGCTACACTCGTGCCTATGGCTTCTGGCCTTAAAAATGTAGGTTTCTTAGACTGGCTTGCTAAATCTGCAGGTGGCTCTTTAGTGTCTCTAGATCCTACAATGGCAGTTCTTGGTTTGTTATTAGCATTCTGCTTGCTTCGTTACTTCTTTGCATCTGGTACTGCTTATGTAACGGCTATGGTAGGCTTATTTGCTACTCTAATTCTTCAAATTCCTGGCGTTGACCCAGCGCAAGTTATGTTGATTCTTTTAGTACCAATGGGGATTATGGGTATCCTTACACCATATGGTACTGGTCACAGCCCAATTTGGTTTGCTAGTGGCTATAACAAAGGTCCTGAATTCTGGAAATTAGGCGCTATCTTTGGGATTATCTACCTCGCTATCTTTATCGTGGTGGGGATTCCATGGATTCAGTTCGTAATGCCACTTTTAGGATAAAGTACTCCGCCGCATTGTATCTCCTTGCGCTCCATTCGCTGCAAGTCGCTTAGTAGATACAATGCGGCTTCTTTTTATCCTGAAATGGCAATGCTCACTTCGGAGGACAAGTCGCTAGATAGACATATGGCGGCTTCTTCTATCTTAAAATGGCAATGCTCACTTTAGAGGGCAAGTCGAGCTTACAGAACGCTACGAGGGGCTTTCCTTATATCCGAAAATGGCATAGCTCACTTCAGAGGACAAATCGCTAGATAGACATATGGCGGCTTCTTTTTATTTTGAAATGGCAATGCTCACTTTAGAGGGCAAGTCGATTTGTCATAGCTCGACAAATCTAAAAAAATAAATATAATAGTGATATGATAGTAAATTTCTTATCTCGGTTTTCTAAGGGAGGTATTTATTATTATGTCTACTTCAGAGCGTGTTGTGCAGTCAATTTTATATGAGATTGGTTGCATTTTAATTGGTTGTTTGGTAATGCAGTTTGTTCCGCATGAGGGACAGCCTTTTTTATTGATGGTTATTTTTTCCTTACTAGCTATGGTTTGGAATTTTGTGTTTAACTGGATTTTTGATAAACTAGTATCAGGTGATCGATTAGCACGAGGCCCAATCATTCGCACGGTTCATGCTGTGTTATTTGAAGGCTTATTTATGATTGCAACGGTGCCAATTATTATGTACATGATGCATATGACCTTTGGGATGGCTTTTATGACGGATATAACTATGACATTAGCTATTTTAGGTTATACATATGTATATAATTGGGTATATGATCGAGCACGTCTATATTTTGTAGAAGCTTAATGTTAAATGTGAGGTAGGTACCTCTTGTAAAATCTATGCCGTATAGTAGGAGGTTCTTATGTCTACAAAGTCTATTACGGGCACAGGCCTATTATTGGCCGTAGCCTTATTGGCGCAAAGCTTGCGCCTCATTTTCCCATTTATTCCTAATCAGGTGAGCATGTTCCTCATCGGTTCCATTACGTCCGCTACCTTTGTACTTGCCACATGGCGCTATGGTTGGAAGAATGGCCTTGTTATTGCTTGGATAGCACCAGTGGTGGCGCATTTACAAGGCATGTTGCCGTTGCCGCCATTTATTTTGATCACAGGTCTTGGCACGACAGCCTATGTATTCGTAGCGCACTGGTTACAACATAAACCGAAGGTATTGCTTATCATCGTGGCTGCCTTGGTGAAAGCAGGGGTGCTTTTTGGTGGATATTCACTATTCTTTTCCTTGTTCCAATTCCCGCCAAAGATTGTAAACACAATGCTATTTGTATCTAGCTGGCCACAATTGGTGACATCGTCTTTAGGGATTATTTTAGCTCTTCTCGTAACAAAACGGGTTAGATAAGGCACGATGATATTCTTTGTCATATATGCTAAAAAGGTGTTATCATATCCTACGTAAATCAATTACAGTTTGTACTGTTTTGATATAGGATGTGATAACACCTTTTATGTATTGAATAGTTATTATTTTTTCTTCATAGATTTAAGAATAAAACCGCCAACAGATGCAGTAATACCGAAACCTAATAGGGCCATACCGATAGTATGCATTAGAATGCTAGTTTGATTATTTTTGGAAATTTCTTGCGCTGCTTGCATCGCATTAGTAGCTTTTTTCATAACCTCTACATTATTTGCAGATGGATCTGGAATGATGAATAAGATTACAATGGCAATCACTAAACACACAATGCCAGCATATAACAAGTATTTTCCTCTTTGATTCATTTGTTCCATAATGTTCTCTCCTTGTATAGTACGAACCAAAATAAGTTTATTTATAGTTATTATATATTGTATTCACACAATTGTAAATTCACCACATCTGACCATAGAAATTATAGAGTTTACTATATACATAATTCGTGATTATAAAAGATGGTGCCATTCATTGTGATGGCACCATCTTTTATTTTGTGTTGAGATATATACAGTTTTGTTTAATAAGTTGGTCGGATAAATAAGTAGTCGAATAGGAATTAGATTATAGATATGTATAAATCTTCATAATTCTTCATGAAGAGCGTTAAAAATATATTCTATAGAAAATAATCAGGTTAAAAAGTTTATAAAAACAGGAATAGTTTGAGTAGTAAAATACGCATAATATAAGATGATTTATAGTGCTAGTAATCTTTTATATAAAATATAATAATAAAGATAACATGAAGAATACTGGATTTCTTTCATTTTATACACATGAAGAGGTGATGAAAATACTGGTTGTGGTAAGGTGAGAAAATCGGATGTAGTGGTGGCCTAACATGGTGTTGCTTGTGAATGTTTATATTTTTTGATACACTCTTTTGCAACAAAACAATATAAAATATCTTTAAATTGTATTTTGAGGGGTATGATTGAAAGATAATGCATGTTTTTGTATTGTAAGTTGGTTTTATTAAAAAGAGGATGTTAAAATGAGAGAAAATAAGCGTTCCCAAAAATTTGCCATTGCTGCGTTGGCAGCTCTTGCGGCCCTTGGTATGAGTGTGGTACCAGCGAGTGCGGCTGCACCTGTTCAAGCTGGTACTAATAATACACTTACTGGTACCTTTGATTCTGTTGCTTTTGGTATGGATAATACTGTTTCCGCTGCAGATCATACATTCCGTGATCGTGTTAATGATAATGAACCAGACACTGCAACTCGCGTAAATAATACTTACGCTTCTGGTTCTGTAGCGATTGGTAATGGCAATGTTGCAAGCGGTGATGCGGCTTTAGTTGTTGGTAACCATTCTAAAGCAACATTAAATGATGCTACTGCTATTGGTCATAGTGCTGAAGCAACTCGTGTTGGCACAGTTGCTATTGGTGCTCGTGCAATTGCTGGTGAATTTGTAGCAAATCCAAACGTTATCACTGATCCACAGGTAACTGCTTTGTATACACCTCGTCAAGATGGTGCAGACCGTGCCGTAGCTGTAGGTTATGAAACTCGTGCTGTAGGTTATAAATCTAATGCAATCGGTTCTAGTGCTTGGGCTTTAGATAACCACTCCACTGCAATTGGTTCCTCTGCAAAAGCTATAAAAGATCATTCTCAAGCATATGGTGCAGGTGCAGAAGCAACTGCAGTACGTGCCAATGCATTTGGCTCTGACTCTATGGCAAAGGCAGAATTCTCCATGGCTATGGGTGATCATGCGGAAGCAACACATACTAACTCCGTTGCTTTAGGTCACGAAGCTATTACAAGTGCTGCAACAGCAGTAACTAGCGGTACTGTTGCAGGCCATACATTTGGTGGTTTTGCTGGTGTAGGTTCTGCTGCAAATGGTTCTGTTTCCGTAGGTAAAGTTGGTGGTGAGCGTCAACTTAAAAATGTAGCAGCTGGTGCAATTTCCGCTACATCTACTGATGCGATTAATGGTAGCCAACTGTTCTCCGTAGCAAATGAATTACAAACTCAAATTAATAACTCCACACCTGGTGCAATAAACAATAATATTACTAACTTGACTAATCGTGTAGGCAATGTGGAACAACGTGTTAATAAAGTTGGTGCTGGCTCTGCTGCATTAGCTGCATTACATCCACTAGATTTCAACCCAGATGACAAATGGACTATAGCAGCTGGTTATGGTCATTACCATAATGCAAATGCTGGTGCATTAGGTGCTTACTACCGTCCAAACGAAGATACAATGTTCTCCGTTGGTGGTACAATCGGTACTGGTGAAACTCAATTAAATGCAGGCGTATCCATCCGTCTTGGTAAACGCTCTCCTGAATCTCGTTCCCGCGTAGCTATGGGTCGTGAAATTGCTGAATTAAACGCACGTCTTCAAGATATTGAAAACAAATATAATAACTTGTTACAAATCTTGAATCCACATGCAATCGATCCTAGCAAAACAGCTGAATTCCCAGATGTTCCTCGCAACCATTGGGCTTACCAATACATTAGCCAATTGGCTGGTAATGGCATCCTTGTTGGCTATCCTGATGGCACATTCAAAGGCGATGCGACTATGACTCGTTATGAATTCGCAACTATGTTGTATCGTGCACTTCAAAATGGTGCTCCTATCGATGACAACATGCGTCGTGCAATGGATGAATTCGGTCCTGAATTACAAAACATCCGTCTTAACCACTTCCGCATCGATCGCATTGCTGGTGCTGACAATGATCGTCATAAAACTGAACGTGTTCGCGTTAACAACGAACCAGAAAACCAACGTGACGTATACGGGTCCCGTATTTACAAATAATTCTTTTATAATATAACTTCCCCTCGAGCTTGTGAAAGCTCTGAAAGCAGGATGTATCTTCTTGATACATCCTGTTTTTATTTTATATAAAACTTCATCTAATATTTATGTAAAAATATTGCATTTTGATACACATAGGTGTATAATAATTTTCATCGATAAATAAATATACGCAATTTATGAATAAAAATATAAATATGAGGGCAAGACAATGAAAGAATTTAGACAATTAACAGTAGCAGATACAGCAGAATATCATAAGGTTTTAATCGACGGTTATGCAGCTATCAAAGACTTTCCAATCACCTTTGATGCTATAGACTTTACGGAAGAAGAGTCAAAAGAGTGGATAGAAAATTATCCTGTATATGGCTTGTATATCGATGGGCAATTAGTAAGTTCCATTACATTCTGTATGCCTTGGGTTAAATACTCTACACCTGATAAATATCCACATATTGCACATTTTGTAACAGCGCCAGCTTTCAAAGGAAAAGGCTATGCGCGGGAAACACTAGGGTATGCAGAGGAACTATTAAAGAATCAATTTAAGACTCATTCAGTTACACTTGGTACTGCTAAAGAACATCCGTGGTTACCTAAGATGTATGAGTCATTTGGTTTTAAGGCTTATGATCAAGTTCATTTTAGAGGGAAACAACACACTACAGTATTGTTTAAAAAAGATTTGTTATAGTAACCGTATAGGTTTCTACGAGTATCTACAGGATACCTTAATATTACAACTATACCTTGCATATAAATTTATTTGATATATCAATCTATTTGGTTGAGTATTAAATAGGTTTAATGTGCAAGGTTTTCTTTTTTATTGCTTATGCAGGAGTTTGGCTGTCAGATATCTAATATATACTATGTAGTGTATCTATGTGTCAGAAGCAGATCATAGATATTTTTTGAAAGGATGTGACACTATGTTAGTTTTGTCTGGTATTTTGGTGATGGTCATCGGTTTGATGCTTCGCTTTAATGCCTTGTTAGTTGTTGTTGCAGCAGGTTTTGCAACGGGCCTTGCAGCTGGCCTTAGCATAAACGATATCGTTGGTGCTATCGGCGAGGCTTTTATTAAAAATCGTTATATGTCATTATTTATTCTGATTTTACCTGTTATCGGTGTTATGGAACGCCATGGCTTGCGCGAACGTGCTGAAATCTTAATCAGCAAGATTCATGCGGCAACAGCGGGCCGTATTTTTATGATTTACCTATTTGTCCGTCAAGTGACAGTGGCATTAGGGATTAGTATGTCAGGTGTTGTAGCCATGGTTCGGCCACTCATTGCACCAATGAGTGAGGCCGCAGTAGCACAAGGTCGTCCTATCTCTCAACGTACACTTGATAAAATTCGTGGTGTAGCAGCGTCCTCTGATAACATAGGCAATTTCTTTGGTCAAAATTTATTTTTGGCTGCCGGTGGATTACTTTTAATTAAAGGCGTTATGGAGCAACTTGGTTATACTGTAGAACTTACCGATATGGTGCTTTATGGACTGCCAACAGCAATCTGTGCGTATGTAGTTAGCGTTATTCGTTTCTTTATCTTTGACAAAACAATTCAAGGCTATATGGCACAGGACGAAGCAGATATGAAAGCTGGTAAACTGGTGCCTAATGAGCTAAATATTCTAGTAACACCAGAAGAACTAGAGAAGGAGGGGAAATAAAATGATGGAACTATTAAATCAAATGAAACCCTTAGATTATGTATACCTTCTCGTAGGGATTATTTTATTCATATTCTCGATTCTATCTTTCCTTGATAAAGAGCACAAACATCGTATTGGTACAGGATTATTCTGGCTTATATACAGTGTATCTTTTATTTTTGGATCCTACTTGTCTAAAGAAATCAATGGCTGGCTCGTAATGGTTATGGCCGGTATTGTTTTAATTAAACAACTGGGTAAAGGTGCTTACTTTGAATCTCCTATCGACTTTAAGAAACTTGAAGCGTTACGCATTGGTAATGTAATTTTCATTCCAGCGTTAATGGTAGGTATCATTACTTTTATTATTGGTTTCTTTACTAAACTCGGTGCTCTTGTAGGTCTTGCTATTGCAGCGATTTTCGCAATGTTTGCAGCCCTTTATATTACAAGAGCCAATGTTAAACAAGGTTTCCATGAAGGCCGTCGTCTTATCGATGCCATCGGTTGGACTGCTATTTTGTCCCAATTGTTAGCCGCTCTTGGCTATTTATTCAACCTTGCAGGGGTAGGCAAGATTATTTCTAGTGCTGTTGCAAGCGTTGTGCCTGCGGATAATGTATTTCTTATCGTTGTAGCCTATTGCATCGGTATGGCATTATTTACAATGATTATGGGTAATGCCTTTGCAGCATTTGCGATGATCACAAGTGCTATCGGCGTTCCTATGCTTGTAGTAGCTCATGGCGCTAACCCTGCTATCATTGGACCTATTGCGATGCTTGCTGGTTATTGTGGCACTTTGATGACACCTATGGCTGCGAACTTTAACATCGTTCCTGTAGCGCTTCTTGAAATGAAAGATGCGTACGGCGTTATTAAAGCACAAATTCCTGTTGCTGTAGTTATGCTTGTATTGAATATTTTATTAATGTACTATTTCCTTTAATCCATAAGTGTACACAACATCATTGTATGTTGTTATGAGGTATTACAATGAAAACAATTTTGATTACAGGTTTTGATCCTTTCGGTGGTGAAAGCATTAATCCTGCTTGGGAAGCAGTAAAAACAATGGAAGGCTATACAGATGGGGACTACAAGGTGGTCACTCAAATGGTGCCAACCGTACGTTATAAATCTGTAGAAACTGCTATAGCAGCAGCTGAACAATGCAAACCTGAGTGTATTCTCTGTGTAGGTCAAGCCGGTGGTCGCCCAGATATTACGATTGAACGTGTTGCTATTAACTGCGATGATTTCCGTATTGCAGATAATGAAGGCAATCAACCATCCGATGAACCTGTTGTAGCCGATGGCCCTAATGCGTATTTTGCAACGTTGCCGATTAAGAATATAGTAAATGCTTTACATCAGGCGGAAATCCCAGCAAAAGTATCTAATACAGCGGGTACCTTCGTATGTAACCATATTATGTATGGTGTATTGCACTATGCAGCTCAAAAAAGCAATATTAAGGCTGGTTTTATGCACATTCCTTACTTGCCATCTCAAGTAGTAAATAAACCAGATCAACCAAGTATGGCTGTTGAAACAGTACGCGCTACGTTAGAAACTATCGTTCACGTATTGGCACATGGTGAAAGCTACGAAGCACAACAAATCACATATACAACTCCACACGAATAAGGTATTGTAGTTTGTTATATACTAAGAGGCTGTCAAATGACAGCCTCTTTTGCTATGTATGTAATTATTATTGTTTTGGTATATGAGGGTGAGTAAAATTAATATATTTTCCATCCAGTAGGTCTATAAAATAAGCCGCCCTTTGTTGGATATAGGATTCTAATAGATCTAATTTTTTATCTGTTAATATGTCAGATGGAAGGCGATTAAATGTAAAATCCAGTAATGTGGTTAACATAGATCGATGTGAGTCATGAAGATATAATTTTGCTAGTGTATCAAAGGAGAGACCCCAGAAACTTATATCTTTTATAGCGTTTAAATCTGAGTATTCATCGTCAGTTATATTGTAGAATAATGAATTGCCATGATCGAATAAAGGTGCAGGCCCCAGAATACGATTGCTTTTATTATCTATGAGAACACCAAAATTATTGAGGTGTCTATCAGTATTATGTATGAGCGCATCAAACACCATCATATCGGAAAATGGCATAATACCGTATAGGCTAGCTATATCGCATTGTTTATCATACAACATGAGTTCATCCCGAGATATCGCTTCATCTAAGAGCCCAGATATAGGCATATATCCAATCTGTTCTGACGTGAATAGAGGACACGCACTAACTAGTTGGTCGTGGAATGTAGTGAGTTTATATTCCACATGTGCTAATCCCATAGCGGCCGCAATCTGGCTAGCATATACTTCACTGAGTGCCTCAAGTCCACCATTAGCGTAGCGAGGGGTTGACCCTTTGTATAAATAGATGACGTCATTTTCGCGATGCCAACACTTACGGAGCATACCATTCGTAGTGTACTCTGGTGTTGTAACAATTCCTTTTATGTGACTATCTTCGCCGGTGAAAGCAATGCTTGCTACAATTTCGCTAAATGGATTGTTGTATAAATTAACATCTGACCATGAAACTGAAGAACTCATTGGTTTTACCCAGAACGTATCATTTAAGGATAGGCCGTAGGTTATATCTAAATACCGATAGGGATTTTCTGTGTCGGAAATAGCATCTAATAAACTTTCGACGAATGTACGGTTATTTGGTACCTTACGCTGTAATAGCCAGTTTTTTAACCCTTTTACAGTAGGTTGCATATTCAATGGTAATGCCACATTATCTATGATTGTTAAATCGGTAATATTCATGTGAACTAATGCGGTTAAATTGACAATCTCTTCATGCCTCTCAATGCGAAACTGCAACACCGGAACATCCTTGTTGAGTAATATATAGTCCATGAAAACCCTCCTTTCCTTTGTGTCTTATATATGCTCATTATAGCATAAGAAAAAACCTTTCTATGGATGTAGTTACAACTCAGATTATCTGAGTTTATTAGCTTTTAGATTGGATGCTATAATAAACAATATAAAGTTGTTTATGGAGAGTAATGATAATGTATGAAATTGTAAATGAATCTAATTTAACAATAGCATTTGATATGGATACACAACTATCTCCTTTTGGAGCATTTGGTATTTATATCAAACAAGGGAATCATTGTTGCTCAGCTATCATTGATACCGGTGATTGGTGGGGGATACATAGAGGTTATAATGAGCTTGTCAACATGAATCGAACATGTAAAGGAAAAGCGAGTTTTCGTCAGTATCTGAGTAATGGTGGCAATAAACTTATATTTACATTAGATTCCAAAGGTTGTCTTAACATCAATGTTGCTATATGTGAGTATAATTACGAGTGTAAGATGACTATTGAAAGTTTAGATCAAACCTATTTGCCAAGGTTTATTGAGTTTTTTAAAGAGTTTTTAGAACGAGAGCCGAAATAAAAAGAGTCGCATCAAAGGATGCGACTCTTTTTTGTACCCA
>ERZ773066.1919-NODE-1919-length-10437-cov-11.311212_pt1 | contig 10437 bp, 8 predicted proteins | sample MGYA00580573_ERZ773066 | MGnify/ENA primary metagenome ERZ773066 (study PRJEB29015, sample SAMEA2738128) | human oral metagenome | biome: human oral; feature: human-associated habitat; material: saliva | place: China | collected 2203 ... | reverse complement strand
AAAATGGCTACCGTGGTCCTGATATTATCGAGACTGCAAAAGCTATTGCAGAACGGGAAGGCTTCGATACATTAAATGCTATGAACGAAGCTGATCGTGTAGCATTGTTTAAAGAAGAGGGCTTAAAAGAAAAATTAGCTCGCTTAAAGGAAACATTAAGCAATTTCCGTGTTACTTTCGATAATTGGTTCTCTGAACGTACGGTTCATGAAACTGATGAAATTCATCACTCCGTAGAGGCTTTGAAAGCTCTTGGCAAGGTGTATGAAAAGAATGGCGCTTTGTGGTTGAAATCTACTGATTATGGCGATGATAAAGACCGCGTAGTCATCCGTGATAATGGTGTGCCTACATATTTGGCAGCAGATATTGCATACCATCGCAATAAATATGATCGTGGCTTTAAAGAAATGATCGATATTTGGGGCGCTGACCATCATGGTTATGTGTGCCGTGTAAAAGCGGCTATGGCAGCCTTTGGTTATGACCCAGATAAATTGACTGTATTGTTGTTACAAATGGTAGCATTATTCCGTGATGGCAAACTCGTTAAATTGTCTAAACGTAGTGGCGATAGCGTTACATTAGATGAATTGATTGAAGAGGTTGGTGTAGATGCATCTCGCTACTTCTTCTTGATGCGTTCTCTAGATAGCCAACTTGATTTTGATATTAACTTGGCAAAATCTCGTAGCAATGATAATCCTGTATATTATATCCAATATGCTCATGCGCGTATTCACAGCATTTACAACCAAGTGCGTGAAGCAGGCATTGCATTTGGTGATTATAGTGAAACTGATTTCACAACGCTTACAAGTGAAATGGAATTAGAATTAATTAAAAAATTAGCTGAATATCCAGAAGAGGTTGTTCAATCTGCCGAACATCGTGCACCTCATCGTATTGCTCGTTACTTATACGATTTGGCAAGTATGTTCCACTCCTTCTATCGTCAAGGTCGTATCATTGGCGTAGATCCAGCGTTGCAACAAGCTCGTCTTGGATTAATCACAGCGATTGCCCTTGTACTTCGTCAAGGCTTAGGTATTTTAGGTATTTCCGCTCCGGAAAAAATGTAGTAGGTGGGAGGCATCATGGCAACTAAGTATATTTTCGTAACAGGCGGCGTAGTTTCTTCCTTGGGAAAAGGGATTACAGCTGCATCTTTGGGCCGATTATTGAAAAACCGTGGTTTTAATGTAACGATTCAAAAATTTGACCCATATATCAATATCGATCCTGGTACAATGAGTCCTTACCAACATGGCGAAGTATTTGTAACCGATGATGGTGCTGAAACAGACTTGGACTTGGGTCACTATGAACGCTTTATCGATATTAATCTTAGCAAGCGTTCCAATATTACTGCTGGTAAAGTATATTGGTCCGTTATCAATAAAGAACGTAAAGGTGACTATTTAGGTAGCACTGTGCAAGTTATTCCTCACGTTACAAATGAAATTAAACAAAATGTATACCGTGTAGGTAAAGAAGATAATGCAGATGTAGTTATCACTGAAATCGGTGGTACTGTCGGCGATATTGAAAGCTTGCCATTTATGGAAGCAATTCGCCAAGTCAAAAAAGATGTAGGTCGTAACGATGTATTGTATATTCACGTTACATTAGTACCATATATCAACGCAGCAGGTGAATTAAAAACAAAACCTACTCAACACAGCGTAAAAGAATTGCGCGGTATTGGTATTCAACCAGATATCTTGGTATGCCGTAGTGAAAAACATATTTCCGACGAAATGAAGGAAAAGTTGGCATTGTTCTGCGATGTTGAACCAGCGGCTGTAATTGAAAACCAAACTTGTGATTCCATCTATGAAGTACCATTGATGATGCAAGACCAAGGCCTTGATGATATTGTTATCAAGAAATTGGGCCTTGAAGAACGCCCTTGTGATATGACTGCATGGAAAGAAATGGTTCATAAAATCTTGAACCCTAGCAAAGATATTACAGTAGCTATCGTTGGTAAATACGTAGCTTTACATGATGCCTACCTTTCTGTGGCAGAAGCATTGAGCCATGCTGGTATTGAAACAGATACAAAGGTACATATTCGTTGGATTGATTCCGAAGAGCTTGATGATCTATCTGTTGATCCAAAAGACCTCTATGAAGGAATCGACGGTATCGTAGTACCTGGTGGATTTGGCTCTCGTGGTGTAGAAGGTAAAATCCGCACAATTCAATACGTTCGTGAAAACAATATTCCATTCTTAGGCCTATGCCTTGGTATGCAATGTGCAGTAATGGAATTTGCTCGCAACGTATGCGGTATGGAAGGTGCCACTTCTAGCGAATTCGATGAAAATGCTAAATATAAAGTAATCGACTTGATGAGTGACCAAGTAGATGTAGATAAAAAAGGTGGCACAATGCGTCTTGGTATTTACCCTTGTAAAGTAGAAGCGGGTACAAAAACTCGCGAAGCATATGGGGAAGATCTTATCTATGAACGCCATCGTCACCGTTATGAATTTAATAATGAATACCGTCAACAATTGACTGATGCTGGCTTAGTTATCTCTGGTACATCTCCAGATGGTCGCTTAGTTGAAAGTATTGAAGTGAAGAACCATCCATTCTTCATTGGTACACAAGCTCATCCAGAGCTTAAATCTCGTCCAAACAATGCTCATCCATTATTCCGTGGCTTCGTAGATGCGATTTTAGAACTTAAAAAATAAAGTATAAAATGGGATCTATTTTATCTATTATAGGTTTAATCATATTAGCGGTTCTTAAGCTTGAACAGTTCGTATATGGTAAATCGGGGAAACAACAATCTACAACTGGCCATATGGCACGGCGTGGGCTCGCTAATTTAGCAGGATTAATCGCGTTTGATTATTCTACTGTGAGTAGTAAATCGGTTGTAGTACGTAAAAAGAAGGAAGATACTCAGAAATGAGTATCTTCCTTCTTTTTTTGCTGTATCGAAAAAACTTGCAAAAATATATCGATAAAATTAAAAATAACACTTGCTATTTTAAATGATTAGTGTTATTATATAGACAAAGATAGATATAGATTTGATGTAGGTACATCAATAGAACATATATTAATCGTTAATTAGAAATATAAAGGAGGACACAATGTCTATTATTGGTAAGAAACTCCCTGAATTTACACTTGATGCTTTCAAGAAACCTGAATTAGTAAAGGTAAGCACTGCAGACGTTTTAGGTAAATGGTCTGTATTCGTATTCTACCCAGCAGACTTCACATTTGTTTGCCCTACAGAATTAGAAGACGTTCAAAACTCCTATGCAGAACTAAAAGAATTGGGTTGCGAAGTTTACTCCGTATCTACTGATTCTGAATATGTTCATAAAGCATGGTCTGATGCTTCTCCAAGCATCAACAAAATCGAATACTACATGTTGGCTGATAAGAAACACGAATTAGCTGATTTCTTCGATGTATTCGATCCTGAATCTGCTATGGCATACCGCGGTACATTCGTAGTTGACCCAGAAGGCATTATCCGCACAGCGGAAATTCACGATATGGGTATTGGCCGTTCTGCAGAAGAACTTGTTCGTAAAGTACAAGCTGCTCAATTCGTAGCTAAACATGGCGACCAAGTGTGCCCTGCACGTTGGAAACCAGGTAAAGATACATTAACACCAGGTCTTGATCTAGTAGGTAAAATCTAAGACTACTAGATAGACCGACAACCTCCTCAACTGACAACATTTGGGCACGGATCGTATCTCCAACGATACCGGTAAGCCCCATTACATGGTGAAACACTCTCCAATTCACCAATGTAAACCTCATATAACAAACTACAAACTATACGCAAAAAGACCAGCCTTTGGGCTGGTCTTTTTGTCGCAGTATATCCATTTAGCATAGGTAAATACTGTTATTCGTAAAACCTTTTGATAAAGTAGGAAATAAACTCTTGCATTTTTACAGTTAGTATTCTATAATGAAATTAATTCCTAGCGATGTACAAGGTTTTATACATTCGCATAGGAGATATATAAACTGTTTGTTCAAGGGACGCTAGCTTTTAAAAAGGAAGGCAATATACATGAGAATTTCTACAAAAGGAAGATATGCATTGATGGTTCTCATCGATCTAGCTGAGCAAGGTCAGGGAAAACCAGTGTCATTACGTTCTGTTGCAGAACGACAAGGCATATCTGAGAAATATTTAGAAGGTATTGTGGCTCGATTAGGAGCGGCCAGTTTAGTTGATAGCATTCGTGGTAAATACGGCGGCTATCGTTTGTCTAAAAAACCTAGTGAATATACAATCATTGAAATTTTGATGGCTACAGAGGAATCAATGGCTATTATTTCATCTCTAGATGAAGGTGTATCTACGGATGATGTCATTAATGAACGCACCGTTGGATTCTGGGCGGGGTTACAAAATTATATTCACGATTATCTAGAAAGTGTGACCTTACAAGATGTTATCGATGGTACATACGCAAAACTAGATACAAAATATGATAATTGGGATGGCTCTATTTAAGAGGCACATAATTATATATTACATATCATTTATAATATCCATATATAAGGAGTGTTGATTATGTCTAAAATTGCAAAATCTTTTGTTGAATTAATTGGTAAAACACCATTGTTGGCAGCTACTCGTTTTGGTGAAAGCGTAGGTGCTGATGCTAATATTCTAGCTAAACTTGAATACTTTAATCCAGGTGGCTCCGTAAAGGACCGTATTGCTGCTGCTATCATTCAAGCTGCTGTTGCTTCTGGTGAATTACAACCAGGTGGTACTATCGTAGAAGCTACATCTGGTAATACAGGTATTGGTTTATCCGCTGTAGGCGCTGCGCTTGGTTATAAGGTTGTTATCGTAATGCCTGAAACAATGTCTATCGAACGCCGTAAATTAATGCTTGGCTATGGGGCACAACTCGTCTTAACTGATGGTGCACTTGGTATGAAAGGCGCGATTGCAAAGGCAAAAGAAATCGTAACAGCCACTGCTGGTGCTGTAGAAGCAGGCCAATTCGTAAACCAAGCTAATCCTGCAATTCACTATAAAACTACAGGTCCTGAAATCTGGGGTGACACAGATGGTGCTGTAGATATTTTCGTAGCTGGTGTTGGTACAGGTGGTACATTAACTGGTACAGGTCGTTTCTTGAAAGAACAAAATCCTGATGTTAAGATCGTAGCTGTAGAACCTAAAGACTCTGCTGTTTTATCTAACGGTAAACCAGGTCCTCATAAAATCCAAGGTTTAGGTGCAGGTTTTATTCCTGAAACATTGGATACTAAAATTTATGATGAAGTTATTCAAGTTGCTAACGAAGATGCTTTCAAAACAGCACAAGACTTTGGTCATACACAAGGTATCTTGGTAGGTATTTCCTCCGGTGCTGCATTGTGGGCCGCTGCAGAATTGGCAAAACGCCCTGAAAACAAAGGTAAGAATATCGTAGTTATTCTTCCAGATACAGGTGAACGTTACTTGTCCACTGCACTATTCCCTGAAGATTAATAACATTTCAATATAATACTAGTAATAAAGGCGTCCTGCTTGTTCAGGACGCCTTGTTACGTTATGGAATAAGTTTATAATCGAGATAGATTATCTACCGTTTTTTACAATAGAATCCATCCAGTTGAATAAATCTTGTAAATCGTAATCGCCAGCGTGATCCACACCAAATGGTGTAGCCATGTCTACACTATATCCGAGATTTTGTGCACGAGTGCCTACGATTAATGGAATAGCAACAGATGTATTGCTATCTGCTGTACCATAGCGAATTCGATAATATTTAGCATTTGTTGCACTAGGAGAACCAAGATAGTTCATAGGGTTCATCATAGTAACGATTTTAGCGTTTTCTACATATACATCATTATTAGTCGTTGTATCATGTAGTGCCGCTGTAATCGTGAAGTGATTAGTATCGCTAGTGCTTGTACCGAATAGGCTGTTTTCACCAGAATCATTAGATCTAGAGTCAAATGCACCTGGTGCCTTAGAACGACTAGTAAAGCTATTATAAGCGTCCCAATCAATGTCTTTCACCAGACCTGTATTCTTATCTAAGACTAAGAAGGAATAGCGAGACAAATCAGCGCCATTAGATTTAGCTTTATTAGCGGCATCGATGATGAAAGATTTTACATATTGCTTGAATGTGCCATTACCTTTCTTATCGAGTTTTAAAATAACGCCGGTTCTATCGCGTAATTGTAAGTTGTTTACATAGTCAGGGAAGTGGCTCTTAAGTAAATCTGAGTATGCTACATCATCATTTGTTAAGTTCACACGTTGTACACTACGTTGCATTGGCGCTGGTGCACCGCCTACATTCGCTTGAGGCAATTCACCTTGTCCCATAGTTACTTTATTAAATGATGTGATGCCGTTATAGCTCCATTCGTAAGCCATGTCTGCAGCATCTAGGTTTGTAATTGGTGCATAAGCAGAGGATGCATACACATCAGTGGATGCAGTAGCAGCGCCGAGAGCCTGTAGATATGGTTGGTAATCAGCGGTATTACCTGTTGCACCTTGTAATAAGGAAACGGCACCGCCTGCACTAGTACCATTCGTAATAATGCGTTTTGCATTACCTGGCATAGTTGCATCATTTGCGTGCAAATAGGCTGTAGCCGCTTGTAAGTCTACAATGACTGCTGGTGCTTTGCCGATGAAGTTACCATCAGAAGCTTTATTTGTACGGCCACGTGTAGCAGGGGACGCAACAACATAACCTCTAGACAATGCATAGAGAGCACTATTTGGCTTATTATTTTCTACCTTTGGTGCCATAGGTTGGCTTGGCATATAACCGCCAACATTATTTGGCATAAAGATTGGTGCTGTTTGTGTATTATAACCATTTACAGTGCCATTATTGAAATACTCTTCAGGTATGTAAATGTTTATGTACTGCTGATCAATATCGATAGGATTTGATACATATGGGATATATTCAAATGCGCGATATTTAATCTCTTTATTATCCACCGTTCCCGTCATTGACTCGTAATTATTGATGTCAAAGGTGAGGGTAATCTTTGCAGACGTATCAGCTTGTAATGGGGGATCAATTGGCTGTGAAAGTATATTTTTTTCACCTGTTGTAGTAGAACCTTTGGTAGAAGCTTGATTACGTTCATTAACATACGATTCAGGCAATTTAGGCTCTTGATTTTGTTTTGCTTCCGCTTCCGCTCGAGCTTTTGCTTCTGCCTGAGCCTTAGCCTCAGCTTTAGCTTTTGCTTCTTGTTCTGCTTTAATTTTAGCCTCTTGTGCTGCTTTTGCTTGCTCTGCGGCAATACGTTCTTGTTCAGCCTTGATGGCAGCTTGACGTTGAGCTTCGGCCGCTGCTTCGGCTTGAGCTTTTGCTTCTGCTTCCGCTTGGGCTTTTGCAGCAGCGTCAGCAGCTGCCTTTGCTGCGGCTGCATCTAGACGAGCTCTTTCTGCATCTGCTTCAGCTTGTTCTGCCGCGATGCGTTCTTGTTCAGCCTTAATAGCAGCTTGGCGTTGAGCTTCGGCTTGCTCTGCCGCGATGCGTTCTTGTTCTGCTTTAATAGCGACTTGACGTTGAGCCTCAGCTTGTTGAGCTGCGATACGTTCTTGTTCCGCCTTGATAGCTGCTTGACGCTGAGCCTCGGCTTGCTGAGCCGCGATGCGTTCTTGTTCCGCTTTAATAGCAGCTTGGCGTTGAGCCTCGGCTTGCTGAGCGGCGATGCGTTCTTGTTCCGCTTTAATAGCCGCTTGGCGTTGAGCTTCGGCTTGCTGAGCCGCGATGCGTTCTTGTTCCGCTTTAATAGCAGCTTGACGTTGGGCCTCGGCTTGCTGAGCGGCGATGCGTTCTTGTTCCGCTTTAATAGCGGCTTGGCGTTGGGCCTCGGCTTGCTGAGCTGCAATACGCTCTTGTTCCGCTTTGATAGCAGCTTGGCGTTGAGCTAATAACTCAGCTTGGCGCTGTGCCTCTTGTTGTTGTGCTAATAATGCGGCTTGGCGCTGTGCTTCGGCAGCTCGTTCAGCTGCCATTTGGCGCACTGCTTGCGCTTGTTCACTGCTTTGTTGTTGCATTGCTTCTTGTTGTGCAGCTTGTTCTTCCGCTAATTTAGCTAAACGTTCACGTTCAGCACGTTGTAGATCGCGAATGGTTAATGTCCGTTTTGCTACAACTGCTTTAGTCGTTGTCGTGTTAGCTACTACCAGTGGCGTTGTAGATTGCTCTTGTATAACAATAGGTGTACGTTGTACTTGTGTTGTTTGTGTTTGTTGCTTGCCATCTACTTGTTTTTGAATGGTAATCGGTTCAGTTTTACGTTGTACATTGATTAAACTATGCATTGCCAATGTTGGTTCCATCATAGTATTCGTTTGTTTATTAACAACGTATTGTGGTTGTGAAACGGCTCTATATTGTTCCTCTAAAGCTTTAGCCGTATCTGGAACCGGTACTGGGCGCACACGAGGGACCATAGGCGTTACTTTTGGAGTTGATTGTACTGTACCACCTTGTTGTATTTGTACATTTTGTGCAACTGCTGGTTGAGGAGTAATCACTGTTGGCTGTGTAGTTGGTGCCGTAGGTTGAGTATCCATTGGTCGCACGACTGGAGTCACTACATTATTAATAGTTTCTGTCGTTGATTCAGAAGTAGTCTTAGATCCTACTAAATCATTCATGTTAAGGACCGGAGCTGCGTGAGCAACGCCACCCAATGCTGCTGCTGCAAAAAACGCAGCAGTCACTTGACGTTTCTTAGATGATTTCATGAATTATTCTCCGAACTAGATTTCAAATAATAATTTATAATTTTAAAAATTATTTATATTTATATAGTTTATCATAAATATGGTTAATTGTACAATTCTCACGGATATAGACTATATCAAGATAAAATGGTATTACAGGAAATTAGAAATTTAGAATTAAATTTAAAATCATATGTTATGGAGGTATAATAGCTGATTAGAGAACAGAAGAGAAACTAAATTATCCGAGTTTTGTTTTTAAAGGAGAGAACATGTTTAGAAAATTCTTATTAGCATGTATGGTGATGGCTACTTTCACCATGCAAATTCAAGCTATTTCAATTAATGAATTAAATAGCTCACCGCAGTTTAAAAATGTGTATCAAAAATCGTATCCCTATGGATAGGGTTCTTTACAAAATAGGATGACAAGTTATTTAAATACATATTCTGTAGAGTCTCTAGAATACGCAGCACCACACTATAAATTAAAAGGTACTTTTTATACTGTTTATGAATCTCCTCGAAGTACATCTATTACAGAATATGAATTAACTACTACCTATGATACGAATTACTCATTAGGGTCCTTAATACAAGCTATGAATGTTGTAAAGCCGTCACCATCTATGTATGCTGTGATTAAGGCTGCACAGGATGAATCAGGAATACAAGTCGAGTTACAAGAGGTGAAACGATATAATGGGGACGGTACAGAGATTACTAGTAAAGCTCCTTTAGTGCATCAATTACGTCCTATAGATCGTGGCCGGTTTGATGAAGACTTATTTGCTGTAGCAGACGCTATGTTTACTGTAGCGTATCAGCAGCATTTTGACGATGTTGTAGTGAAATGAGGTGCCTTATGAAACATTTTGTATTTCTTGTGGCGCTGGTATGTGTTTTGTGTGCTTCTTTAAATCCTGTAAAGGCTGTGTCCAATACTGAGTTGCAAGATACTAGTCGTTTTGCACGAATTATATCTAAAGGAGATACAGGTGGTGGAGATGGTAAATATATTGAATTAAGTACTATCCGTGATAATTCTACAGATGCGCATACAAAAAATATAGAGGCTAAGATATATGTTGTATTGCCTTCATCAGATTTAATTAGGGAGTACAAGGTTCGTTATGACTATGACTTAAACCTTTCCTTTGCTAATATGGTAGCTAAGGCACCGGAGCTAAAAACAAGGCTACCAGATTTTTCTTTAAATGAACTATGGAATATAAAAATGATGGAATCTGGTATTGTAGGGATGGTATTAAATCAACAGGATTACACTCTTAATGGTGAAAGTAAACCAACACAACCAGCTCTTAAAGGCTATGAGAATGTTACATTCTTAACACCTACGGACTTTGATTTTGAAAGCTATCATGTTGCTAATCGCATATTTAAAATGGTGTATGGTACATTTTATGATGATGTAATCCGATAATTAGATAAAAATATAATTTATATATACAAACACCCTATGTCAGTATTGTGACATAGGGTGTTTTGCATACATTAGTTATTAGTTAGTCATTTATAATGATTAAACTAAATAGACTAATTATGGTATTATTTTTTGAGTTTTGGTTTTACGATAGCTAAGATAATGCAAGCCACAACGGAACCGATTGCAATGGATGCAAGGTAAAGAAGTGGGTTGCCGATTGTTGGTACTACGAAGATACCACCGT
>ERZ773066.1918-NODE-1918-length-10441-cov-5.603505_pt1 | contig 10441 bp, 2 predicted proteins | sample MGYA00580573_ERZ773066 | MGnify/ENA primary metagenome ERZ773066 (study PRJEB29015, sample SAMEA2738128) | human oral metagenome | biome: human oral; feature: human-associated habitat; material: saliva | place: China | collected 2203 ... | reverse complement strand
AGGCTTTTTCTGAAGCTACCTTAGAGGCTGACTCACTTACTGAGTTGCTTGTTGATGCCACTTCTGAAGCTTTCTCTGAAGCTACCTTAGATGCTGACTCACTTACTGAGTTACTTGTTGAAGCCACTTCTGAGGCTTTTTCTGAAGCTACCTTAGATGCTGACTCACTTACTGAGTTGCTGGTTGAAGCTTTCTCTGAGGCCACTTCTGAGGCTTTTTCTGAAAGAACTGTTGAAGCACTTGCAGACATTGATTTATATACAACATCTGATACAGGTGGTTTCACCGTATTCTGCGTACCATCTTTATACGTAATGGTTACAATACCGTCTGGAGATATGCTATATCCAGCATCTCCTGATTTAATACGATTTGCAACTTCAGGGTTTGAAGCTTTCACCGCAGCAATGACAGCTTTTTTGTCTTCTTCAGTCAAGGCAGTTGCATTGGTTACTGGTACTGTCAAAGGTGTAACAGCTGGGAATTTCTCTTTCAATTTCCCTTGAACAACGATAAAGAGTTCTGTTTGTGCTTCGTTATCATTCACGTCTCTTGTAACAATTCTGCGTGTCCAACGGTTTGTTGGATACTCAGGAGTTGTTGTTCTTAAACCACTACCTTGCACCCAAGTTTCTTCTGGATTTAATCTACCCGTTGTTTCTACAGTAGCAGGATTTGTTTCTGTAGCATCCTTTACTGGACCTTCGAAGGTAGGTTTCTGAACGTTTGCACCCTCTAGCATCCCGTCTGAGGCGTGGGTAGTATCCAAGAAGTTTGTTTGTTTTTGTCTATTATCTGTAACTAGGAATTTTTTGATTTTACCACTGTTATCTTTGGCAGTAGCGACAAATCGGTATTCATCTCCAGCAAAGATTTCATAACCATCTGGTTGCCCTTGGATGATTGTCTTCTTAGGCGCCGGAACCCATTGACCAGTTGCATCCTTAATTTCAAGACCGTATGTAACTTCTGGAACTTGGTTTTCTTTGGTAATTGAACCATTTCCAACTTCTGAAGTAAAGGTGTCAGTTGTGTTTGCGCCTGCTGGAACTGATTGGGTAGCAGTCAATGTCGCATTCTTAGTCAACAAACCATTAGCGTCATATTCGTTAACCAAGTCTGTCTTATCAAATGTAACTTCTGTTGCGCCTTGAGGAACTTCCTTGGTGTATGAACGTGTCGCATTTCCTTCGGTAACGTTCAAGGTTACAGTTGCACCTGGTTTAACATCTGTAATCGTAATTGACTGGTCTGGCAAACCACCTTTTTCAGTCATATTTTGGATAACAGGTGTCTTCAATGAAACAGCTAGGTCCGTAACAGGGATATCACGTGTTGTCGTATCCTTGTAGGTAACCCTTACAACACCATTTTGGATGGTAATGTCTTGAATACGCTCAGCTTCTCTAGCATCCCTTGTATCATGCGCTGCGCGAACTGCTGCCTTAATATCGGTTTGGTCTTGTTCAGTAAGGCTATCTGTATTCGCAACTTTAAGCAGACGACTTGGGTTGAGGCTAGCGTTCTTGTCGCTCAGTTTTCCTTGTTTCAGACGGAATGTAGAACCTAACTCTGAAGTGTTGTTCTGAGCATCGGTCGCTGTAATCGAACGAGTGACACTCCAATCTCGATAAGCGAGATCTGGTTTAACTGATCCTTCATTTGTTACATTTGTTACGGTTGCTGGATTATCTTCTGTTGCAGTAGTAGCACCAGAAATCATGGTATTTGTTGTCGTACCCCATTGACCAGCCAGAATATTCGTAGTTACATTACCTGTGTTGTCTCCTATACGAACTCCAGATGATACAACCTTACCACTATTATCCGTAAATTTCGTTTCAAATTGAAGTTTATCACCTGCATAGAAGGTATAAATAGGCCAACCGTTTTCAGTTACTGGTGTCAGTTCTTTCCATGTATTGGTTGCTTTATCCCATACCTTAACCGTGTTGCTCTTAACGAGAGGTGCTACCCTTTCACCAGTGATACTTGCAGTTGCAGTTGCTGATGTCAAGGCCTCTGGCTGGTTATTGGTTGGATTTGTTTTGGTAACTGACTGAGTGACTGTTACATTGTTGGTTCCTGATGGAAGCACACCATTATTTGCTGAATATACCGCTGCCAACTCTTCCTTGGTAAAGGTTACTGTTCCATCTTGACCAGCTGTTTTCGGAGCAAGCGCTACTCCAGCGACAGTCATGTTAACTGTTGCGCCAGGAAGGGCATTTTCTACCGTGATTGCTTGGTCTGGCAAGCCACCTTTTTCTGTTACTGTATCAGCCTTGATAGTCGGTGCTTGTGGTTTGACCTTGATGAGAACCCGAGGATCGTCTTCATGTCTTCTGTCTGGACTTGAATCAGCTGGTAGGGCTACATTTACATTGTGAGCATAGATACCTGGAGTAGCAATCTCTGTTACTAGCTGATCTTTTCCACCTCTCCAAGTAAAGGTTGTTGCTTCAGGTGCTGTTGGAGATTGTGTAGTTGGCTGAACAGCTTGTTTAGCGTCATCGATGATATATCTTAGGGAATCAACGTCACCAGCAGTTGTTTCATAGACCTGTTTTGCCTCGTATTTATAATCATTAAAGGTGAAGGAAGCAGTCGATGTCAAGGCAGGATTTGAAGCCGTTGCTGTTCCAAAACGTCCGTTAGGGTATTGAGCAGTTACTGTATAGGTCGTGCTGCTAGGACGAGCCTGAACTCCATTCTTAGTCTCGTGCAACCAGAGGTCACCAAAGTTACGACTATTGAAGCCTGTAGTGATTGGATCACCTTCATTGTTGTTTCGATAAGTATAAGACCATTTCGTTCCACTTGGAAGATCATCCATTTTAACATATTGAGCTGTTCGTCCACCCAATTTATTGGTCTTACCAAATACTGAGTAGAAGGTACCTGTCAAACCATGTTCTGTGTAGGTTTCTAGTTTTTTGTAGACATCGTACTTGTAGTTGACTTCGTCTACCGAACCGTCTGCATAGGTCACGACTAGAGTAGCTGTTTTGTTTGTTGCATCTTCAGATACTTTCGGTACAACTTTATTGGTTGTAGGGTCAGTTACTGTCTGGTCTGCAAGATTTTTCCATGCTACAGTTGCACTAGATGGGATATCACCTGAAAGGAAGGCTCTTGGGTCTTGTTGGGACAAGTCTGTCTCGCCTTGAACAGCATAGAATTTACCAACACCATCTGCCGTTTGGTTTTTGGCCGCTGGTCTATACTTATCCGCCTGACTTTGAACAGTGATGGAAATATTTTTGGTTGCTGGATTATTTTTCTTATCCTGTGCAACAATCGTAGTATTCAGTGTTTTCCCTTTTTGATCTACAGCTGGTGTTCCTACGATTTTACCATTTTCATAACGAAGACCTTTTGGAAGATTAGTTACTGTTGGATAGCCTTCTTTGACCCCTACACCTGCATCCGTTACACTAAGTTGGATATCTGTATCAGAAAGTGGCTCTCCTGCTGTTACCTTAAATCTTGTAGTTTCAGTTGTTTCATTATTTTTAAATGTTTTGATAACTGGTGGCGTAGTATCAACTGAGATTGCACGAGTTGTATCAGTATCACTAGTGACACCATCCGCAGTTGCTCTAGAGATCACATCTGTACCATCTTTAACAACGCTATCTGGAAGAGTGATTACACCTGTGTTTTGATCGATTGTCACTCCTGTAGGAGCATTTGGAATCGTCCATCTTCCATTGTTTTTCCGTGCTTCGATCGTTCTAGGCGCTATCTGTCCTGTAGGTGTATAGGTTACGCTAACACGATCAGTGGTTGTCTCGCTTGCCTTTGGTGTAACCGTAATATTACCATTTTGACTGTTTACATCACCGTTTGGAGCTGTTGGTTTCACCTTAAATACAACCGTTTGTTGTTTATCAACTGCGAAGGTTGTACGTGTTTCACTGTTTTGGTTCTTAGTTTCTGTAGGGAAAACCGCCTTGGCGATACGAGTGTATGTACCTGGATTGCTAAACGTTTCGTTAGCATTAGTGCCGTTCCATTCAAAGTTCATACCTGATGGGAAGAAAGTATCATCTTGGACTGTTCCATTATTCGTAGTTGCCAGATAATTGTGGGCATCTCCAAGTGTCGTATTAACGTTAGTCAAAACTTCGTTGTTATTAGGAAGGTTTTTCTTGACTACATCAACCACACGATATTTCATGTAGTAGGTTGCTGTATTGCTGCCATCAGATGCATGAATCTTCGCTGTATACACACCAAGTGTCTGACCAGAAGCGACAGTACCCGAAAATTGACGATTTGCGTATTTATTTGACTCTGTCTTACCTGTTTGTGACGTAAAGTTACTTGCCGTAACTCCTCCAGGAAGATTTTCCACACGGAGAGTCGTTACTTTACCGGAGTTATCCCATGCTTTCAACATCGGATTGAAGTTTGCACCTCTGTATACAGTAAAGAGGGGATCGGTTGGTTCTGTGGTTGGCAAGTCATAACCTTGGACTTGCACTTTAGGTGCCACTCTATCAGTTACAGTAAAGTTAACTGGCACCTCATCCATCGAACCATCTGGATAGGTTACTACAACTGTACGTGTCAAGCGTCCGTCAGAAACGGTTGGATTTTCTTCAGTCTTCCATGCGTAGCTAATTGCAGCTCCAGGAGTTGTTCCTTTAACTGGCAAGGCTGATTTATTGGTAATGTATGCTTCTGCTGGTTGGTAGCCTGATAGTTGACCATTTGCTGGCAAGTCTAGTCTAGCGTTTGTAGCAGCTGTCGGATTGTATTTATCCGACTGTTTACGAACCTCGATACGGACGTAAGCATTGTTTGTATCGTTATTAGCAGCATTGTTATTGGTTAGATCAGAAGCATCATATCCAGAAATATAACGAGTCCATTCTACTGAAGCATTCGCAGCTGCACCGATTTCTTGCCCTCTACCAACTTGACCTTTAATATTTACCTTGTATGGATTGGAATCCGTTGCATTTCCAGCACGTCCCAAGTTATTGCTTTTATCTGTAAAGGCAATATTTGTTCCTTTTGAAGTATCCGTGATGCGTGCTTCATTTCTCACTGCAAACGGACTTGTACCATCAAAAGTCTTTGTCTGTCTATCATCTACCTTGACTTTATTCAGCTTACCGCTGTTATCTGTCAAGTTGACATCAACATCAAAGGCTTCTTCACGGTAAACGATAATCTTGTGTCGTTCAATCGTTGCGCCTGTGTTAGCAGTGATATTTTTGAGAGTTGGGGCAACTGTATCTGGTGCTAGGGCTGTTCCATTAGATGTCGCTCCGTCAGAGTTGAAGTTATAGCCTGTTGCTGAAACTGGGCTAAGGTCTTTAACTGTTGGTTCTGTAATAGAAACCACACCGGTACTTGCATTCACCGTTACTCCTGATGGAAGCGTATCTGTCGTTTGCCATTGAGTTCCAACTTTGTTTAGGCTGATATTCGTAGGAGCATTGGCATCTGACGGAACATAAGAAACCTTCATGCGGTCGGTATTTGCCTGTGGAGTAATTGTGACACTACCATCAACTGGTGTAGTGATTACAGGAGCTACTGGTGTTCCCTCTTTTGCTACATTCTCAAAGAAGACTTCTTTGGTATCGATAGAGTCTTTTCCTTCATTATCTTTATAGACAACTTGGACTTCTTTTGTCAATCCAACTTTACCACTTGTAATGGTTGCACCGGTCAAACCATGACTGTTCAAAACTTCTTGTTTTTCAGCTTCTGTTAGGGTTGAACCCAACTTGCTCTTGTCCATTGTTGCAGGCAAGGTTAGGTAGACTGTCTTCCCATTATAAGTCGCTTTTACAGCTATATCTTCATGGTCACCTGAACCAAACTGTGTAGCATTTCCTACCCAGTTTACAGAAGCGACGCGCAAGTTCGCAAGGTCATTGCTTTGTCCAGAATCAACAAGACGCGTATTTGGTAAAACTTCTGCGGTACTATTAGCATTGTTTACTTGTCGTCTGTAATCATCCATATCAGATGGCATAGCCAATCTGTCAGCAGCTGACATTACTTGGTCAAAGCCTTGGATTACGGATGCCGCAGAAGGGATAGTTGTTCCCTTGGCGATTTGACCCGCAGTACGTCCTTCATTAATGACAGGTTCATAGACATCTGACTGGGTTACAATACGGAAAGGAAGGTCATAGGTACCAGCACCTTTAACATTCGCTTTTAGCGTATAGGTACCTTTTGAAAGCTTAATACCATTACGGTTGTTAGTCAAAATTTGAACTTCATTACTACTATTATTTCGTCCATCAATAGCATAGCTTACTGTTGCATTACGTAATTCTGTTTGCGTTCCATTTAATCGGTCATAAACAGTTGCAATTGTGTTAAGCTCGCTAGGATCCGTAAATTCATTTACGCCACCAAATTTCAGGAAGGTGTTCTTCACATTGTTCTTCAATTGCAGATAGTAACGTTCCTGAGAACCGTTCATCTGCATGTAGTTTCTATGACGTGAGTTTTCCAAAGAACGGAAACCAGCCATATAGTAGTCTTTGGTATTTGGATCACTTATTGTTGTATAAGTGATACGGTATCCTTCTAGACGGGCAGAACCTCTAGGGTGGAAGGCATAGATGTTTGCAGTTGCACTGTTAATTGTTTGGAAAGCAAAGTCACCTGCTTTTTTCACTTTGTCAGTAATTTTATCTGTCTGATAAAATACAGATGGATCTCTATGAGCAAAGTCATCCAAAGATGTCAAACTTCCTTTTCCGACACCGTTTGGTCCAACACCACTGGCATCGTCATAGTAGAAAGAGCCATCGTTGTTGTCGGCATTCCCGACAGCCCAACGCATATCGCCTTGCTTGCTGTTAGTACGGAAAGCCGTATCACCATTTCCGCTCCCCAAAAGATTCCATCCACCACTTTGTCTATCTTTTTGATAGAAGTTCATCTGGGTAATAGTGTGGCCTTTTGGTACAGTAAAGTAGAAGTATGGGTTATCGTGTGGTTCTCCACCGTCATTGAAAGTAACTTCCCAGTTCGTTGTTCGACCTGAACGAGTAGCCTTCATATAGACTTGGTTTTTAATATCTGCAACTTGAACACGAGTGGCAACATTGGCTCTCCCTGGCTCTCTATCATTTGCCTGTCGTCCCTGAGTCGCATAAAGGAAGGTTCCTTCTTTATAGATACCTTGCGCCGGAGAGTTGTGGGCAGTTGCATCACCTCTCGTCACTACATATCCAACTGTAGCTGTAGTGTAACCATATCTTGCACTGTTAGGATCGTTTTCAGCTGCACCTCCTGGAGCCTCTCTGAAACTTACCCCTCGCTCCATTCGCGTACCATTTACAGCACTGCGTTTACCATTGCTTGCGCGGAGGACAACATTGGCAATAGAAGCTTCTGCAGACTTGGCTTGCTTGATAACTGCTGTAAGGTCAGCAGTTGGATTTTTCAGCGCTTCTTCGATAGCTGTTACGGCATCATTGACCTTCGCAACTGCTGCATCTGTATTTGGTAAACCAACAGACTTAGCTAGGTATTCACCCATAGAGGCTGAAATCTTAGAAAGACGTTTGCGGTCTTCTTCAGCCTTTTTCGTTGCTGTCGCATTTTCAGATGCTGCAACCGCTACGTCTGTTGTTGCTGTCGTCAAGCTATTTGCTACAGACGTAGGAGTGTCCAAGCTTTGACCGATGTGCGCAATTGCAGTCAAGTTACGATTGATAGCATCAGTAAGAGCTGTAGTTGGTGCTGGTTCTTCCTTACGAGTAGAAGCTGCACGATCTGTAACCGTCTCTGAAGAAGCAGTTGTCACAGACTCTGCAGTTGCAGGTTTGCTTGATTCTGAACTTGCTGCTGATTGACTAGCTGATTCACTTAGAGAAGCTGACTCGCTAAGAGAAGCTGATTCACTTAGAGATTTACTTGCGCTTTCTGACAGGCTTTGAGATTGACTATCGTTTTCTGATAGACTTTGAGACTGAGTCGTAGACCCTGACCCTGACTCTGGCTGACTAGCAGTTGCTACTCCTTCTTCTGTCTTGTCTTTTACTGTCCCTAGGACTGCTGAATCTTTCAAGGCAAGAGGTTTTTCTCCTCCTACTTCTTTTTCAACAGTTACATTCTCATTTGCATATACAGGACCTTGAGTAGCCATCGCTCCCCCAAGCACCGTCCCAGCTGCTGCTATCCCTCTCAGGATATCCAGTCCAGTCAATGTAGTGGATGCTTCCTCTTCGATAACTTCAGTTGTTACCTGAGCAGTGTCTACACCACCTCTCAAGACTTTAAAGAGACCAAACTGAGAAGTCGAAGCACGTAACCAATGCTTACCAGATTTGATCAATTTGAAACGGGTCACACGATCCGTCTCTCTATATTCACCGTTTTGGCGTCTAAAAAACATATTTTTAGTTTCCTTTTCCTTTGTATTTATGTGTATTTAGCAATAAAATACCAAACTATATTATACACTTTGATTTCAAGTTTTTCAATACTATACAAAACATTTTTACCTAAAAAAAAAAAGCATTTTGCACGCATATTATTGCTTTTTGCTCTATTTTTTTATAAAAATACTTTAAACTATTATTCAGAGCCATTTTTGGCTTCAAAATCGAGTTTTTAAGTGTTTTTATGTTATTAAATTGAGAAATATTAAATTTTCGTTACAGAAATTTGATAGCAAATTCCCAAAAATTTTTATAAAAGTTTAATTTGATTTTTATGTTAGTTTATTAATATATTGGTTATATATTTTATCTTTTGAATACTCTGTTTTATACTCAATAAAAATCTAAGAAGGAACTAAGACGCTAACCACAGATCGTTCACTACACTACTTTGATACTCTCCATCAATCAGAAAACAATATAAACCATCAGCAATTTATGGTGAGTCCATTGATTAACATGTAATTTTAACTTCAGTTTCAAATCACTATTTAAAGCTATCGGAGACACGTTTTGTGATTTACTTTTTGTTTGGTATGAAATTTCGTTTTTTCCAGCTATGTTAGTATACTTATAGAAACAATACTTTAGAAACCTTGGTGTACTCTTCTAGCTTCAATAAACTATATCTTCCAATAAAAAAATCACATCAAGTTAAAACAAATCGATTGGGAGATGGGAGATTTAAGCCAATTTCTAACAATGTTTCAGAAAATGTATTGCACTATCTCAGATTCAATCCACTAGAAAAAAACAGATTATTCCATCTGATGCGGAAAAATCTGTCATTGTTCTACTGATTTATAAAAATTCCTTAAACTCCGCAACGGTCATACCTAATTGCTGGCTGGCAACCTCAGGTGTTAGAAGACCTTGACGAACCATATCTAGGAAGGCAAAAAGTTTTCCACGCTCTAGTCCCTGTTCAATCCCCTCAGCTCGACCACGCTCAAGACCACGTTCCAACCCTTGTTCAACTCCCTCTGCTCGTCCTCGTTCCAGTCCTTGTTCAATCCCCTCAGCTCGACCACGCTCAAGACCTTGCTCTAAACCTTTTTCGATTCCTTGTTCAATACCTTCTGCTCTAGCTGTTTCCAAGGCATAGTCCTGTGCTAACAAGGCTTGTTCTTCACGCATACGTAATTGACTAAACATCTTCCTGTCCTCCTCGGACCAGCTCTTGTAGTCCAGCAGTTGATCTGCTTGGCTGATGGCTCGCTCGGGTTGTTGGGTAAAGGGCTTATTCCCGAAAAACTCCAACCAGGGCTTGCGAACCTTATCTTTGCTGGTTTCTCTGTATTTTTTAAGTTCTAAGAAAGCCATCTTTACTAGATGATTTTCTTATCCATTGTTTGTAATTGTTAAAGCCTCACCTGTCGTGTCCTCGCGCATACTAAAGCTATGGAAAGCCAAGTCATCTTGGAAGTAGTTGCTATCCACGATTGCGATAGCGTATACTGGTGCGATGTGTTTGTAACTTTGATGAGTATTGCCTTCTTGCTGACGAATTTTTTCAAGGTTTTGATTGACCTGACTGCACAGGTAAGCCCATAAACGATTAATGAAAAAATTCTGATGATGAACTTGGATTTCAATGATTACTTGAGTGCCATTGTCCAACTCCGCCAAAACATCTATACTGGTATAGAAATCCTGCGCTGAGTAGGGCAGGGAAGGCAAGACGTGAATGTTACTTCCCTCCAAAATAGTCACATTTTTTGCTGGTAAATCTAGCATATCGCGGATAAATTGACAAGTGATTTCTGGATTATTAAAGATTTTCTTAGCAACCAAATCATTGGTTGGGCTGATGCCCGGATGACGTAATGCCATACTCTTTCTCCTTTCATTATAGCACATTTTCAAATCTAGGTTTACTGGATTCTCTGGCTCTATCTATTTATTCGGAAAAAGTGTGAAAAATATTGGGTATGGCTCTTCCCAATGGTATTTTTTGGTGCTTTCCTTTATAATGGGTGTATGGATAAGAAAAAATTATTATTGATTGATGG
>ERZ773066.1907-NODE-1907-length-10471-cov-9.100134_pt1 | contig 10471 bp, 10 predicted proteins | sample MGYA00580573_ERZ773066 | MGnify/ENA primary metagenome ERZ773066 (study PRJEB29015, sample SAMEA2738128) | human oral metagenome | biome: human oral; feature: human-associated habitat; material: saliva | place: China | collected 2203 ... | reverse complement strand
GCGTAGTCACGCTGTATCGCCTTTGTCTTTCTTTTGCAGAAGCTCAAATGCGCTCTATTACTCAATCAATCGCAGGTAATTGGCCGTATATGGCTCTTTGGTTTGGCATTCTTCTCATTCTTATGGTGGCCGTCTGCATACTCATGAAATTTGAGCCCTATACGTCCGGTTCTGGAATTCCTCAGACCAATGCTGAGGTCATGGGGTCTGCAGATATGCCTTGGCATCGAGTCCTTCCTGTCAAGTTTATCCAGGGCGTTCTGGTTGCCTTTGGTGGCCTTTCTATGGGTCGAGAAGGCCCAGCAGTCCAGTTAGGCGCTGTTTCTGGTAAAGCGGTCTCAAAATTCCTTAAGCGCAAAAGGGGGGAAGAACGTCTTCTGGTAACCTGTGGCGCAGCTGCGGGTATGTCAGCCGCTTTTCATGCCCCTCTCACCGGCACACTTTTTGCTATCGAAGAGATTCAGAAAGAGTTTCATGCTCCACTGATTATCTCGGCAATGACCGCATCAGTAGGCGCTGACTTCCTTGTTTCTAACGTCCTTGGCATGAAGCCTGTCCTTCAGCTTCCTTACGTAGCACCATTACCTCATGTCGACTTTGCATTTGTTCTTATCGTCGGTTTTACCTGTGGTTTATTAGGAGCGCTCCACAATAAAGGAATGTTCTTTGCCCAGGGGCTGTACAAAAAGATAACTAAGTTTGCGCCTTTCTCGAGGCTCATTATCCCATTCATGCTAGCTGGAATTATGGCTTTTACCTGGCCAGATCTTCTTTGCGGCGGTGACGCCATTATCGAGAAAATCAAAGAGCCAGCAACACTTACCGAGCTCATGGTTATAGCACTTTTGCTGGGCAAATACTTCTTTACCACAACATGTTTTGCTGCTGGAACGCCTGGCGGAACGCTCTTTCCAATGGTTGTCATGGGAACGCTTGTTGGAACACTGTTTGCCCTGGTAGCAACCCATGTTTTTGGCATACCCATGGCATATGCGCCAAACTTTATTGCCATGGGCGTTGCAGGCATTTTTGCCGGAGCAGTTAGAGCGCCCGTCACCGGAGTAGTGCTCATATTTGAGCTCACAGGCTCGCTTGAGGCCCTTATGGCCATGTCAGCAGTTGCAATAGTGTCCTATGTAACCGCAAATATTCTGCGTGTTGACCCATTCTACGAGCACTTACTTGCAGAATTTTTGGCTTCTCAGCAAGGGGAGTCTAAACCAACACTTGATTCTGGCGAGAAAATCCTTCATGAGTTCACTGTTGGTCAAGGGAGTCCCGTTGAGGGCAAATTGCTCCAGGATATCCCATGGCCCGACAAAGTGAGGGTTGTAACTATTGATCGCGCTGGCTTAGAAATTATTCCAACGGGTCAAACAGAACTAATGGCACTCGATAAGATTCTTGTTATTTATGATGAGATGTATGAAAGCGATGTCATGATTAAATTGAATGTCATGACCGACTCATCGGTATAGCGCTTATCGCTGTCGCACACGTTACAGTAAAGGAGAGGGGCTCAAAATCCTTCTCCTATTTTCTTCAATTCATTAGTTTACATAATATCGATTATCAGACTTTTATATATGAGAACAGAATTTAGAGGTCTCATACGTCTATATATCTAGAATACTTTATCTTGCATCGGCTTTCATACCCTACGTCTCATTACTTCAAAATTTGAGCCTCTGAGAGCCGTTTTAAGCCACGCTCTTACTCTGTCATGAGTAATTACACCTCTAGCTCCATAAATTATATTTGATGACATGATAAATTCAATGACTTTTCAATTTGATAAGATGGCAACAATACTACTGAATCTTTTATTTATAAAATAGCTTTCTTGGTATCTCCCATAAACTAATTTTAGAGCTGATCGTTTTTTAAAGTTATACATATTGATAAATCATCTTGAAATAATTTACTAACAGAGCTTTATATATTCAATGTATTCACTGTTCATCTGTGGCATTAGAGTTTCCATAGCGGATATTCTCCATAACTGTTCCACTAAAAAGGTTGACGTCCTGTAAAACAATTCCAAAACTGCAATACAAATCGGCCTTTTTGATTTTATTAATGTTGATACCGTCATATCTGATTTTGCCATCAGTAATATCGTAAAAACGATTAATGAGGTTGGTGATGGTTGTCTTACCTGCACCTGTTGCTCCGACAAAGGCGATTTTCTGACCAGGCTCTGCATATAGAGAAATATCATGTAGAACAACCTTTTCAAGTGTGTATCCAAAGTCTACATGGTCAAATACAATGTGCCCTTCCAGCTTTGTATAGGTCACCGTACCGTCATGATGAGGATGCTTCCATGCCCAAAGTCCCGTGTACTACGAAGCCTCGGTTAAGCCCCCATTTTTCTCCTGAGCATTGACAAGCGTAACGTGACCATCGTCGGTCTCTGGTTCTTCATCCAAGAAGCTAAAAATACGAGCTGCACTGGCAAATGCCATCAACAATATCGTAGCTCCGGGAGAACCCTGGAAATATCGCAATAAGATTGAGCTTGCTTTTAAGCGAGTCGGGCGCAAAACGCTTGTGGGTATGTATGCACTAAACGGCCAGGATATCGTCCGCATCAAAGACTGTTCGCTTTTGGACAAGGCCTACGAAAAGATAGTCGGCGCGGTGAGCGGCGCCCTCTCCTTCCTTTCCGGCTCCCGGCGGCTTTCCCCGAGCGCAGGTTGCACGCGTGCTGAAAGATGCCACGGGCGCCACAAGCATCGTGCGCGTGATGGCAAAAGGACCGAGCAAGGCCCGACGTATTGCAGGCGTTGAGCGACTATCCGGCGCAGGCTCTTGGTCAGAGCTTATCGGCGACGAGCGCATGCGCGTCTCTGCCCCATCGTTTTTCAAGTCAACACCAAAGGTGCCGAGAAGCTCGTGGAGCTGGTGCTCTCCGTGCTTGACGTGCGGGATAGCGATGAGGCCATGGATCTCTATTGCGGTGCCGGTACGTTTACGCTGCCGCTTGCCCGTCGCACCGGATTTGTCTCTGCGGTTGAATCATACGGTCCGGCTGTGCGCGACTTGCGACGCAATCTGGAGGACGCCTGCTGGAGTAACGTTGATGCCATCGGCGGAGATGCGGGACGATAGTTTCCCGACACCGATGCCGATATCATCGTAGTTGACCCGCCGCGTGCAGGACTTGCTCCTAATGTTGTAAAGCAGCTCTCTGAGCAGAATGCTCGTGCAATCGCCTATGTCTCGTGTGACCCGGCAACCCTTGCGCGTGACCTGCGTCGCTTTGTTGATGCGGGAACGTTTAAGTCCGTAAGCGTCACACCCGTTGACCTTTTTCATCAGACGTTTCATGTGGAGAATGTCTGTCTGATGTCGAGGGTTAAGTAGACAGATGCAAGTATCGGCAAATGAAAACAGAATGCCTACAACCCTCTTTTAAAAAACGCATTTTATAATCTCTTTAGAACTTAATTGTTATACTATTAATTTAATAAATAGTTAGCGAAAGGTTTTATAGATGAGCGCAAAAAAAATTTTAAAAATCTCTTGGCATATTTTGTTCATATGTTTCATTGCATCATTGGTGTCGGAAAAAAATATATTTGATAAAATTTTACATATAGGCTTAGTGAGAATACTTTTTTTCACTATTGTATTCGGACTTTTGTTTTATATCATTTTTTTACTTTATGACTTTGCAATTATGAAATTATATGATTTTTTCGATATCTTTATTAGACAAACTGGTAGATTTGCAATTAAAAAGAAGTACACTTATCTTGCCCTATTAATGATTCGAGTTGACTATTATAATTGGCGAATTTATAGCTTTTTGACATTGAATTGGGTAGTTTTCGGAAGCAGTGATTTAAGTAATGTTTGGATGGGACTTTCAAAATCTTCTATATCTCAGAAAGTATTAGTTTTATTTAAAATTCTAATAAGTATTCCATTTGAATTTTCACTTTTATTTGTTTGTTGTTTATTGAAAATATTAGACATAGACTTTTTTACTAAAATTAAAAATGACTTAATAGTTCTATTTCAATTTAAAGTTAATCTGAGTGAAATCTTTTCAAGTTTGCCAACACTAGTTACTTTATTAACTTTAATACCAGTTGTCTTTTTCTTTTATTTTTACAGTCAAAAACATGAGGCTCGCAAAGTCATTGACAAAGAAAATAGCCAATATTTTAAAAAAGTTGTATTGCTATATGAAAAATTATTACTTTGGATTAATAGAAATATATACATAATATCAGAAAACTTTGATTATGTCATACGGAATCAAGATTTAATTGTTGACATTTTACTTGAAAAGCAAATTTCTAACTACAGAGATCTAAACGATAAATATTATTCAAAACTCAAAGGAGTAAAAAGTTATCCTTTTATTAATTCATCTAAAATTGAAACTAAAGAACTCGACAAAATTGTAAGTGGTCTAACTTGTAAAAAACTAGACAGATTTACGAGAAGCTTTTCTGCTAAAAAATATGATATTTGGCGTCTATATCGTTTGTTAAAATCATATGAGCTTAGAGGCGAAAAGAGTATAAATATGACATTCTATACTCAAGAAGGGCTAATTAATAGAATTTCAAATCAGTCTCAGTATACTAATCAATGTACTATGGAAGAAATGGAAGAAAGAAAAAATACTGAATTTCGCTCCTTAACTGAGTCTATATATGAAGATTTACAGATACTTTATAGATTAAAACGAGGACATGATATCTTAAGGAAATATCTCTATTCTTCAAGACTAGAAGAACTTATTTTAAAGGTATTCGATAAGAAAGAATAATATCACTCTATAGGTAATCTAGAATTTAATTCGCCGGTGTACGTAAATACAAAGCTTCAGCATAGCTATATCCAATCGCTTTCTGGTGAGGGCAAGCCAATGAACGAAATATTTACTGAGTTAGAAAGGGACCTGAAATAAGTGGACTCCTATGACATTATTGGACGATAGAACAAACACCTTTAAAGTTTGAGGAGACAGCCATGAGAATTGAACATATCGCACTGTATGTAAACAATTTAGAGAGCGCTCGACGGTTTTTTGTGAAGTACTTTGGAGCAACATCTAACGACGGCTATCATAATCCTCAAACGGATTTTCACTCGTACTTCCTCTCCTTCGATAACAGCGCACGACTCGAAATCATGAACAAACCTAACATGTCGGATCTACCAAAAGAGATCAACCGCACTGGATATGCCCATATTGCGTTTAGCGTAGGAAGTCAAGAAAAAGTTGATGCTCTTACCGCAGAGTTGAAAGCAGACGGCTATGAAGTCATCAGCGGACCAAGGACAACTGGAGATGGCTATTATGAAAGTTGCATCATTGCCCTTGAAGGCAACCAAATTGAAATTACTGTCTGAGAGGCAAACCGTACTTCTCGTGCAAGAATATAAACCCTACGTTTAGAGGGAAAATATACATTCTCGCCCCCCGCCTGTCGCATCTGAATGTAGATTGAGCTGCTGGACATAAGCCGACCATCTATTGGAACTTTCACTCTCTACTACTGGATATCTAGATGATGTTCAGCTCTATGCTGGTGTATGAGGAGAGCTCCTGTGACTATGTAAGCATGCCAGAAGGTACTTCTGAGCAGCAGTTCCAATTCCGCTTTTTGCATCCCCGGCGCAGGAATCAATATAATGTCTATAAGAGTTGTAGAGGGAAAACAGCGAGGAGGATTGAGGTGAAACGACATGGCAGACATCAAGAAGGATAAACTGCAAATCCGTAACAGCACGATAGATTTTCTCGTGTTCACGAAAGACGCCCATGAGGATAGCATTGAGGTACGGGTACAGGATCACGATGTTTGGCTGACACAAAAGACCATTGCACAGCTTTTTGATGTAGACCGGAGCGTTGTGACAAAGCACCTAAAAAACGTATATGAAAGTGGCGAATTGCCTGAAGATGCAACTTGTGCAAATTTTGCACAAGTTGCGGATAATGGGAAAACCTATCACTACAAGTTCTACTCTCTATCCGCCATCATTGCCGTAGGCTATCGGATCAACTCCGGCAGAGCCACGCAGTTCCGCCAGTGGGCAACCAAAGTACTAGACACCTTCACCAAGCAGGGCTATGTACTGGACAAGAGCAGGCTCATCAATGGACAAATCTTTGATGAGGACTACTTCGACCACCTGATTTCCGAGATTCAGGAGATTCGAGCCAGTGAGCGGCGCTTTTACCAGAAAATCACAGATATTTATACTACTGCTGTGGACTACTCCCTCGATAGCCAAACCACAAAGGATTTCTTTGCCACAGTTCAGAACAAGATGCACTATGCCGTCCATGGCAGCACAGCAGCAGAGGTCATTATGACACGAGCCGATCATACCAAGGAGTACATGGGCCTGACCTCATGGAAGAACGCTCCTGATGGCAAGATCGTTAAGGCAGATGTTTCTGTTGCAAAGAATTACTTATCTATAGATGAAATGCAGGAGTTGAACGAAATCGTCACCATGTATCTGGACTATGCTATCCGACAAGCCAGACGGCATATTCCCATGACCATGGAAGACTGGGCCTCCAAACTGGATGCTTTTCTTCAATTCAACGATGCGGAAATTCTGCGGGATAAAGGAAAGGTCACTGCTGCCATTGCAAGAGTCTTTGCGGAGAGTGAGTTTGAGCAATACCGTATCATTCAGGATCAACTATACCAGAGTGACTTTGACCGACTGATAGCCAGCACAGAAGAAAAGGGCTGAATAAAAATGCCCGTTATTGACCATGTAGCCAATAACGGGCATTTCATCAGGCATATACAAGCTCGGTCAGTACAATTTCCCCCGCACGGCTGAGGGTGATGTTCAAGGTTTTGGCCAATCTCAGAAAGGTGTCTATGTAACGTCCAGCCTGTAAGCCACAGTTATATGTACTAGATGGGATAAACCAGCCTTTACATATTAATTCTCGTCCTTCCTGCCGCATCTGAATGGAGAGCACTTTCTATGAAAAAGACGATCTGGGATTGGTATGCCCCCTTCTACAAACAAGCTATGCTCCCCGATAAAAAGTCGTACCAATATATGTATGACCGTATTTCAAAAGTTGTGAAGGATAAGCTTGTTCTTGAGATCGCAACAGGGCCGGGACTTTTAGCAAAACACATTGCGCCTGCGGCAAAACACATTACGGCTACAGATTATTCAACCGGTATGATCCGAGAAGCGCAAAAGGGAGAGAATCCAAAGAATCTAAACTTTGAAGTCGCAGATGCGACCGACCTCCCCTATGCGGATCATGCTTTTGATGTCGTCATCATTGCAAATGCACTTCATATCATGAAGGATCCGGACAGAGCCTTAGCAGAGATCAGGCGCGTGTTAAAGAAAGACGGGATATTGATCGCTCCGAACTTTGTCAATCATGCCAAGGTCGGCTCACTCTGGACGTTTATTCTTAAAACCGTCGGGGTCAGTTTCGAACATTACTGGACAGAAGACACCTACCTTCACTATCTTGCATATCAAGGGTGGAAGTTGACTTTCCACAAAAGCATCTCAGCGAGAATACCCCTCTGCTATGCCGAATGCACGCTAGAAGAGCAAAAGGTATGATGTGGTTAACTTATATGACGAATACGAATAGTTCTCTCAAAAGGAACCTGCAATGGACGACAAGCTACAGATACAACCCGGAACAGCGCAAGAAACACTCATCATTCCGCTTTATGCTCGAAAGAAATGTGGCGACAAGTTCCCTGAACTCTATAAAGATCCCGCTGCAGCAAAAATTTGTGACAGACTGGACTACGATTTCTCAGAGCTCGACAAGAAATATGACACAGCCCTCTATGAATTTGGTGCACTAGAAGGCGCCATGCGACAGCTCGACATGATGTATGAAATAAACGATTACCTGAATAGTCATCCAAACGCCTCGATTGTCTGTCTTGGATGCGGGCTTGACCTTGACCCCAGGAGATGCGGAAACCAGCAAAACAAAATATTCAACGTGGACTTTCCGGATGTTATCGCCATGCGAGAAGAGCTGGCAGGCACCGATCCAAGGGAAACCAACATTGTCTCCGACTTGACGAATCTCTCTTGGATGGATCAAGTCGATGCGCACAATGGCGCTGTTTTTTACGCAGCAGGTGTCTTTCACTATTTGAAAAAAGAGGCTGTCAAAGCCATTGTCTTAAAAATGACCGAACTTTTCCCTGGGTGCAAGCTCGTCTTTGATACGGTTGGAACTTTAGGCTATAAGCTTATGATGAGAGTTATCCTAAAAAAGCATGGAATGAACGATTTTGGCAACCTGTTTTACACCAACAATGCCGTGAAAGATCTCTCTACCTGGTCAGATAAGATTGTTGTTTCGTCCAAAGGATATATGCTTGGCTACTACGATATGAAATCGCGAGGCATCAAAGGCATTCATCGCCTTCTGGCACACATGGGTGACAACATAATGCACATGCAGGTTGTTAAGATAGAATTGCTGTATTAAAAGGAATAGATAGCTTAATTATCTTAAGGAATTACATGAATATTGCTCTCATAAAACCAAGTGAAGATAACAAAGACAAGCTCATTGAGATGCTTGATGAGTGGAAACATGATATCGAGACAAATCATACAAATCCTTCTCCAAGAATTATTTTTAGGTTTGATCACCATGACTTTACAAACTACCTAAAGCAACTAGACAACAAGGAACCACTTCCAGCTGGTAGGGTACCTACCACAACCCTCTTTTGCTATGACTATGATAAAAACATCTTCGTTGGAGCAGCAAGCATTCGACACTATCTTAATGAGGGACTTCTATATAGTGGTGGACACATTGGTGATGGTATCCGACCAAGCGAGAGAAGAAAAGGATATGCAACAGCAATGATTGCTCTTGCGCTTGAAGAATGTAAGAAACTTGGTATTGAGCGTGTTCTCATGTGCTGTCTCAAAGATAATATCGGCTCAGCAAAGTCTATTATCAACAACGGTGGAGTACTCGAGAATGAAGTTCTAGACGAGGACAATGCTCTTACACAAAGATATTGGATTACTCTTTAGAGATTCTTCTCATTTGTCTACGAGGCTTGATATACGTTGAAAAGGATTTATACATCCATATTTCCACATGAAGCAAAGGAGAGGCTAATGATTCAAGACGAGCTCTTTGCACTTCAAGATACAGAATATGCCGCTTTTCAAAGTAAACTCACACCCAATATCTCACGAGAATCCATCATTGGTGTACGCATTCCTCAACTCAGAAAGCTTGCTAAAAGGCTTGGAAAAAGCAAAGAAGCTCAAGAGTTTCTTCTCGTCCTCCCACATGCTTACTATGATGAAAACATGCTGCATAGCCTACTTGTTTCCGAGATTAAAGACTTTGACGATTGTGTCTCAGCGATTGATGCATTTCTTCCTTATGTCGATAACTGGGCTGTGTGTGACATCTTGTCGCCGTCAGTTTTCAAAAAGAATCACGCACATCTTTTGACTGAAATTCCAAGGTGGGCATCTTCGAGCCATGTATATACCTGTCGCTTTGGTATAGAGATGCTCATGACTCATTTTCTGGATGATGATTTTGACTCAAAATACCTTAATATTCCTGCGCAAATTCATTCAGACGAATACTACGTTAACATGATGATTGCCTGGTTCTTTGCAACGGCACTAGCCAAACAGTGGGACTCTGCTCTACCCTATCTTGAAAATAAAAAGTTAGACACTTGGGTGTTCAATAAAACGATTCAAAAAGCATGTGAAAGCTATCGAATCACCAAAGAACAAAAAACTTATCTTAAAAGTTTGAAATAGTACTTTGAAAATAGCTGATGTAGCTTTTTAATAGTCTATCTAAATATTTAGGGGATCGAATAGCTCGATCCCCTATTAAATATCAATCAAATATGAAATAAAAAATTATCCTTCAACAGGTTGTCCAAGATATGCCGCTACAGAAGTTGCAGCAATTGCGCCGTCTGCGGCAGCGGTAATAATCTGACGTAGTGGCTTCTTATTAAGGTCTCCCGCCGTAAAGAGACCAGGTGTTTTAGTAGCCATACGCTCATCAGCAAGGACATATCCCTGCTCGTCAAGGTCAACGAGGTCTGTGAGAAGTTCGGTTGAAGGAACACGGCCTACCAAGACAAAGACACCAAAGCTGCCCTCATCGAAGGTCTCTGTAGTCTCTTCTCCCGTCTGATTATTTCGGAACGTAATAGAGGTAAGCAACTCGTTACCGTCAACTGCAGTAATACTGGTAAGATAACGAATCTCTGTCTTAGGATTCTCCTCAAACTGCTTAATTGCAGTAGCATTGGCTCTTAGGTGATCCTTACGAACAATAAGGGTTACTTTATCAGCAAAACGAGCAAGGAACTGAGACTCCTCTACAGCGGTATTACCACCACCGATAACAAATACCTGCTTGCCGCGATAGAACATTCCGTCGCAGGTAGCGCAGTAAGAAACGCCATTGCCA
>ERZ773066.1899-NODE-1899-length-10503-cov-3.072454_pt1 | contig 10503 bp, 6 predicted proteins | sample MGYA00580573_ERZ773066 | MGnify/ENA primary metagenome ERZ773066 (study PRJEB29015, sample SAMEA2738128) | human oral metagenome | biome: human oral; feature: human-associated habitat; material: saliva | place: China | collected 2203 ... | reverse complement strand
CGTTACAGCTAATGTTAGTTGAAAGGCCTCTGTGATATCTGTATGCCGAAGGCGTTCTGTGAGTTCGAAACAGTGCGCAAAAATGCTCAGTGAACTCTGTGCGCTCTGTGAGAGAAAGAAATACCCTCTGTGAGAGAAAGAAATATCCTCCGTGAAAAAAAGAACTCCCCTCCATGCGAGAAAGAACTCCCTAAGGAATCGTGATGTAAAGAAATAAAAAGTCCAAAGGCATACGTAAAAATCAAACCGCCCCTCCCTCAATTCAAGAACATGCTCTTCTCCATTCGAGAACATGCCCTTTAAGGCATAAGAACACGCCCTTCTTGATGCTTGACAAGGCTCTTCTTCAATGCTGTTCGTAACCGTTTGATACAGTGATAGATATAAGCACGATTTCTAAACATAAACTTTCCTGCCATTTACTAAACTAAATTCGGAACTTTGTCATACTTTTTCGATACTACTAAAACGCACTAATACTTACAAGACTACGAATTTCACTAATTGCACGAATGGTGAACACATACAGAAACGATACACTCGATGGGTGGAGGGGACCTCCCCCGACCCCTCCGAAGGAGGGGAGTGTATTTGAAAGACTACGAATTTCACTAATTGCACCAATGGTGGATAGAGATGAAGGCGATGTAGCTGAAAAAAGGAGAAGGACCTTTTTTTTCATCATTGAGCAGGGAATTATAACAGAAAAGGGATGATTTTTCATTAAAAAAGCTTAACTTTGTGGGTAGTATAACTAAGCAAAGTAAAAGTTACTCTACCAATAATTATCATTGCAATGCCAGTCAACAAGAATGCCTACCTGCGCTATCAAATCTTGGATCAGTGTTTCAGTAATAAGCATCGGAGGTTTAATATAGACGATTTAGTCGACTTTGTCAGTGAGAAGTTGGGCTATAACATCAGTCTGCGACAGATACGTGAGGACATTGCCAACCTGCGTTTGAGCCCTTATCATGCACCGATCCGAGCACAGCAATACGACGGGAAGAAGTGTTATTACCATTATTCTGATCCCGACTACTCTATCTTTAATAACGAGCTGACCACAGAGGAGGTGGCTAACCTCCGTTCAACAATTGACATGCTCAGCCGTTATCGTGGCATACCAACCAACGCTTGGCTGGAAGAAGTCATCTCTAACTTGGAATATCGCTTCGGTGTTAAAGCCAACTCCGAGAACCTTATCGCCTTTGAACAGAATGATATGCTCAAAGGGTTAGAGCATTTGGCAGGCATCATCGACGCTACGATTAATCATCAGACACTCGAGATAGCTTATCAATCCTACTGGGGTGAGAAACGGAACATCGTGGTCTATCCCTATTATGTCAAGCAATACAATGGTCGTTGGTTCCTCTTTGGGCTGAATGATGAGAAGGGTAGGATCGAAAGCTACGCCTTAGACCGTATCGAAAACTACGCCAGTGGCACTAAACCCTTCGTTGAGAACGTCACAACCGACTTCGCATCTTATTTCGACGACGTCATCGGTGTGTCGGTTCCTTACGGTGATGTAGCCACCGAGGAGGTCGTCTTGCGGTTCTCGCCCCAGCGTTTCCCTTACGTCCTTTCGAAGCCCATTCACTCCTCACAGCGTGTGTTGTCCGAGCCTAACACAGTCAGTATCCATGTGAAACCCAACCGTGAACTGTCCCAACAAATCCTCTCCTTCATCCCCGATGTTGAGGTGCTCTCCCCCGAATGGTTACGCAACGAGATAAGAGACAAGCTAAAAGATAATTTGCAGAAATATCTATCAATGCACGAAGACTGCACAGATAATCATTAACTTTGCATCAGATAAGAAATAAAAGAACAAATATATATGACAGAACAAGAATTAGCTAATGTGATATGGGACATCAAAGAGGTTATTCGTAACTACTATGATGATTCTGAGGTGGAGGATGTTATCTTACCTTTCACCCTGCTCCGAAGACTTGATTGTGTGCTTGAGGATAAGTACGAGACGATACTCAACACGCTAAACGAAACCCCAGAGGAGATGAGAAAGTATAAGTTACAGTCGTTGATGAGGCAGAATGGACTTACTTTCTTTAATATGTCAGGTCTTTCATTGAAGAAGTTACTTAACTCTCCCGACCAGATTGGTGATGCCTTTAAGACCTATATAGAAGGCTTTACATCCAATGTGAAGGACATCCTTGCTAACTTTGTACACGAAGATGGCGACAGTGGCATTGTCGACCTATCGAAGATATACGCTCGTCTTGAGCGTGGCAATAAGCTCTTTGCAGTAGTCCTTCAGTTTGTTGAGAAAGCCGACTTGCATCCAGACAGGGTGAGTAATGCCATGATGGGAACAATCTTCGAGATTGTTATCCGTCGTTCGAAGGAGTCAACGAACACGAAGGCTGGACAGTTCTATACGCCACGTGAGATTGTTAAACTCTTGGTGGCACTGACCATGTCGGGGAAGGAAGAAGAACTGTTTGTCCCTGGTAGGGCTTTCACCATTTATGATCCCTGTTGTGGTACGGGTGGTATGCTCACCGTAGGGCGCGAGCATCTGCAAGAGATGGCACAGAACAAGCATCTACAAGTGTTCCTTTATGGTCAGGAACTTAGTCAGAAGACATACGCTATCTGTAAGGCTGACCTACTCATGAAAGGCGACGATCAGAACCTTGATCAGCAGCTCTATCAAGGCGACACCTTGGCTGATGACAAGCTATTTGGTAAGCATTTTAACTTCATGTTGGCTAACCCTCCCTTTGGTGTAGACTGGGGTAAGGACACGAAGGTAAAGAGTATCGTGATGCAAGACAACCGTCCTGGCGGACGTTTCGAGGCGGGACTGCCTTCTACGTCAGATGGTTCACTGCTCTTCCTGCAGCACATGACCGCTAAGATGGATAGTGAAGCAGGGTCACGCATAGGTATTGTTCTCAATGGATCGCCCCTCTTTAATGGTGATGCAGGGACAGGATGGAGCAATATTCGTAAGATGTTGCTCGACCGTAACTTGCTCGATGCTATCATAGCCCTGCCTAAGAATCTCTTCTATGGAACTGACATTACCACCTATCTGTGGATACTTGATAATAAACGACCAGCAGAACGCTATCGCAAAGTGCTCTTTGTTGATGCTGCCCATAGCGAGTTTACCACCTTACTTCAGAAGAACTTAGGTAAGAAACGATTTGAGATAAGCGAGGAGGGAACGCACGACATCATTAGTATCTATAAGGCTTACGAGCCTTGCTGTCGTGACATTGTCTACGACAAGACAGGCGAGACGGAACACTCAGAGATTGCGAAGCTCATGGACTACGATGACTTCCTTCATACCAACGTGGCAGTACGACGTCCGTTGCGCCTGTGGTTTAGTGATATCCGTGCTACGTATGAGGCTTTATGCAGTAATGACGACTTTAAGGCAGACGACAAGAAGAACCTCATCTTGCAAGAGGTGGCAGCAATAGACGGTGTGGACGAGCAGCGTAGCGACCACGAGTTCTTTGTGTTCTTGAAAGAGAATCACGTGAATACTACCAAGGCACAGAAGAAACAGTTACGTGATGTGTTCGGCAGAGTAGCAGAGGATGCCCCCGAAGTGTTCGACGACCCTATTAAGAACAGTGGTGAGCGAGTTGCTGATACCAATCTGAACGATACCGAGAAGATACCAATGAAGGAAGATATCGACGACTACTTCCGTCGTGAGGTGCTACCTTTTGCACCCGATGCGTGGATGGAGCGTGATAAAGACAAGGTAGGTTGTGAGTTCCCTTTCACACGACTTTTCTATAAGTATCGCCCTTTGCGTAGTAGCGAAGAAATCCTTTCAGAATTAGCAGCATTAGACAGTGCACTCAACAACGAACTCTCACAGCTAAAGGAGGACTAAGACGTATGAAGAAATACGATGAGTATAAGGATAGTGGAGTGGCATGGATTGGAGAAGTGCCGAAGCATTGGGAGGTGAAAAAAATGAACTATCATTGTTCCACTATAACTGATTTTGTTGCAAGTGGCAGTTTTGCGGACCTAAAAAGGAATGTACAATACTTAGAAGAGCCTGATTATGCAATGCTAATTAGGACAGTTGATTTGTCTTCTAACGACAAAAAACAGCCTCCTGTCTACATCTCTAAGAGTTCGTATGAGTTTTTATCGAACTCTAATCTGGTAGGTGGAGAAATAATACTGCCAAACATAGGTGCCGTTGGTAATGTTTACATAGTTCCTAAATTATATAAACACATGTCACTTGCACCTAATGCAATTATGGTAAAGTCTTATGGAAAAGACAAATATCTATATTATTACTTTAAAAGTAAACCTGGTGTAGATAGTCTTACACTAATAGGAAAATCCACAGTTCAAGATAAATTCAATAAGACCGAATTGCGTTCTCTAAGAGTTCTTGTACCTCCTGTAACTGAGCAAGTGGCTATTGCAGCCTATCTTGACACACACTGTGCAAAGATAGATAACCTCATTTCTATTCAACAAAAGCGTATTGCGCTACTCCAAGAACTGAAACAGAGTGTTATCACTCATGCTGTAACGAAAGGGCTGAACCCTAATGTCGAAATGAAACAGTCGGGAGTTGAGTGGATAGGAGATGTGCCTAAGCATTGGGAGGTGATGCCTTTAAAGTTTACAGGTACGTTTGGTAATGGCTTGACATATTCTCCTAAGGATGTTGTAGATAATGGTATCTTGGTATTACGTTCATCTAATATTCAGAATTCCTCCTTGTCCTTTGAGGATAATGTCTATGTTAGTAAAGTTTCAAGAGATTTATTGGTGAATAAGGGTGATATTATAATCTGTTCGAGGAATGGTAGTGCAGCATTAGTAGGGAAATCTGCTTTTGTTGATAAAGAACTTAATGCGACATTTGGAGCTTTTATGATGAGATATATTCCTAATATTGAAAAGAAGTATGGATTCTATCTCTTTCAAACAGCAATAGGTCAATACAAGGGCTATTTCTCTACAACAACCATCAATCAGTTAACAAAAACTACTATTGATGAGATTAAAGTTCCTTTAGCAATGGCAGAAGAGCAAGCCGCTATCGCCTCTTACCTCGACCGCAAATGTGCTACCATAGATACCTCTATCTCCAACGCCCAACACCAAATAGACCTTCTACAAGAGTATAAGCAGAGCTTGATAACGGAGGTGGTTACAGGCAAAAGGAAGGTAACTGATAACTGACAACAGGCCGAGTAAGAACCAAACAGGGGCTTACCACGTAATGAGCAAAACCCTTGGAAAGGGTTTAAGGACAGTTCTAAGGGCTACAACTTAGGTCTCACTCGGCTGCAACTTGAGTTTCACTTGACTGAAACTCTAATATCAGTAGACTGAAACTTGAGTTTCATAAGTATGAAACTGTCAGAAGGGTGGACCTTTGCCTAATGACAGTAGAACTGTAGCAGACGTTATATATACAAGAAAGAGAAACGAAACATTGACAATAAACAACAACAAAATATGCTAAATCCTTTAAGCGAAACAACCTTTGAGGTGCATATTGCAAACTATCTTGCAAATAGCGACCTATACAATCAGCGCAGTAGTGCACAGTTTGACATAGAACGCTTGTGCGATGCCGAGATGTTAGAACAGTTCTTACGAGCACAACCTATAGTATGGAAGAAGCTGTCGCAACACTTTGCGGGGCGAGAGACAGAGACGGTTATCCGTGAGTATAACAAGCGATTAGACCGTGGAGAGAGTATCTTGAACATCATGCGCAAGGGCTTCACGGTGAGTGGGGCTAAGGTGAAGTTCTGCCAGTTTAAGCCTACGTTGGAAGGCGAAGGAACAGAAAACTATAAGCTCTATCGTGCCAATCGGTTTAGTGTGGTGCGCCAGATGCGCTACTCTATGGGAGCTGACAGTGGTAACGAACTGGACCTGTGTATCCTCTTGAATGGTATACCCCTCTTTACCTTCGAGCTAAAGAATGAAGGAACAGGGCAGAACTACACGCACGGTATAGCCCAGTATCGCACGCAACGCAATGCCGAGAACCGAATGTTAAGAAACTGTCTGGTACACTTCGTGATGGATAACCAGTATGTCTTCATGACTACCAAGCTGAACGGAGAGGGAACAACCTTCCTGCCTTTCAACCGTGAGACAGTGAATCCGACGATAGAAGGCGACTATCCAACAGCTTATATGTGGAGAGACATTCTGCAAGCCGACTCCCTGCTCGACCTACTGTTACACTTCATCAAACGCTATGATGAAAGTTATGAAGACCGCAACACAAAGGAGATGAAGAGGCGTACGGTGGTAATCTTCCCACGTTATCATCAACTAAGAGCTGTACACAAACTGCGTCGGTTGGTTGAAGAAGAGGGAGTAGGACATAACTACCTCATACAACACTCGGCAGGAAGTGGGAAGACGAAGACCATGGCATGGCTGGCACATCAGTTTACGAACATGATTGACGCAAATGGTGCTGCAGTCTTTGATAGTATCATCATGGTGACCGACCGTATTGTGCTAAACCGTAATATGGCAGAAGACGTTGTCAACTTCGAGACAACGCTTGGTACGGTGATGGATATTCGTAAGCGTTCAAAGACCTTGGCTGATGCACTGAATGGTAAGAACAGAATCATTATCTCTACAGTGCAGAAGTTTGCATACGCCTTAGACTATCTGAAGCATGAGCAGCAGAAGCGGTATGCCGTCATCATTGACGAGGCTCACACGGCAGTAGGCAATGAGGCAGCAAAGGACTTAGTAAATGCACTCTCGACGCAGGAAGACTTAGCCCAGATAGAAGACTATAATCCAGACGACTATGAAAGTCCGTTGGATGCGTTGATGGCACAGCAGCAGAACTACCGTAAGATGATGAAACACATCTCTTATTTTGCTTTCACCGCAACGCCAAAGGATAAGACCTACGCCCTATATGGTAAGGATGGAAAGGAAGCCCACGACCTTTACTCTATGAAACAAGCCATCGACGAGAAGTTTATCCTTGACGTCACACAGAACTACATCAGCTATAAAACGATGTTTGAGTTGATAGAGAAAGACCCCGACAAGGATGCTGAAGTACAGTTTGAGAAGAAGAAGGCATTGAAGGTGATAGCTGCGATGTTGGGGAAAGATATGTATATCAAGTCGCGCAAAGCAAGTATGATGGTCGACCAGTTCATGAAGTTCACCATCAATAAGATAAACCATCAGGCAAAGGCAATGGTGGTGTGCGACTCACGACAGTCAGCTGCCGACTACAAACAGATTATCGATAGGATTATCGCAGAAGAATACAAAGGAGAGATAAAAACCCTTGTGGCTTTCTCAGGAGAGGTGACTGACAGTAGCGGTAAGAAATGTACAGAAGCCAACATGAATGATGATGGTGTGACAGACAATGCCATTGCAGAGAAGTTCAAGGAAGACGATTATAAGATATTGATAGTGGCAGAGAAGTTCCAGACAGGCTTCGATCAGAAGTTACTGCACACAATGTTTGTTGATCGCTCGTTGGGAGGCATACAATGTATACAGACGCTCTCACGCCTTAATCGTACTTATTGGCCTTATAAAGAAGACACGTTGGTAGTAGATTTCCGTAATGATACAGAGTCAGTCCGTAAAGCGTTCAATCAGTATTATACCGTTACAACACTGAGTGGAGAAATTGACCCGCAGCGTGTCTACACGATGAAAGAGGATGTAGAGCAATGGAACTTGTTCAGTGAAGAGGAAGTAAATGAGGTATGCGAACGACTGATAGACCCAAAGAAGGTGTCAAGTGTGCCGTCAATCCTGTTAGACATTGTGAGAGAGAGGGTAGCCCCTTTAACAGATGAAGAGAAAGACAGGTATCGTAAGTTGGTTAATCGGTTTGTAAGACAGTATGGCTTCTTAGCACAAGTTATCGACTTCACCGACCCCGACTTGGAGAAATTCTATGTGTTCTGTAAGGTGTTCTATAAGTATTTGCCTTATACGAAAGAGACGCTACCAATGGAGTTAGCGAGCATGATAGACCTTGACAAACTACGCATACAGCTCTCCTACGAAGGAAGCATAAAGTTAGAGGATGAGCCAACAGAACTAAAATCGAGCCGTATTGGTGAAGTGGGATTGAAGCAAGAGGACGAGAAGAAGACCATTGCAGAGATACTCAATATGGTGAATAGTCCGTTTGTGGGTATTCTGAATGAGAATGATAAAATCATCAGACAGATATTGGAAGAACTGATGAGAAATCCAGAGCTTGCCGATGCTATCCGTGCTAATAACTCTCGAGATGTGTTGGTGAATATCTGTAGACAGAAGTTTGATGATACCATCGTAGACCAGATAGAGAAGTATTTCCACCTTAAGGAATTACTTGAGAAGGAGAAAGGTCTTGAACAGATGTTGATTAATAAGATTCTGGATAGCCTGGGCTTACAGATAGCAGCATCAAGAAATCTTATCTATGATGAGGCTGTGCTGAAGGATAAGATAATAGCAATGATGCAACCAGAGTTTGTGGGTGTTTGCAAGAAGATGAGAGCACTACCAGAGATTGTGGATTGTTTCTTCTTTGTACTTAACACAGTAAGTCTACCTAAGTTAGACGGTATCAATGACCTACTAAAGGAAGGACTAAACAACATCTTTACTGACCCTCACCCAAATGCAGTTATGAGGTATTCTCTCTTTAACTCGTTGGTTCAGAAGTATGAATCTTACTTAAAGAAACTATACTATCTGATAAATGATGATGAGGTAGAAGGACAAAATGGAAGAGACGCCATGTTGGCAGATGCTGTCCATGCCTTTAGGTGTCTATGGAAACTGAAATACGCTACAGATGAAGATGGGAAGAAATTCTCTTCTTATTTGCAGATGTTGAGAGATTGGCGAAATAATGAAGCACATAATGCACCTGTCAACACAACAGCAGATGTTGATGCCGCAATAAAAGTTGTTGTGGCACTGTATCTCTATGTGACAGCATTCTCCATCACCGACCTTGAAAGTGCTGGTCATGACATGGACGCAAGAAGAGATTGTCCGCTTTATGAGTTGCCAGAGAACGACGCTGTTAGTTATAGTCGTGTTGCAGAAGACGGCCCAGATGATAAGTAGGCGTTGATGCTGATGTGATGTCTTCTTTCTGAACTGTTGCAAAGAGCGCAACAGTTCAGGAAGAAGATGATTGACAGTAGGCTGTAGATGGACGAAGAATAATCTTTCTGTCATACTTATTATTCCTTCTAAACGATTAAGTCGTTAGTTCGTAGTGGGTTGGAAGACAAAGTTAAAATGACAGCAAACGAAGGGAGAAATAAAGTTGGAGGATGGAGAGTTGTTGTGATGTAAGTTCAGAGCAAAGGCTTTCCCTCTATTTTATAGATATATAAAGGAAAGAACCCGCAATCTAAAACCTATGGAACTTAATTCTCTTGTGTTAATTTTATGACCTTCCAAATGATTATTCAAAAATAAAATCTTATATTTGCAATAGTAAAAGGTATGAGTATGAAGACATCACTGTATTCTATAGGTCACGGACATAAGTCCATAGAGGAGTTTATCGAAGAGCTTAATTCTTTCAAGATTTCCTATCTTATTGACGTGAGGACTGTACCCTATTCAAAGTGGAATCCTGAGTTTAATCAAGAGACCCTGAAGCGAGATTTGAATAGTTACTGCCAGATAAAATACGATTGGTGGGGTAATCCTGAGAGTGACTCATATATAGGAGGTAGACCTTTAAGTATCGAGTGTCTTGATGATGATGGTTTCTTTGACTATAAAGAGATGGCAAAAGACTATCGTTTCAAGAGAGGACTGGAAAGGTTGGTTCTTGCTTCAGAAAATGATCTTCGTGTCGCATTGATGTGTAGTGAAAGTAATCCATCAGAATGTCACAGAAGTAAACTGATAGGGCGTGAACTTTATTTCCAGTATAAGATTAATATGCGTCACATCATAGATGTATCTAAAAGTATTTCAGAAGTGGATGTGATAAGAGGTTTATGTCGTGGCTGGGAGCCTAATTCTTTATTCTCAGATCAGCCAGAGCCTTATTTCAAGTCTCGCAAATCATACAAATCAACAATAGAACTGAGTTATCAATATGAAGACTGAAATTTACACTATCGGAGTTTATGGTACAACGGAAGAAACATTTTTCTCTAAATTGATTGAAGCAAAAATTGACTTGTTTGTCGATATTCGCCAACGGCGTGGAGTACGAGGTAGCCAGTATAAGTACGTCAATAGTAATTATCTACAAGCAAAGTTGAAGGAACTTGGTATTGATTATCTCTACATAAAAGATTTATCCCCTACAAAGGAAATCAGAATGAAGCAAAAAGAGGCGGATAAAGTTATAGGCGAAACGAAACAAAAACGTACGAAGCTGGGTAGTGTATTTGTGCATGAGTATGTACATCAGATACTCGAGGAATATGATATAGAAGCTCTAATGCGTACGATAGAGAACGAAGGTTATAACCGGATTGT
>ERZ773066.1897-NODE-1897-length-10503-cov-3.320923_pt1 | contig 10503 bp, 6 predicted proteins | sample MGYA00580573_ERZ773066 | MGnify/ENA primary metagenome ERZ773066 (study PRJEB29015, sample SAMEA2738128) | human oral metagenome | biome: human oral; feature: human-associated habitat; material: saliva | place: China | collected 2203 ... | reverse complement strand
GACAGCTATTGGTAACGCAGTGTCTCTGACAGGTAAAGGGGCAGCAGAGAAGCTCGAGTTGATTGCTAGTACAGCTGGCATGACTGCCGAGCAATTCCAACAAGCTTGGAAAGAAAAACCCGTCCAAGCATTGCAAGCCTTTATCAAGGGTTTGGAAAATGCTCATAAGTCCGGAGAGAATGTCAATGGGATCCTCGACGATCTGGATATGAAGGGTATCCGACAAAGCAACATGCTGAAATCTCTTGCTCTGGCTTCGGACAAGATGTCATCAGCGGTTGATCGCTCTAACCGAGCTTGGAAAGAAAATACAGCTCTGACGAACGAGGCTAACAAGCGGTATGCGACTACTGAGTCTCAACTGAAGATGTTTAAGAATCAGCTGACAGATATTGCTATTGAGTTTGGCGGACCACTCTTACAAGCTTTGAGAAACGGTCTTGACGCAGCTAAGCCATGGATCACAAATCTAGCTGACATGGCTAAAGCTTTTAATAATATGAGCACCGAGCAGCAACAAAGCATTATTAAGTGGGGGCTGTTAGCGGCGGCAATTGGGCCGACCTTGAAGCTCCTCGGAGGTGGTTTGTCGATTCTAGGCGGCTTTATGAAAGGCATCGGAGGCGCTTCAAAAGCTATAGGTCAGCTTGTCGGTACTTTGAAAACCATCAGAGAAGTTGGGAGTGTGGCTGGCGGCTTAAAAGCTGTAACAGCTGGAATAACCGAAACAGGCGCAGCTACTACAGCACTAGGAACTGCCACAGCGACAGCATCCGGCTCTACCACTCTACTAGGTCAAGCTATAGCGGCTCTAGGAGGACCGATAGGTCTTATGATTGGAGGCATTGGTTTAGTCACAGCTGGTTTAGTTTACCTCGGAAATGAGAAAGACAAGGCACGAATCAAAGCGGAAGAGTTTGGTACTCAACTGAGTGAAACAGCTCGTAGTGAGCTTCGCAGCTTTCAAAAAGTGGTTGATGAGACCAGTAATGCTGTTGCTAACTTTGGAACTCATGCTGGTGATGCTGACAAAGTTGCAGGATCCTTTAAAAAGCTGTACGAAGAAGTAGTTAATTCCGCTGATAAGGCTAATAAACGCCTTCAAGAACTGGCTGATAAATGGGGAATTAGCCCTGAAAAGGTCGCTAAGGCTCAGGAATACAATAACCAGATGGTGGCTAATACCGAGACGATGATGAATCAAATCAATGATATCTATCAACGTCACAACGGAGATGCGAGCAAGTTTTCCAAAGAAGAAAAAGAAATCGTCTTAAATAACCAAAGAGAGATGATTTCTGCAAAGCTAGAACTCATGAACCTGTCAGCCAAAGAGCAGAAGGCAGTATTGCAGGCTCTAAATGGGGAAATCATTACTCTAAATGAGACTCAGCTTGAGCACTCTAGGAAGAGCTTGGAAAAGGCTATGAAAGAAGAAAATAGCCTCTACAAAGAGTCTAAAGCAGAGTTGAAAGAGATGCTCAGCTCTAAATTGCTCACAAGGCAAGAATACAATGCGAAAATGAAGCAGCTGGAGAGCGAGCACAATCAGACCATGGAGGCCTTGGGAACTAAATATCTGGAAGTCATGAAGACTCTGGATGATAAGGTCAAACTGCGGACGGGATATAGTTGGAATTACTGGGAGGAAGCAAAGAAACTACTCGAAGAATATGGTCTGTCCTATGAAGAAATCGGGGAAAAAGCCTCTAAAGCTGCTAAGGAAGCAGGTAACTCACATAGCATCCTTGCTAAATACAGTAGTGAGATGTCAGCCACGACCAAGGAGGCCAATGATGCCTGGTCTCTTTTGGTCGGAAATATCAATAAAAATAACCAATTTGAGGTCAAGTCAAACGTCAAAGAGGTGATCGGCGAAGCAGTCAAATCTGCTGAGGGCTGGGAGCAATTGAAATTTATCGCTAAAGAGGCAGAGTTAAACACCAATGCTCGTGCGACGATTGCAGAAGCTCTGGTCGAGTCTGGCAAATGGGCAGGGATGTCTTTGGAAGAGAAGAAACTTATTGTCCAAAATCAGGCTGGTTTGCAGGCCATCTTTGATAGCCAAAAGCACCTAGCCATCTGGAATAGTATGCCTGCGGAAATCAAACAACTCCTGATGGATAGCGAGGATATGATGAACAAGGCAGATCTGGCTAAGCAGACCTTGGAAAACTATAACAAGGTACCTCCGCAGCAGAAAGAACTGCTGGCCAGAGATGAGGAGTTTCGAAAAGTGGTTTCTCGTTCTACGGAGAGTCTGAAAAATTGGGATATGGCCAATCCATTTCCTAAGGACCTTTTGGTCAATGGCGACAATGCCCTTTTAAATACCGGGCTAAGTATCGCCAAGCTTGATATGTGGAATCAGGCAGCTGTGCCAACGAAAGAGCTGAAAGGTGACTCAACCTCTGCTGTGGCAGAAGCTGGCAAGGCAGTTGGAGCGGCTTGGAATTTTAATAACTTGACTGTGCCTACGAAAAATTTGAACGGTGACTCTACTTCGGCAGTAGTAGAGGTTGGGAAAGCTATCGGAGCAGTTAATAACTTTAACGGCACGATTGCCCCGACTAAACCGCTGCCGTCTGATGCTACCCCGACTCAAAATGCATCGACTCAAGCGATTGGAGCGGTTAATAGCTTTAATAACACCTTAGCTCCGACTAAGATGTTTACAGGAGACCCTAGCTCTGTCCTTGGCGCTTCTAGCCAAGGTATTGGCGGTTTGAACAGCTTCAACGGCACTCCTACGCCGACCAAGCACCTTACTGCAGTTGATAATACGTCTGGGGTTGCCTGGGGAGTTATTGGAGTCCTCAACAGTATTCCACGGACGATTACAACGGTCATTCAGACTGTAAGAAGTTTTATCGGGCATGAAAAAGGAACTAATTTCCACGAGGGCGGCCCCGCTATGGTCAATGACCAGAGAGGTACACTCTATAAAGAAATGGTCACTTTGCCTGACGGTACTTCCTTTATCCCAGAAGGCCGGAATGTAATTTTGCCACTTCCTCGTGGCTCAAAAGTCTTAAAAGCCGGCCTTACGCGTAACTTGATGAATTCCTTGGGAATGCCACTCTATGCTGATGGGATAGGTTGGGAAAATACCAAGGTTGCTAAAATCACTCAGAGAATCAAAAATATCAACGAGTGGAAGCGGGAAACTGAAGAGCGTGATTTGGCTTCGCTCATGGAAGAACTGCTAAAAGAGACGAGACTTGGAAACCGAAAGACCACTCGGCCAAACCAAAACTATACTCTAAACGTGAGCGGTCAAGGTGGCACTCGCGAATTAACGCCGGAATTTATGCAGCGGTTGATTAGAGAATTAGCTTACTACACTAGACAGGAAGGAGGTAGAATGACTTGACCCATTTTGTATTTAACGGAAAATCAAATAAGGAATTTGGTTTAGGAATTGCTGTAGGAAAAGTACATTCTGCAGCTTCTCCTGAAGTAGAAAGAATTGCTGTACCAGGGCGAGACGGTGATTTGCTGGTAAGCAAGAATAGGTTGAATGCTGTAGAGAAAAGCTTTCCGGTCAATCTTGTCAACGAAGCTGGTCTTATCGCAACGAATATCTCTGCCATTAGCGAATGGCTAGGGGTTTTAGGTTATCACGATTTGACTATTTCCTATGATCCGGAATTCGTTTATCGAGCATCTTATCTTGAAACTTTTAGTGTTGAGGAGACGCTTCGGCAATTTGGAAAAACAAACATTACCTTCCTTTGTCACCCCATCAAATACTATAAAGATGGGCTAGCAAAGGTGAATCTGACTAATGGACAGACGCTGAGAGGGAAAGGGAATGTCCCTGCAAAGCCCATTATTGAAATCCGCGGGAACGGCACAACGACATTGGTCATCAATGGTCGCAAGACAAAGCTCAAGGATATCCAAGGCACTATCACACTAGATATGGCTGCAAATCAGGTCTATTCTGGTAACTTGCCAGCTTGGGATAAGATGGTGCGTGCACCGGAATACCAGAAGCCTTTTCTTGACGCGGGTCCGAATAAAATTTCTTGGGATGGGAATTTTCAAGTCTCAATTGTCCCGAATTGGGGGGTGAAAATTTGAGACCTATTTTATATGGCAAAAATGAAACTAGGTTTGACACCTACGGCCTTGGAGAAATCGACGCTCTAAAAGGGAATGCTACCAGAGAACGCAACGGGAATTACTTCGCTTACCTGGAATATCCAGCTAGTGGGCCCTTAGCATTTGTATTTGAAAAAGAAATGAAATTTAAGGCAGATGCAGGCACACGAACTAAGAATCAGACATTTGAAATTGTGCGCATCGTCAAAGATAGCTCTAGCACGATCAAGATTTATGCGCAGCATATATCTCACAAACTAGAGTACATGAGTGTAAGGCACGGAATCAAAGTATCTGGAACTGCTGATTTAGCCCTAAAAACTTGGGCGAAGAACTTGATAGGAGACTATCATTTCGACACATGGTCAGATATCGACACAGTGCTTCCCATCACCTTTCTAATCGATAAGATGGAGAACGCCCGGCTTGCTTTAGGCGGAGTAGAAGGATCCATTTTGGACATCTGGGGCGGGGAGTATGAGTTTGACAACCAAACGGTCCGTTTGCATAAGCGGCTTGGTCGTAGAGCTCCTACCGTCCTGGAATACGGTCGAAACATCTTATCTGCTGAATCAGACGAAAGCATCGAGTCAGCTTATACCTCTGTCATGCCTTTTGCTACTTACACGCCGGAAAGCCAGGAAGGCGACTCGAGACAACAAGAGCCTGTTTTGGTGACCATCCCCGAAAGCTATGTGGACAGCAAGTATGTATCAATGTACGCCAACCGTCGAATTAAAGTCGTTGATTTTTCCGGCGAATTTAAAGACGAAGGCACGGGAGAAAGCAATAAGAAGGACATTCCAACTCCTGAAAAGCTAAAAGCATTAGCGGTTAAGTACATGGATAATAATCGCATTGGCGCGCCTAAAATTAACACAAAAATTGAGTATGTGGATTTGGCGCAGACGCTTGATTATGCGGAGCGAGGGTGGATTGAAGAAGTTGAACTTTGCGATATCGTCCCTGTTTACTATCCAGAAATCGGAATTACTGAAGATGATGCGAAAGTGACTAAAGTTGTTTACGACTTTTTAAACGACCGCAACGAATCAGTGGAATTTGGCATGATCGGAGAATCTATCCGATCAGCCATGACAGGAGGCTTGGCAGGCCGTTTGGACGATTTGGAAAAGAGTCAGCAATCTCTTGAAAATCGCCAATCTGAAATGGCTTTTGAATTGCCAAAATACTTACTTGATGCGAAAAGGAACCGTGTCTGGAATGAAACGCCAGACGAAAACATTGAGCATAAAGTCGGTGATATTTGGTTTGAGAAGAACGGACTCTACCAAAGGCTCTACATCTGGAATGGAGAGATGTGGGAAAAGCGCATCGATACTGAAGATGTGTCTAAAGTGGGTGAGAAATTTGACGCTGAAGTCAAAAAAATCAACCAATCCATGGCCACCCAGACCCAGCAAACCGCCCAAGCCCTCCGCACAGCTGGCGCTAATGCCTCAGCTATCGAGGCGGCCAAGGGCGCTATCACCAAGCTCAATCAGGACTTAGCTGGCGCTAAGCAGACCAATCAGGCTGCGATCGACCGGCTAAAATCTGACTTTGCCAATGCGCAGAAGGCAGCGAACGACCAAACAGCGCTCCTGAAAAGTGACTTGGCCAATATCCGCACGAAACAGACCCAAGCTGAGTCTGAGATAGCCAAGCAAGTCGCAGCACTCAATGCGACCAAAACCGAGCTTGCGGGCGTAAAATCCGCTCAGGCAACCTATGAGCAAACGACTACACGTAGGCTGGCGGAGTTGACGAATCTGGCAGATGGTAAAGCCAGCAAGTCAGAGTTGGTGCAGACAGCTCAGGAATTGAGTAGTCGGATTGCGAGCGTGCATTTAGGTCGTAGAAATCTGTTGAAAGGCACAAAAGAGCTGGCGAGATACAATCCAGCCAGCGAATACAACGGTTTTAAGGTCATCAGGACGGTCGCAGGAGCAACCAGCTATCGTGATAGCTATACGGAAAGAACGGTCACCTCAACGACTGGTACAGAGTATATTGCTATTTTTTATGCGAGAGCTAGCGAAAATGACTATCCTATGCGATGTCACTTTTATAACCCGAACACCGTCACGTTATCGGAAAACAGTAGCGGATATACATCAAAATCATCAGATGGCTTGTCTATCGTCCGTCTCTCTACCGATTGGCAATTGTGTTGGGTCAAGTGGACTCAAACCGCAATAGACCAAGCCAAAACGGTCATTATTGGCCGTCATGGTCCGCAAGTCGGAGGCAAAGAGGGAGTATGGGTCGAAATCTGCGCCCCTGCCCTTTTCGAGGGCAATCTTATCGGTGACTGGTCACCAGCCTACGAAGACCAAGACGAACGTATCTCAGCTGTCGAATCGACATTTAAGCAAAAGGCTGACTCACTGGAAGCCAGTGTCTCTAGCTTGCGTGAGGGGCTCAAGACTAAGGCTGATAGCAGCGCTTTGACCTTGCTCTCAGATAGGATATCGGCCTCTGTCAAGTCGCTTGAGACCGACACGGATAACAAGCTTGCGCAAAAGCTCAGCACAGCTGAGTTTGAGGTGCGAGCAGGTTCTATCCGTCAAGAAATCCTCAACGCAACCAAAGACAAGGCAGATAAGACTCTGGTCGTGGCTGAAGCTGGGAAATTGCGAGAAGAATTTTCAAAAATGAAGGTCGGTAGTCGCAACTATGCTGAAGACTATGACTTTTCAAGAGGTCTCTGGATATACTCTCAAGGCGACAGTAGTCCTGTTGATTGGAAAATCATCAGCGGTGAATACAATGTCAAAGGCACGACTAATACTTGGAAGCAAATGCAGATTTTCTCAAAAGAAGGAAGTCGAATTTCAGGTAAAAATTCGACAGCTCTTCTCGATTTAGAGATTGGCGAAACCCACACACTTTCATTTCAAGGAATCTGCTACTCTGGAAATCCAAGGGTTTGGGTCTCTTTAAGAGCTAATCGAACAGCACCTGGCAATCCTGGAATTATGAATGGCACTTTTAGTCTCACGTCTAGCTGGCAGACTTATCAAGTCACTATTCCAGCGCTGACTAAGCCTGATAATTTTGATTTTTGGCGAATTATTCTGGGCTATGACGAGATTGGTCATGTAGCATTTCGCAAAGTAGAATTGACCAGAAGTTCGACTCGTATAGATGCAGGGCCTGCTCCTGAAGATGGAAAGACAGACCTTGTCGTAGCTAAGTCTGAATTTGAGAAGACGGCTGAAGGTCTATCTTCTAAATTGGCGACGGTTGAAACCTATGTCAGCCAAGGCGGCCAGAGACAAGAAGCCTTGCTCACCCACTCTCGCGAAGAAACAGCACGTCAGCTGACCGCTGAGCGCAAGGCCATCGAGGCCGGCTACGTCGCCAAGGCTCAGCACGCAGAGGATGTGCGAGGGCTGACAAGGCGGTTTGAGGAGTTGAAGACCAGCTCTGAGACGAAGCTAGCAGAGTATCGTCAGACGGTTGAGGGGCAATTCGCTACCATTTCCAGTCAGATTTCAGGCAAGGCTAACCAGACCGATTTCCAGCGGGTGCAAGAGACAAGCAAGCTCTACGAGCGATTGATTGGCTCGACTGAAAAAGAGGTCGCAGACAAGGTCTCTCGCATGGCCCTGACCAATGAGCTGTTTCAGGTCGAGGTCTCGAAAAACCTTGGTCTTCGCACGGTGCAGTATCAGATAGCAAACGCCTGGGCAGTACAGAACCTCAACTCAAATGGCGACATCATCAGTCAAATCAACGCGACTGGCCCGAATGTCCGCATTCAAGGCGAGTCTATCTATCTGGATGGGAAAGCTTTGATTGACAACGGGATCATCAAGAATGCCATGATCGAAAGCGTGCTGGCTGACAAAATCACAGCTGGCACGCTTAACGCTGCGAACGTTAACATCATCAACTTAAATGCTGATAAGTTGGTCGGCTTAGATGCGAACTTTATCAAGTCTAAAATCGAGCTAGCATTTATCGAGTGGATGCGGGGTAAGACTATCAGCGCTCAGAATGATGCGATGCAAATCAATCTAAATGATGGGCATATCCTGTTTTACAACGACGATGCATCCATCAAGCGTGTCTTGGCAGGCTATCCAACGCAATTTATCCGCTACGAAAACAAAGTGGAAAACGGCCAGAATCACGGGCGGACCATCATCGGTAGTAACCGAAATGGCACGAACGCTTGGAAATCGGTCTCTTTTGCGGGCCTTGTCATTGACAACAACTCAAATAATAGCGTTGATAAAATCTATCAATTTGGAGACTACAATCACATGAGACACGCGCAGGGCGATGATGGCTGGAATTTTAGCGTCGTAACACAAACGATGACGCCCGGTGTTTGGAATAAAAACTCAGAAATTTGGGCGCGACATTTCGTCGTGCCTCGTAATACAAAAGGAGACACAGATAGCCCGACGCAGTTTATTCGGCTTGAGGAAAGCGTAGCCGCAATTTGGAACATCTTAACTCACGCAGCAAGCGGCCAAGTCACGATGACGCAAGCGATGAAAAACTTGATTAACTCAAGAAAAGCAGCTTGGGACATCGTCCGGAACGTAGGATAGAAAGGTAAAATATGAACGAAAACATCCAATCTAAGCTAGCAATCGAAATTGCTAGTAAAGCACTAACAATCGCAAAACTTGAAGCTCAAAACGAAGAGCTACAAGCGCAACTGCAGCAAGCACTTGAACGTAACCAAGAGCTTGAAACAAGCACAGCACCAGAAACAGAAAAAGGAGAATAATCATGACTTTGGAAATCACAAAAACTACTAAACTTGTCGGAAGTGTTAAGGTTGGCGACACAGTAGTCAAGACGTTGACTGCGGACATCGACGACAAAGGTGTATCAACAGTCACTGAATGGCTCAATGACGCTGAGGCCTATGCGGCCAATCGTCGTGAAGTGCGGACACAAGAACAGGCATTCCAGGAGGCAGTCTATGCCGCTGAAGATGCGATTATCGCTGAGCTGGAAGCTGGAGCTAAGGAGAAAAAGGGGTGATGAATGCAAGAACCAGATGGAATTTGGGCAATCATAGAGGTCGTTAAAGACTTTTATGAGACAGGGATCGATGACCATTTCTTTGTGTTTGTCTTGTTTGTTTTGGTAATAGCTGATGTGATTACTGGCTTTTGTAAGGCTTGGGCGTTGAAAAACTTTTCGAGTCGCAAGGCTCGGACAGGCATTGTGACTCACTCAGCTATCTTCATCATCACAGCGATTGGCTACCCGTTTTTTCTTTTCGCTAATGCTGGGGCGTTAGCGGATATGATCATTACGGCATTGTGCGCTAGCTATGGTGCTAGCTTGGTAACTAATTTAGACATTTTGGGTCTAAAAATCCCTTACGTAACCACGTTTATCAATGAGCGTGTGGACAATCACAAGACGAAGGAGTGATAAAAACATGAATCAAATCACAGAGCTTATTTTAAGCTCAGCAATTGGCATTCTGACCATTTTGGCAGGAGCCATGGTTAAGGCAGTCAAGGAGTTTCTGATCGCGAAAGGCGGAGAGAAATCAATCAAGATTGTAGAAATCTTGGCCAGAAATGCCGTGAATGCCGTCGAGCAGGTCGCGAAAGAGACCGGCTTCAAGGGTGAGCAGAAGCTCGCTCAGGCAAAAGGGGCGGTGCTAACCGAACTCGAAAAATACAATATCTACATGACAGATAAAGACCTCGATGTCTTTATCGAGGCTGCTGTGAAGCAGATGAATGAAAATTGGAAAGGAAAATAATTATGACAACAGCAAATGAACTTGTACAATTTACGATTGACCTAGCAAACTCAGGTATGGGTGTTGATAAAGACGGATTCGCAGGCACTCAATGCGCAGATCTACTGACTTACCCATCTAAACATTTTTTTGGTGTGGATTTGTGGGGCAATGCAGCTGATTTGCTAGATTCAGCAGAAGCTGCTGGCTGGGAAGTACACCGCATGCCAACCGATGCTAACCCACGAGCTGGAGCATTTTTCAACATGAATGCTTGGTTTGGTGGTGTTAACTATGGCCATTGTGGTATCGTCATCGAGGATTCTGACGGTATTACCATGCGAACTGTCGAGCAAAACATTGACGGTAATGCTGATGCTTTGATTGTTGGAGGGCCAGCTCGATACAATAATCGAGGTTTTGAGGATGTAATTGGCTGGTTTTATCCACCATACAGCGACGGTCCAGCGCCAGCTACTCCAGCAGATGTATCACCAACATCAGACGAAATTGAGCTCACGCCTGAAACAGGCACATTTAAGGTAGGAGAAGTAGCTATCAATGTGCGCCGTGAGCCAAATCTTAATGGTGAAATCGTGCATGTCTATGAACCTGGTGAATCTGTTAATTATGACAGCAAGGGTTCAGCTAATGGCTACCGCTGGATC
>ERZ773066.1892-NODE-1892-length-10517-cov-5.141369_pt1 | contig 10517 bp, 7 predicted proteins | sample MGYA00580573_ERZ773066 | MGnify/ENA primary metagenome ERZ773066 (study PRJEB29015, sample SAMEA2738128) | human oral metagenome | biome: human oral; feature: human-associated habitat; material: saliva | place: China | collected 2203 ... | reverse complement strand
CGAGAGTGTCGATAACTGTTGGTTCTGCGTTGAACTCTAACAATGCGTAGAAGCCTGATGACTTCTTCTGAATGTTGTAAGCCAACTTCTTCAGACCCCAGATCTCTTCGTTCAAGATCTCAGCACCATTGTCGGTGAGCAGTGTCTTGAATTTAGCGACCGTTTCCTTCATCTGTTCGTCAGATAAAACGGGAGTCAAAATGAAAACGGTTTCGTATTGATTCATACTACTTAAATATATAAAATGAATTAAAAAATGCACCTTGCATACGCAAATGCAGCGCAAAAGTACTACTTTCCATGCAATTGACCAAATAATTTTAGTACTTTTGCTCATCGTATAGCATAATTACAGGTTCGTTATGAGAAGATATATCAAATATTTAGGTCTTATTGCCATCATCATTGGCATTCTCTTATTTGCAATCCACGTTATCATCAATTATTCAAAGAACACCTTATTGTTTACTGGTTTGATATTGGTTCTTGGCGGTACTATTGCCTTTATAAAAGGGAACAAAACAACCTTCTGACAAATCTCAAAGGTCAATTTTCAAAGCTCAAAGCTCAATAATAAGGAACGCAAAAAAGAGTTCGCGAAGAAAACAAAAAGAGTTCGCGAACAAAATCAAAATTGTTCGCGAACAATTTCAAAAGAGTTCGCGAACATTTTTTTGTTTGTCTTAGCAGAATCTCTGAACGCGCTTATCAGCTCTCTGCAGTTGGACCTGAATGTTCGGTTTCTCCTACCTTCTTCTTTCCGTTTTTCTCCTTCTTCGCCTTCGGTTCCACCTGCTCATATGTGACATCATTCAGTGTGAAATACTTCGCAGAAGCAAGGAGCTTCACAACTGGTTTCTCAATATGCTGCTGGGCACGGAACTGCTCAACACTCGCTACGGCCTTGCTCTTAAACGAAGGTGTCAGTGTACCCATGTCGCCAAACTCCACGATGTCGCCATTGGCTACGATGTCACGGGCGGTCTCGCTGGCAAGATTAAGCACGGCAGCTACCTCCTGCGCATTAAAGGTTGTCGACTTAGCGATGCGTGCACAGAAATTACGGAAATCTACGCGCTGCCTGCCTGTTGGGCGCGCTACGATTACAGTCTTTCCAGCCTGCTTACCGATGTTCAGCTTCTGTTCTTTCAAGAAAAACTGAATAGGTTTGTTAGCCATATCATTTTTAAGGTGGTCTCTCTTTGTGATAGCTCCGTAGGCTCGAGACCTTTTAGCCCACGGAGCATTTGTGAATATTAAGGATTATCGTTTTAATACTTTATAAATGGACGAATATGATAACCGTACCCGTTCGAATCAAAATTATAAACATAGCCACCATCAGTTATGATATTATAGTTACCGACAGCACCTGTTTTGTGTATTAGTGTACTCGTGTAGAAGGCTCTACGTCCCTGTTTCTTTCCGCCTACTTGGATAAAAGCTAAGTCAAAAGTATTATAATTGAGAGAAAATCCTGATTTTATTATTTCTGGTCTGTCATAAAGAGGCTGTGTTCCGTCACTTCCACCACCCCAATAATTAATATTCAGCTTTATATTATTTATTGCTGGGCCACCTTTATACATGAGGACATCAGTTAAACTGGGGAGGAACCATTTCTTTCCGACAATACTACCACTTAGCGTTTTACCAGCTGGTAATGTTGGAGTATACTGGGCTGCTGCATAGAATTCTATATATGCATCAATATTACCTTTTATGGTTATGCCATCTGCACTACCAGCTCCTTCCCAAGTGTACTTATATCCGTCATCATTTGGGACGTCAGTATCTGTTCCCAATACTGGAAACTCTACATAATGGTCATTGATGCCAGAATTACTTGCAGGACGAGTAGTACTAGGAATAATAGGTGTACTCCAAATGTCGAGTACATCAAGGGCTGCAGCCAGCTTCTTACTTTGGCTGACAACAACACCGATAGGAACCTTTGTGCCTCCACCGTAAATGGTCTCGGAGAGCAATCCTGTTGTTCCGTCATTCATCAGGTAAATAAAATTCTTGCGAAGAGTAATATTGATGAGATAAGATCCGTTAGGTTCAGTTTTCAATACTGGGCTTAAATTGAAACTGAGATTCTTTCCAGTAAAGTTCTCTCCATAAATAGAGACACTTGACCATGGACTCCCCGTCGCATTCACCTTAGTAATATTAGCCCCTGGCAGGAGATATACATAGTTCGATGAAGTAAGTCGGAAGCCATCTTCGTCTTCGACCTTAGTCCATGAACCAGAACCCAAAGACGGGAAAGCCCCTATAAAAGTCTTTGAGCCAGAACCACTCCAACTGTCATTAGCGAGATCATAAGTGGCTGCTGTGGGAATCTCATTGTTGTTTACTGCCGATAGTGACAGAGAACCGATACTCGTTGTTCCAAAAGCGCCCTGATCATTGTAAGCAGTAACTTTTACTCTGATACGTGATACTGCGTGACGCATCACGAATGGTACCTGCTGCTTGTTGGGAGTTGCCGTAATGGTATAGTTATTAACACGACCTAACATGACATATTCTGAAGGATTGGTAATAGTCAGATTGTTACCATTGCGAGTAAAGTCGCCACTACGATACAAAACAAAGTCATAATTACCTGGACTTAGTGAGATGGCTTTGTTTCCTCCAACACTAGGCGTAAATGTTCCACCAATTATTGTCCCTTCAACCTCACCTTTCAATATGCCACCCTGATAAGCAAGCATGATATAGGTCCCACTCCCTATTGAACGTGTCATGGCTGAGACAGACTTTTTGGATGTTTTCTCGTTGTCATGCTGAAGAACAACATCTGCAACAATTCCGTTATTCATATTTACAAAGTCACGGCTGATAGTATCAGAACTGTTAGATACAGCACGTGTCTTTTCGTTCCCAGCAATTACTTCTTCGTTATAATCAGCAAATGCAACCGAGAACGTTAAGTCTCTAACTACATTAATCGTTGCCTTACCATCTCCTAAATTATCATCACTAGAGCAGCTAGCAAATAATAAAAGTACGATAGAAACAACCATCCATAAATAATATTTCTTATTCATCTTTCTTGTCTTTTAAAATCCTTTTTATAAACTTACTCTTCATTCCAAAATGGCTGTTGCTTTGCAGGGGCAAGTCCTGTCCCATCGCCAATAACTACACCACCCTCATGCACCTGTTCTCCTCCCCAGGGAGCTTCTGATGATGCTCCTCCATTGGGAGTTACCGAAGCACAAAGAGGGCTTTCTGCACAAACAGGTATTATACGACATACAGGTTGCCTATACATCGATTTTTTTACGTGTTTCTTTTTCATATTCATTCGTTAATTTATTGATAAAATGTGATTAATCTATTCTTATTTGAGTTTTGAGGGCAAACATAAAAGGGCACAAAAAAAGAACAAAGGAATCTCCTAAAAGTCCTTTGTTTACTAGCTTTACGGCACGCTTCGCGCGCGCGTATGCGAGAAGAAAAAATGTGTTATTTACGCCTGCTCTACTAGAGAGAGAGAGAGTATACAATTATTTGGAACTACCAAATAATTCGCCATCTTTTTCTCATTTTGAGATGTTAAAGAATCCAACACAACAGCACGCGTATTTACACCTTTATTATATAAGGCGCAAACGTTAACTTGATTGAAATTCGTTGTTTGTAACATCATCATTAATTGGGTTAATTCTCACTCAACGGGCGCAAAGGTAAGAAGAAATATCGAAAGAGAGAAAAGAAAAACCAAAAAATATTGCTTTCTTGTTCAATTTAAAACGATTTGTCTGCTTTCTCGTACATCGTTCTACTAATCAAGGAGTGCAAAAGGCAAAGAAGAGTTACCACCTTTATATATAATAAGAAGATGTGCCAAATACCTATTCGGCTTTGACACATCTCAATCACACTTACAAGAATAAATCCCTTTCTAATCTTCGTCTGGTACAATAAGCTTGTAGCCTTTACCATGGATATTAATAATCTCTATTTGATTATCTGGCTTCAAGTGTTTACGGAGCTTTGTGATATACACATCCATTGAACGAGCATTGAAGTAATTATCATCAATCCAAATTGTCTTTAAAGCATAATCACGCTGGAGAATCTCATTAGAATGAGCACATAACAAAGCTAGTAATTCATTTTCCTTTGTAGTAAGCTTAGTTACTTTCTCTGGATTATTATCTAATGTCAATAATTGCTTCTGTGTATCGAAAGTAAACCGACCAATATTATACATAGTAGATTCTTTCGTCTTCTTTCCCTTTACACGACGAAGAATAGCCTCAATACGGAAAACAAGTTCTTCCATAGAGAAAGGCTTGGTGATATAGTCATCTGCACCAATCTTGAAGCCCTCAAGTATATCTTCTTTCAGTTGTTTTGCTGTAAGGAAGATAATTGGAATTTCCGCATTTGCTTGCCGAATCTCTTGTGCTAGTGTGAATCCATCTTTCTTTGGCATCATCACATCAAGTACACAAATATCATACTTATTCTTCAAGAAAGCCTTATAGCCTACTTCACCATCTGGGCAAAGGTCAGCTTGAAAGCCTTTTGCCTGTAAATATTCACTCAATAGTGTTCCGAGGTTCTCGTCATCTTCACACAATAAAATCTTTAACTTATCATCCATAATCTATAACTTTTAATGTTTATACTTCATCTTCTATTTCTTCATCACGAATCACGGGAAGTTTTATAATAAACTTAGTTCCCTTACCAAACTCACTTAATACTTTAATCTCACCACCATGTAAATCAACCATTCTCTTTACATAGGCTAAACCTAAACCGAATCCTTTTACATCATGTCTATTACCTGTATGTACACGATAGAACTTATCAAAGATCTTCTTTAAGTTTTCTTTCTTTATTCCCATACCGGTATCACGCACAGAAAGATAAAGGTGTTCATTCGTATTCCATGTCTTCAAATAGACATTTAATGGTTTGTCTGGCTTTGCATACTTGACAGCATTATCCAAGAGATTAAATATCACATTCTGGAAGTGCATTTCATCAACATACATAGTTGAATCAACAGCTTCAATCTCCGTATAAACTTTACCACCTGTATGTTCTACTCGCAGTGCGAAAGAGTGTGCAATAGTTTCAACCATTTCGTTTAAGTCCGTATGCTTCTTCTTTAGTACTGCCTTCTTTCTATCGTACATACTCATCTGCAATACTTTCTCAACTAAGAAACGAAGGCGCTTAGCCTCATCGTTGATAACACCACCCAAGTGTTCCACCATCTTCGGAGACTTTTCCAAACTCTTGTCGTTCATCATCTGTGCCGCCAAAGAGATACTTGCAATAGGTGTCTTCAACTCATGTGTCATATTATTGATAAAATCGTTCTTTATCTCACTATAACGCTTCTGACGGAAGATCGTTACAATAGTGAAGATAAAAGTTACCAACAATACAAACGTGAAGATGATTGAAGGTATCATAAAACGAATACTAGAGAAGATGTAATTATTCATCTCAGGGAAGTGTACCTTCACAACTCCCATTCTACTCACTGGGTCATTACGGAATAACACCTGTGAATAAGTATTCTCTTCCCCATCCGATACATAATCTGGACAACGATAGACTTCACGACCATCTTGCGTTGTAACCGTAAAATGATAGGGGATGTTTATACCATTATTCATCATCTCTGCCTTTAAATCTTGGTCTAACAATTTAAAGTTAATACGTTGTTTTAGAGGCTTATCTGATGCTGAATAAAGTATATTATAAACAACCTCTTCAAGCATTGCTTTCTGATAGACATAACGATTACGAACAATCTCTTGCATGTTACGTTTTGTTGCAGAAAGCGAATTACTATCATTACGGAGAATCATTGCCTTAGGGGTCAATGATGGCTTCGACTGTAATAACTTCGCTTCAAAAGAAGTATATGCATCGCCTTGACTATCTACTGCTGGAGTTTGATGTGCTGCAACGGAATTATCCTTTGAAGTTGAATGTTGTTCCGACTGCTTACGCTCTTTTTTATTTACATCATCTTCTAAATAACGAAGGGTCTCATTCAATTCCATATTCCGAGAAGCCTGATAAAGAGCACGGTTGACTGATTCGTCAAACTGTTCTTTCTTCATCTCAGCCATTTCTTCAATGTAATTGAGTTGGAGTAGGAGTAAGCCTAGGAATGATAATCCCATGATTACTGCAATAATCCAAATTGTCTTCTTCTTCATTATTATTACTTCTATTCGTGTAGGCTACGACTTCTGAATGAGATTCGGACTACAGCTCTACTACGATGTTCACGATTGCAAAGATAATATTTTATTAATCCATTAACACAAAAACGTTAACAAATAGAATATGATTTAAATTAATTAACGGATTATTGTATTTAGGATTAATTATTATTAAGTATATCGTAAGTATATTAGCACAAGGACGACTAAAGAAAAGTCCAATGGGCAGACTCTAAATTAAACTTGTAAAATCGTAATGAATAACGAAACTTCATTAGGTTATCGAGAAAAGACAAAAAGACCTATAAACCCATGTAAGTTAGCCTAGATTTAAATATAGGAATACTTCACATTAAACGTCAATTAATCCCTAACTTAAATGCCAATTATACTTTAAGTTAAACAATGAATATACTTTAAGTTAAACGATAGTTGTACTTTAAGTTAGAGGTTAATTGTACTTTAACTTAAACTCTAATTAAACATAAACTTAAAGTGAAACAAAGTAGAATTAGGACATAAAGAAAGGGGCACGTTACAATCTTATCAAGATAAAATAAGAACGAATGCGCCCCACCTAGGAAGATGATTATTAACTAAAAAATAAACTATTCTTCTTCATCCTTTACTTCAGCTTCATGCTCCGCAATTAACTTCTGCTGTAAATCATTAGGAACAAGCTCATAACTAGCAAACTTAGTTGTGAAGCTAGCTCTACCACCAGTGAGAGAGCTGAGAGAAATACTATAGTTAGCAAGCTCTTTTAGAGGAATCTTGGCTTGTAACTTCTGATAGCCTGCTTCTGAATCCATACCCATAATCATGGCACGACGTCCTTGTAAATCGCTCATCACATCGCCCATATAGTCACCTGGAACGTAGACTTCCAAGTCATAAATAGGTTCTAGAATCTTTGGTCCAGCAGCTTTGAAGGCATCAGAGAAAGCATGGCGAGCTGCCAAAGTGAAAGAAAGTTCGTTAGAGTCAACTGGGTGCATCTTACCATCGTAGACAATCACACGAACATCACGCGCATAACTACCAGTCAGAGGACCACGTTCCATACAGTCCATGACACCTTTCAATATAGCTGGCATGAATCGAGCATCAATAGCACCACCGACAACAGAGTTGATGAACACAAGTTTACCACCCCAAGGAAGAGTGCGCTCTTCACAACCTTTAATATTCATCTTAAACTCTTGTCCGTTGAACTTATAGGTTGTTGGAGCAGGCATTCCTTCTGCGTATGGCTCGACAATCAAATGAACCTCACCGAACTGACCAGCACCACCACTTTGCTTCTTATGACGATACTCTGCCTTTGCTTGCTTAGTTATCGTCTCACGATATGGAATCTTAGGCTCCTTAAAGGTTACCTGTAGCTTTTCATTGTTCTCTAAACGCCATTTCAAAGTACGAAGATGGAATTCTCCCTGTCCATGTACAATTGTTTGTTTCAACTCCTTACTTTGCTCAACAACCCACGTCGGATCCTCTTGACGCATCTTTAGTAATGCAGCCATGAGCTTCTCCGTCTCTTGTGAACTCTTTGCCTCGATAGCCCTAGAGTATTTTGAATTAGGATATTTAATGAAGTCGAAACGCTGATCAGTACCCTTACCATTGAGAGTGTTACCAGTCTTAACATCCTTCAACTTCACCATACACCCCAAATCACCTGCATTCAGTATGTCAACAGGAATACGGTTAGCACCTGCACAAGCATAAAGCTGTCCAACACGCTCTTTTGAACCACGATCAGAGTTAGTAAGATCATCACCTGTCTTCACACAACCACTCATCACCTTAAAGTAACTTACTTCACCAATATGTGGTTCCATACCCGTCTTGAAGAAATAGAGTGATTCTGCACCCTTAGAATCAGGAGCGACCTCTTCACCACGTGTGTTATGTAGTTTAGGCATTTCGTCAACGAACGGAACGACATTACCTAAGAATTCCATCAATCTACGAACACCCATACTCTTGCCAGCACATACACAGAAGACTGGGAAGATAGAACGTGTAACAAGACCTTTACGAATACCCTCACGCAACTCGTCTTCAGAGAGAGTCTCTTCTTCAAAGAACTTCTCCATCAACCCTTCATCATTCTCTGCAGCTGCCTCAACAAGTGCTTTATGAAGTTCCATAGCCTTATCCATCTGATCAGCAGGAATGTCCTCAATGATTGGTTCTCCACCTTCAGGCTTCCAGCTATACTTCTTCATCAACAGAACATCTATCAGACTATTAAACCCTGGTCCTGTTTCTAATGGATATTGTACAGGAACACACTTTGAACCATAGATCTCTTGCATACTTGCAATGAGATTATCAAAGTCACACTTATCAGAATCAAGCTGATTAACCAAGAAGATTACAGGCTTCTTGAGTTTCTCTGTATAACGGAAGTTATTTTGTGTGCCAACCTCCGGACCATACTGACCATTGATAAGAATAACTGCTTCATCAGTTACATTAAGAGCGGTTATTGCACCACCAATAAAGTCATCGCTACCCGGACAGTCAATGATATTCAGCTTCTTATTGTTCCATTCTACATGGAATACCGTTGGAAACACCGAGTAACCATACTCCTGCTCAACAGGAAAGTAATCGCTAACTGTATTCTTAGCTTCAACTGAACCGCGACGCTTAATAACGCCGGCTTCGAATAACATACTTTCGGCAAGAGTAGTCTTGCCGCTACCCGCACTGCCAACTAAGGCAATGTTCTTAATCTCGTTTGTCTGATATACTCTCATATCTGATAGATTTAAGCTGTTAGTAATAATTTATTCGTTTCTAGGGGGACAAGTATTAACTCATCCATTCAGCGGTCTAAGTTAGACATTTCCAATGAGAACACCAAAGTTTCTTACTAAAAAAGCAAATTCTTTTAAAACTTATTAGTACATTTGCATTAGTTCTTATTCGTCATACATTAATATATACGAACAAACACTTATCATGTTAGGATTGTACATTCACATACCTTTCTGTGCCAGTCGCTGCATTTATTGCGGCTTCTATTCTACTGTGCCAGCCAAGAAGAAGGACGAAAGGCTTTCTGTGGAAGAACAGTATGTGAACGCCATCTGCCATGAGATGGAAATGCGTGCAAAGAAGAATAATAATCTGTCTGATGAGAGAACGACTGGTTTGACAAGTATCTACTTAGGTGGTGGCACTCCCTCACAACTTTCCTTTGAAAGCCTCAAGAAGATATTCCAGACGATAGATAAGGTATATCACATTGGTTTAGCGTGGGATATAGAGAACAACAGCTGCACCACTACTCTGCCTATCGAAGTCACTATGGAGTGCAATCCTGACGATGTGACGGAAGAGTTTGCGCAGAACTTGTATTCCCTTCCTATCAATCGTATCTCTATGGGAGCACAGACTTTCTCGGATGAACGCCTACGTTTCCTACATCGTAGACATACAGCTGACGAGGTAGAAACAGCTGTCAAACGTCTAAGAAATGTAAACATCAAGAACATATCAGTAGACCTTATGTTTGGTTTTCCCAATGAGACACTTGAAGAATGGAAAGAAGACATTGAGCGACTGCTTGCTTTAGACATTGAGCACATCTCTGCATATAGTCTTATGTATGAAGAAGGGACTCCCCTCTATCGCCTTCTTCAAGCGGGAAAGGTTAAGGATATGGACGATGAACTTTATCGTCAGATGTACGATACACTCATCGACCGCTTAGCCGAAGCAGGTTATGAGCAATATGAGATTAGTAACTTTGCCAAGCTCCAAGTTCAACGCCTCCAAGTTCAAAGTCCCTATCGCTCCCAACACAATAGTTCTTATTGGCACAATGTATCTTATATAGGTATCGGTGCTGCAGCCCATTCCTACAGCAATGGTAAGAGAAGTTGGAACGTAGCAGACACTAAGACTTATATTGCTTCTATCCAAGAAAACAGGCTTCCTTGCGAAGAGGAGATAATTGATGCAGACACACATTACAATGATATAATAATGACAGCCTTACGCACAAGTGAAGGAATAAACCTATCGATGCTCTCTGCTGAATATCGAACTTATCTCATGCGTCTTGCTAAGCCTTTACAACAACAAGGTTTATTGAAAGAGGAGAATGGTTGGCTCCACCTTACACGTGAAGGTATCTATGTCAGCGACTCAGTTATGAGCGATTTAATGAAAGTATAAGTATATCATCACCCAACATTCCCATGACCAACGAAGAATTTGAAAAGAAGTGGGCAGAGAATCGCAAAGAGGTTCTTGCCAACAACGAAGAGTATCAGCGTATTG
>ERZ773066.1889-NODE-1889-length-10523-cov-3.673003_pt1 | contig 10523 bp, 9 predicted proteins | sample MGYA00580573_ERZ773066 | MGnify/ENA primary metagenome ERZ773066 (study PRJEB29015, sample SAMEA2738128) | human oral metagenome | biome: human oral; feature: human-associated habitat; material: saliva | place: China | collected 2203 ... | reverse complement strand
ATTAAAATGACTAATATCGTTGAAAAACCTGGTAAAGCTAACGCGCCGTCCGACTTGGCGAGCGTCAGCAGCTATTTGCTACCGGGCGAGTTCTTCGGCTATCTCGAGCGGGCTCGCGACGACTTTGACGGTCGCGGCGAATTTACTGTCCAGCCGATTATGCAAGAAATGATTGACGACGGATTTGATTTTTACGGCGTAGAAATCACCAACGGCACGTATTATGACACTGGCGATAAATTGGAATACATCAAAACCGTGGTTGATTTCGGATTGAAACACCAAAAACTCGGCCCAGCGCTGCGGCAGTTCTTACAATCGCGAATTGACGGCGAAAATCGCTAAAAGCACTAGCTTTTTCTGACAGAACGTGGTATAATGAGAGTATAGCTGCAAAAAGCAGTATTAAAATAAACAAAAAGGAGCGCAAATATTGATGGAATGGGCTCAAATACTTGTCATCATTTTGGCGGCAGCTTTGGCGTTGTTCTTGCTGCTAGCAATTATCTTGACGATCAAGCTAATCCAGATTTCCCGCCAAATCAAGCGGGTGGCTTGCGCCGCCGAACGTACTGCCCTCAAGGTAGAGTCGGTCGCCAATAGCGCGGCTGCTATGGTGGCGCCGGCAGCAATCGCCAAGATCATCAAATCGATGATGTACAAAACTAAAAAACATAAAAATAAGGAGGACTAATTATGTCAAAACGTAAATTTGTTTTGGGAGCGCTCTTTGGCGCAGTTGCCGGGGTGGTTGCCGGAGTGCTAACAGCGCCGAAATCAGGCAAAGAAACCCGTGCTGATCTCAAGAAAAAGGCTAACGAACTAAAGAACGAAGCTGGCGAAAAAGCCGAAGAGGTCAAGGCCAAGGGCGAGAAGGTTTATAGCGATGTCCGCAACAAAGCCAATGCTGCCGTCGAAGAAGGCCGCAAAACTGTTGACGACTATAGCGACCGCGCTGTGCGTGCTGCTAACGCCGCCAAGGACGAATTCAGCCGCCCAAGTAAGCGCAAATAATTGTAGCCAATCAAATACTCAAGGCGCTCTGTTTCGCTGTAAATCAGGGCGCTTTTTTTATTGTGAAAACTGGCGAGTTGTGGCAAACTAAATCTATGGCTAAAAAGCACAATAATATCTTCACTCGCGTGGCTCAGCGTTTGCGTGACGACAACGAAAAAGGCTCGCGCCAGGCGCTGCTCGAGGAGCTGTTCAACGACTTCAATCGCAATCGCTACGAAATTTACAAGATTAACTTTTTTCGCGGTATATTTTTCGGTTTCGGGTCGCTTTTAGGCGGTACTATGCTGATTGTGTTGTTGGTTTGGGTGCTTAATCTCACCGGCCAACTTGTCCCGAGCGTGGCTGGCTTTATCGACCAAATACTTAATGTTATGCAGAATAGCCGACGCTAGCGTTGCTAAACGGCTTCTTTACTCCTTAAAATTACTGCGCCAAGAGTGCAGGTAGATTGGCGCGGCGCGTCTTCAAAAACAACCTAGTCTGCGTTATAATAAGCATAAGATATGGGTAGTAATTCAGTACAAGGCCAGCCGGCGCTGCAACCGAGCGATTTCGTGCACCTGCATAACCACACCTTTCATTCGGTGCTAGACGGCTTGACTAAAATCAATGATTTGGTTGATAAAGTCAAGGAGTTCGGTATGGAGGCGGCGGCAGTAACCGACCACGGCACGATGAGCGGTATCCTTGACTATTATAAAACTGCCAAAAAAGCTGGCATCAAGCCGATTCTCGGTATCGAGACGTACGTAGCGGCACGTTCGCGCTTTGACCGCGATCCGGCCAAGGATAAGCAGCGTTTTCATTTGACGGTGTTAGCGATGAACAACACTGGCTTTCATAATTTGATGAAGCTATCGACGCAGGCTAATCTGGAGGGTATGTATTACAAACCGCGGATTGACCACGACTTGCTGGAGGAGCTGAACGAAGGTTTAATTGTGATGAGCGGTTGTGCTAGCGGTGAAATTGGTGTAGCTCTCAAAGAAGACGATTACGATCGCGCCCGCGATATCGCCAAATGGTATAAATCGATTCTGGGCGACCGCTACTATCTGGAGTTGCAAGACCACGGCCATCCAAAATCAAACACGCACTGGGACGTCCAGGCAAAAATCAACGAGGGCTTGATTAAGCTATCGAAAGAGCTAGACATCGAGATGGTGGTGACCTGCGACGGCCACTACTTGACGCACGATCACCAAGACGCGCACGAAATTTTGCTATGTGTTGGTACCGGTTCGTACTTGAGCGATGAAAAGCGGATGAGCTTGAAGGATTTTGAGCTGCACTTGACCGACCCGCGCGATATCATCGCTCATTGGGGAGAGGAATATCCCGAGGTAATTCGTAACACTAAAAAGGTGGCTGACCGCTGTAACGTTGAAATTGAGCTGGGCCGCATTCTTATTCCTAAATATCCGCTGCCTGAAGGCGAAAACGAGCATTCGTATCTGCTGAGATTGACTTATCAAGGTCTATTGCAGCGTTATAATGGCGCTTCGAAAGAGGAAGCTGAGAAGCTAGATCCTGACGATATCATCCCGCAATTATCCGACGAAGTTCGCCAGCGCGCCGAGATGGAGCTGGGTGTGATGGGCAACATGGGTTATGAGGGCTACTTCTTGATTGTTCAGGACTTTATCAACTGGGGTAAATCTCAAGGGATTGTTTTTGGTCCGGGCCGGGGTAGCGCCGCCGGATCAATTATCGCCTACGCACTGAATATTACTGACCTTGATCCGCTGAAGTACGGCCTGCTGTTTGAACGTTTCCTCAATCCAGATCGTATTTCCATGCCGGATATTGACGTTGATATCCAAGATACTCGCCGCGACGAAGTGATTGAATATTGCGCTAAAAAATACGGCGAAGACCACGTCAGCAATATCGCTACCTTTGGTAAGATGTTCGGCCGCATGGCGGTACGCGATGTCGCCAGGGTGCTGGAAGTTCCTTATGCCGAGAGCGACCGCTTGGCTAAGTTGGTGCCGCCGCCAAACCAGGGCCGGCATATTCCGCTGTCGGTTAGTGTCAAAGAAGACGCCGATTTGCGTAAGGAGTACGAGAACAACCCTACCGCCAAAGAAGTGCTGGATTACGCCATCCAGCTCGAGGGCACGATTCGCAGCCACGGCGTTCATGCCTGCGGCGTGGTGATTGCACCGGATACACTGGTTAATTATATTCCGCTAGAAATGGCGCAAAAGGGCGTGGTGGCCACACAGTTCCCGATGGGCGAAGTCGAGGAATTGGGACTGCTGAAGATGGACTTTTTAGGCCTCAGCAACTTGACGATTATCAATAATGCCATGCGTATTATCAAAAAAGTTTATAAAGAAGAAATAAACCTGGCACACTTGCCGCTAGATGACAAACCGACGTACGAGCTATTCCAGCGCGGCGACACCACCGGCGTGTTTCAGTTAGAATCGGCGGGTATGAAACGCTATCTGCGGGCGCTCAAGCCGACGCATTTCGAGGATATCATCGCTATGGTGGCTTTGTACCGCCCGGGGCCGATGCAGTTTATCGATAGCTTTATTCGCCGCAAGCACGGAGAAGAGCCGATTACCTACTTGCACGAGGGTATGCGTAATTCGCTGGAAAACACATATGGCATTCTGGTCTACCAAGAGCAATTTATGCAAATTTCTAAGGAATGGTGCGGCTTTACTGGCGGTCAAGCTGATACGCTGCGTAAAGCCGTCGGTAAGAAAAAAATCGACCTGATGAAAAAGGTTAAGCCGGAGTTCGTCGAGGGCGCGGTTAAAGTCGGCGGCGCCACGCGCGAAATGGCAGAAACTTTCTGGACGCAGCTGGAGGAATTCGCTAATTACTGTTTCAACAAGTCTCACGCCGCTTGTTACGGTTTGATTGCTTATTGGACGGCCTATCTAAAAGCGCATTATCCGGACGCTTTCATGGCGGCGCTAATGACCAGCGATCACGACGATATCGACCGCCTGGCGATTGAAATTACCGAGTGCAAGCATATGGGCCTGGAGGTTCTGGCACCGGACGTTAATCAATCTTACGTTGAGTTCGGCGTGGTGCCCGCTGCCAAGCAAGTCCGCTTCGGCATGGCAGCGGTCAAAGGCGTCGGCATCGGCGCAGTCGAAGAGATTATCCGCGCCCGCGAGGCCGACGGCCCGTTCAAGTCGGTCGAGGATTTCGCCAAACGTGTCAGTACTAGCAAAGTTAACCGCAAAGCCTGGGAATCGCTGGTCAAAGCCGGCGCTTTCGACGCGCTAGGCGACCGCAGCGATTTACTATTCAATCTCGATACGATTTTGGCTTTTGCTAGCAAGCTGCAAAAGGAAGCGCTCAGCGGGCAAGTTGATATGTTCGCGGCGCTCGGTGGCGACAAATTGATGCCGTCGGTCGAGCTGAAGGCTTCGCCGGTCAAATACACCAGCAAAGAGCAGCTGATGTGGGAGCGCGAATTGCTGGGCCTGTATATCAGTGCGCATCCGCTAGATAATTACGATGCCTTTTTCGAGGAGCAAACCATTCCGCTGCACGCCTGCACGCCGCAAATCGACGGACAGAAAGTGTCGGTCGGCGGCTTGGTGTCGACGATTCGCACCATCGTCACCAAGGCTGGCACTAAAATGGCGTTTGTCGGTATCGAGGACAAAACTAGCGAGGCAGAATTAATCGTTTTCCCGAGGCTGTACGAGCAGCTTGGCGACAGCTTACAACAAGATGCTATCGTCAAAGTAGCCGGCACAATCAACGCCCGCGACCGCGACGGCAACATGACCGACGAAGCCAAAATCATCGCTGACGAAATTAGTATCGTTACCGACAAAGAACTCAACGAATACCAAAGCCACGGCCGTAAAATGACGGCGCCGAAAGGCCGCGCGGCTGTCAAAAGTAAACGCTATCCGCGCAAATCTGGAGGTGGCGCGCCAGCCGTTACTGCTGCAGCCAGCGCCAAAGCGGCGCCAGCAATCACCCTCAAGCCGCTAGAAAAGCTGGAAACCGTCTATGTCAAGGTCAAGAATCCGAGCGACCGCGACTTGCTGGTCTCGCTCAAGAAACTGTGCAGCCAAAACCCTGGCCAAAACGACATCATTATGATTTTGGGCGAAGATAAGTCCAATGCCATCCGTCTGCCGTTTCGGGTTGACGCTCAGCGCAACCTGCGCGCTGGCCTGGCCGAACTGCTGGGCGACGAATGCGTCAAAGTGAAATAGATTAGGGTAAGATAATTTTGGCCAAAGAAAATAGCCCGCCGAAATGGCTCAAACCGGAATTGGGTTTTATATCAACCCGGGAAACACTTAATGATTAAGCGTCTCAACCGGTGTTGAACCAATTCGGCGAGCTATTTTCTAGGCGGGCGTTAGCCCTTGAATCGGCCCTCTATGTCCTCTCGAACCGCCGAGGAGGCGGTGGCCTTTCTGGCCAATTCCTCGGCAGCATGGGCAGCCTTAAAATAGGGCCTGGCCGCCGTATCTGCAGACTGGCAGGCAACGGTAAAGTCGCCGCCTGTCCGCAGATAAACCTTCTGGAAAGTGGCTTTCCAGATTTCTTCTGCCCGAGCTTTGTTAGCTCGAGCTTGCTCCTGCGGACTAGCCAACCAGGAGGCTCGCGCCTCCTGAGTACGAGCCTTCCTGACCTGGATAGCCAGGTTGATCAGGGAGGCAGTAATGAGGACGAGGACGACGATGATGGCGGTGGTCATGATTCCTCCTACGAAATCATCACTCACTCAAGGTAAAAGGGCGCTTCTCGCCCTTTTTTGATAAACCTTGAGCGAAAAGCTAGTATTAATATAGCATAGAGTGGTGAAATTGTCAATACTTTTCGCAATTATTTCGTAAAATTTACAAATTTTAGGCATTTTTGGCAGTTTTGCCGCTCGTCGCTAGCTCGTACAGCGCGATTCCGGCCGCTACCGACACATTGAACGACTCTTTTTGCCCGAACATCGGAATCTCAATGATATCGTCAGCCAAAGCCAGCCATTCGGGCGCGATACCGTTGACTTCTTCGCCTAACAGCAACGCAATGCGGTCTGGCGTCGAATAATCGCGCAGATTGGTGCTATTGGCGGCTTGTTCCAGGGCGGCGATGCGGTAGCCCAGTTGCCGCAGTTCATCTAGCGGCGGTGCTTCGTGATATTCAAACGGCACCAAACTCTCGGCGCCGAGTGCCGTTTTGTGGATTTGCTGGGTGATTTTTTCACGAATGTGCGGCAGGCGCTGGTCGTCTCGCGTGATTTCACCGTCGATTAGCGCGCAATTTGGCGCTTCGCGGCACAAACTCAAATCTGGGTACGGCGTATAGCCGCTCAAAATCAACCGTTCGACACCGAACCCTTCGCTGGTGCGAAAAATCGACCCGACATTGAAAGTCGAGCGGATGTTGTGGGCGATGACGACGATTTTTGGCATAATTCTATTGTAGCATTGTTTTTAGCGCAAGCTTTTTGCTAAAATAAAGGTGATGGATGAAGAAGAAGTTCAGCGCCGCCGGCGCGAACAAGACGAAAAAGCTACCCGCCAGCGGGCGACTATTTTGGGTTTGCCGTATGTTGATATGCGCAATCTAGAGGACACGCTACCGCTAGTCCCTGGCATGATTCCGATCGAGAAAATGCACCAATACCGCATCGTGCCGCTAGCCAAGGGCGGCAACGAAGTGATGTACCAAATCGGCGTGACCTCGCAAACGCCGCAATCTATTTTGCAGAAGATCAAGCGCGAATACCAAGATCGCGGCGACAAATTGCAGTTTTTGCTGATCAGTGCCAGCGGCTACCGGGCGATGATGCTGCGTTACGATCCGCCGAAGCGTACTGCTTACGATGATATCGAGATTGCTAAAGAGGGCGACAGCAATACCATCGCTCAAGTTAGCCAGACGCTAAATCTAGTATCGAGTGAGGAATTATTTGATTTCCTGATCAAGCAGGCGGACAGGCTCGGCGCCAGCGACATTCACATTGAAAACGAGCGCGATTCTATCCGCGTACGCATGCGTGTTGACGGCGCGCTGCACCCGGTGGCGCAGCTAGAACGTTCGCGCTACCGAATTATTATGGGCGAGCTAGCTAGCCGTGCTGGTGTTAGTAGTGCAGCTATGGAGCCGCAATCCGGCCATATGCAGATGGAAATCACTACCGACCAAGGCACGCATCTATTGAACCTGCGCGTCGAGACTGTGCCGACGCTGTACGGGCAAGATGCGGTGCTGCGTTTATTTAATTTTGATGAATCATTATTGAACTTGGACTTGCTGGGCATTCCGCCGCGCCAGCGCAAGGAAATCGACGAAGTTATCAGCCACCCGCGCGGTCTGGTGCTGATGGTCGGGCCGACTGGCTCGGGTAAATCGACGACGCTTTATAGTATGCTTAATGCGCTTAATACGACTGATCGCAAGCTGATTACGCTTGAGGATCCAATTGAGTATGGCCTGAGCGGCATGTCGCAAATCCCGATCGACACGACGCACGGGCAGAGTTTCGCTGATGGTTTGCGCAGTGTTTTGCGCCTCGACCCGGATGTGGTGATGGTTGGCGAGATTCGTGATGTCGATACGGCGCGCACGGCTATTCAGGCGTCAATCACCGGCCACTTGGTGCTATCGAGCTTTCACGCTAATACTACTAGCACAGCCTTTAGCCGTATGATTGATATGATTGGAGTTAATCCGATCTTTTCAAGCGCTATCCGTTTGTTGATTGCTCAACGTTTGGTGCGGCGTTTAGTCGATCACACCAAGGAAGCGTACGAACCCGATGAAGCAACACGTAAATACGTCCAGCGCGTGCTCGAAAAGCTGCCGCATGATGTCGAGAAGCCTGATCTGGATAATTTCAAGCTATGGCGCCCCGTGCCTAGCGAAGATGCGCCGTTTGGCTACAAAGGCCGGGTGGTTATCATGGAACAGCTGGTTGTCACTGATGAAATCCAGAAGTTTATCCGCGGTGATGTCCAAGATGTTCACCCCGAGACGATCGAAGAAACCGCTCGAAACGAAGGTATGCTAACGCTCGAGCAGGTCGGCGTGCTGGCGGCCTTGCGCGGCGAAACCACGCTCGAGGAGATAGCGCGGGTGATTTAACGCAAATTGTGGTATAGTATTGGGTGCTGGCTCTAAGATGTAGAGTTTGAGTACATCCATCGTCGAGTGGCCCCGGTACGGGGCGGAAGGAAGGTATGAGATGGAACTTGATCGAGGGCTGTTTTTGGGAGTCATGCTCAAGAATGTTTGGCAGCCTGGTTACGTGCAAAAAATTGGGTGCGGACTTCTCGCTTGGCTTTCGAAGCACGATGAAACAGCCCGCAATGTCACTGAACTTGTAGATTCCGCCCGCGAGGTAGGATTTTCGGTAGAGGTCTATTACTTCTATGGACGCTTCGCTATCTTGGTGACGGAAGAGATGCTGTTGCTGGCTAGCTTCACACTGGACAGCGATGGTATTGTTTTGACGAGTTCAGACTATTATCCCGAGGATTTGGTATCTTCGGAGAGGGGGGTGAGTAGAGAATACTTTGAGCGAATGATGGACTGGTATACTGACCCATCAACCACGCTCTAGCATTACTAACTGTCGCAAAGGCAAGCTCAAGCCAGCAGAGCTGCGCCTTTGCTCTGGGGCGGGGCGCGCGATTTAGTTCGCCGTCCCGCCCTCAACTCAACTACTTAGTATTGATTTAGGATTTATTTTATGACATTTGCCACCGCTGGTACGACGCGTTTGTCGAATGGCGACGGGATAACTTCGTCGGCGGTTGGGTTTTCGACCAGCGCTGCTAGAGCTTCGGCGGCGGCTAACTTGTGCTGGTCAGTGATTTTCTGGACGCCATGGTCGAGTGCGCCGCGGAAAATACCAGGGAAAGCCAAGGAATTATTAACTTGATTCGGAAAGTCGCTGCGGCCAGTCGCTACGACGGCTGCGCCAGCGCTAATCGCGGCATCGGGCATGATTTCGGGTACTGGATTGGCCAGGGCAAAAATAATCGGCTGGCTGGCCATTGCCGCGACCATCTCTGGCGCTAGCGAGTTAGCGGCCGATACGCCGATGAAGATGTCGGCGCCAGCTAATACTTCTGCTAGCGTACCGCTTTCTGAAGTGTTCAAATATTGCTGCAAGGCGGTTTTTTCTGGCGACAGGTCAGTGCGGCCGCTGCTCAGCGCGCCGTGGCGATCGAGCGCAATCAAGTTTTTGACGCCGTACAGATTGAGCAGCTTAATGATCGCTGTGCCAGCCGCACCTGGCCCCGCCAGAACGACTTTGCAGTCGCGTAAGCTTTTGCCGACAACCTTGGCGGCGTTGATCAGCCCAGCTAGCACTACTATTGCCGTACCGTGCTGGTCATCGTGAAATACTGGAATATCTAGTTCGGCTTTCAAACACTCCTCGATTTCGAAGCATTTTGGCGAAGCGATGTCCTCTAAATTGATCGCCCCGAAGCTCGGCGCTATCGCCTTGATCGCAGTGATAATTTCTTCTGGCTGGTGAACGTCCAAAACAATTGGCACGGCGTCGACATTAGCGAAATGCTTGAACAGCAGCGCCTTACCCTCCATTACTGGCATGGCGGCTTTCGGCCCCAAATTGCCCAAGCCCAAAATCGCCGAACCGTCAGAAATCACGCCGACCAAATTGTTGGTCCAAGTGTATTTCGGCAAATCCGCCGGGTTCTCGGCGATGGCCTGGCTAACGGCACCGACGCCCGGGCTGTAATAAGCGCTTAGTTTATCGCGGTCAATCTCGCCGTTATCGCGCAGGGCGGTGGTGATTTTACCTTTATATTTTTGGTGTAGTTCGAGTGCTAGTTTGTTGTAATCCATGAGTATATTATAGCGCGTTTTGGCATTTTGGGCGCGCATGTTGAACTAAATGGCAGTTTGTAGCATAATATATTTATGAGAAGAAATGGAGAGTTTTTAGACACAATAAGAAACCGGTTGACAACATTTTTGGCAGTTGGAAGTTTAGCGTTAAGCTCGTTTGTCGGGTCGTGCTCGGCTGAGCATCAGACGCCGGATCCTACGCCAGCCGGGAGTACTGCCTCCGAGAGCGCTACTGCCGGGACACTAACTTATGAGGAGTTAGCCAAAAAAATTGGCGAGGGTGATTCAGTTTGGATCGCGCCAGTTGCTTACATACAGAGTACAGACGGTGAAAACAGCGGCAAGATTGTTGTACGCCCAGCTGCTGAAGTCAACGGTGACCCGACATGTCAGCAACCTGGCGAATCGCGGCAGGTGGGCGACGAACAGGTAAGATACTACGCCGTTGAAGATGGCAAATTGGTGGAAGTAGACCCTCCGTCATCCAAGGCGGCCAGACGGTCGGATAGCGTCGATGAAAATACAGTTATCTGCGTGAAATTTGACGGGGCAGTCGACGGATTCCAGCCAGGAGCGGAGCTTCCGACGACTATGGTTATTGACGGCAAGCCCTACCGTGTCGTATATGTAGAGAGTTCAACAGAAAACCCGTTGACCCCGCGTCAAGCTCTTGACCCAACCGATGA
>ERZ773066.1874-NODE-1874-length-10569-cov-10.041564_pt1 | contig 10569 bp, 10 predicted proteins | sample MGYA00580573_ERZ773066 | MGnify/ENA primary metagenome ERZ773066 (study PRJEB29015, sample SAMEA2738128) | human oral metagenome | biome: human oral; feature: human-associated habitat; material: saliva | place: China | collected 2203 ... | reverse complement strand
CACGGTTTTCTTTTTTTTGTTGTCAAAAGCTTTAAAATCTATTATTTTCACTGAAAATTATTCTCAATAAACTTAATATAAATATAATTAAAAAAGGCTGTAGATTCGGTATTCTTACAGTTTTTTTTAATTTTTTTTAATTTTTTTTAATTTTTTTTTCAAAAATGGGCAATTTTAAGAGCAAGAATTGGAATAATCATAATATAGGACATTAAAAAATGTTAGCAAGTCCCCACCAGCTACTTTCAGAAGCTGGGCAGAATAAAAAAGAAAAACAACAAGACTGAATAACGATTTTTGTGGTGTAAGCTAAGAGCTTGACCTGCGAGCGAAAGTGCTAAACTTTCAGCTTGCTTGGGCACGCTCAAGCAGGCACCGCAAAATGGAAGTTGTCAAGGATGCTTAGCAAAGAGGAAGATTTTTCGACTTTAGGAGAAAAATACTCTCTGTTCCTTGACGGCTTTCAAGTAAATAAAAATAAAGTAGTGAATAGTGATATTTAGGGTAAAGACTTGCTACTACTGCGTTTTTGATGGGCCACGTCTTAAAAAACGCAGTAGTGAATAGTGGTTTTTTATAATTAAAAAATTAAGGAGAATACTTATATGACAACAAAGAAAGCAAAAGAATTGACAGAAACAAATAAAGTAATGAGACACTTTTGTATAGTGGTATATGAGATTGAAGAAGTTAAAAGAATAATAAAAAAAGCTGAAGAATTGAAAGATAAAAAAGGTAATCTTAGATATAATTTCATTGCTTATATTGAACATAATAGGGATATTGATGAGGAGCAAAAAATAAAAGGAAAACATTATCATATTTTGTTTAAGTTAGCACAAGAAGAAAATAATAATAATAAAAATATGGGTGCGACTTCAACAGCTAATGCTTTAGGTGTAGAACCTAATATGGTTCAAGTTTTAGATTGCGAGAACTTCGCAACACACGTTCAATATCTGATTCATTTTCAAGAACATTATCACTATAAAGGCAAATATGAACTTGATGAAATAGTTGTAGTTCGAAATAATACAGGAAAAGATTTAATTGATTATTTAGCTGAACCAAAAACAAAAAAGAAGACAACTAAAAGCAAACAACAAAGTATCCTTGATGAATTAATGATTAAGATTGATAACAATGAGATTATGTATCTTAATCAAGCTCGTGATTTTATAGTTGAAAAAACAGGGAATAGCTTATTTTATTTGAAAAACTATAAAAAGATAGAGGGTTATATAAATGCTGATATTAAAGGAAGAATAAACCCTATGATACCAAAAAATATGAAAGTTATTTTAATTACTGGAGATACAGGGACTTATAAAAGCACATACGTTAGAGAGCTTGCTAAAAAGCATTATGACAATTCTCTATATACTGCTAAAACTAATGATTTAGCAGATTCATATAGAGGGCAAAGAGTGTTTCTTATTAATGAGTATAAAAGTAATTTCTTTGATAGTTTGACCGAAGATGAGCATCTTGAGTTATTAGACAATCACTCAGACGGTCAAGTTAAGAGCAGATTCTATAATAAATATATGAATAATGTTGAAATATTGTTTTTAACTACTACTTATTCAATTGATAGACTAACTGAAGAATATGAAAAAAGATACCCTGGTCGTTCGTCAGAGTTTCTACGTCGTATTTCTGCTTATTATGTTTTCACAGATGATAAAATTACAAAGTTTAAGCATCCTGAAAATGATATGTTTGGTTTTGAATTATATAAAACTGAAAAAAATACATTGAAAGATATATATAAAGAAAAAATCAAAGAAAAAAACATAGAGATTCAATCTATTTTGGATTTGGAAGTTTAAAAATAAAACTCTATTTTTTGACAAGTTTCTTCTTACTTGATAATTTAGGCAACAAAACCTGAAGTGTAAAAAGTAGTTTCATCCCTTGATATAACTGTAAAAAAAAAGAATTGACAAACAAGGTGGATTCATTTTATAATTTAGGTGTTGAAGCTAAAAATTATAAGAAAGGAAATCCATCTTTTGTCAATTCCTATTTGCTATTGTAATTACAAAAGATATTTTATCAAAACAATGAAAAAAAATCAAGTATTAAAAACATATGAAGAGTTCTTAAAGAAAGATAACAAGAGGAAAGAAAGTAATCTTAAGTTGTCAGAGGTAGCAGCTGAATTAGTTCAGAATGAAAGGATTAATTTGACTGAAAAGCGAGTAAAAGCAATCACAGAATGTGGCACTTTTTTACAGTATGCGACAGATAAGAAAATAGAGAACCGAAAGCTTTTCACAGCTAATTTCTGTAAAAATAGGTATTGTCCAATTTGCTCTAAAAACAAAAGTCTTAAGGATGCTCGAGATGTTAAAATAATCACTGAATATTTACACGATTTAGATTATCAGTTTTTATTTGCTACCTTTACAGCTCCCAACTGTTCCCAAGAAGAATTAAAAACAGAGATAAAAAAATATAACAAAGCTCTTGAAAGAATGTTCAGCAGAAAGAAATACAGATTCATAAAAGGATACATTAGAAAACTTGAGGTAACGTATAATGATGACCCAAAAAGTAAGAGTTATCAGACCTTTCACCCTCATTTCCACGTTTTAATATGTGTTAATAAGTTTTATTTTAAAAATGATTATATTAGTAAAAGTCAATGGTTAATGGACTGGAGACAGGCAATGAAAGACAGCTCGATAACACAAGTAGATATAAAGAAAGTGTCTTTAGATTCACGAAAAAATAATATAGATAAAAGTATTCTCGAGCTTACCAAGTATATTACAAAAGACTTTGACTTTTACAGTGAAATAGATGTATTTGAGAACTTTTATAAGGGGACTAAAGGTAAGCGAATGTTTGCGTTCAGCGGTCTTTTCAAGGAAGCTAAAAAGAAATTGAAAAATAAAGAACTTGAGAAGTATGCTGGAGAACAAAAAGAAATTGAATGGTTCTATTTATTCACTCAAATATATAAAGAAAATAAATACTTTGTAAAACAAGAAAACAGCATAGAGTTAGCAAAAATCTTGATTTCAGAGAATTATGCTACAGAAAACATAAACGATGAAGAATAAACAAAAAAATAAAAAGTTTTTGGATTGCTCAGAATCGATTTCAAATTTTCGATGTTGATATATCAACGTTTGTAAGGTGTCAAAAATCGCAAAAAATAGCAAAAAATGCTATTCACGTATAGTAGTCGAGAGTAAGCAAAAAGTTCGCTCAAAATCGGTTTATTTGAGATTTTAGAGATTAACAATTAAAAAGCTCTGAGAGACATTTTAAGATACCTCTGAGAGCTTTGACAACGAAAAATGGAATAATATACTATGAAGAAAATTAAAACGCTCAGAATGGATTTAATGAGCTCTAAAAGATAAAAGAACAGTATTAATTACTGTTCTTTTTTTATTTTTGGAATTAGAAAGCATAAGCAAAAAATCAAGGGAAAAATGATATTAAACATAAGTTTAATACCTGATATAAATATCAGTTATTAGGCAAAAAATCAAGAAAGGACTGATTTAAAAATGTTTAAATTAGATACAAAATCATATATTGGAGAAGACCCAGTCTTCATTAAGGCAACAGAGAAATATAAATATAACTCAAAAGAAGTTATTGGAACTAACATTAATGTTTTTAGTAGCGAGCTAATGACAACTTTTAATGTTGTGATTCCAGGAAAACTTCCGAAAGATTTCAAGCATATTCAAAAAAGAAGTGTGATTGAATTCGAAAATCTTGAGGTAATTCTTTACATCATAGACGGAAAACCAGTTATATCAAGGAAAGCAACAGATGTTAATGTTATCTTAGAGCAGACAATGGAAGACCTATTGCTTTCAGTAGATAAAGAATATTAGGAGGTGTTCGGAATGAAAAGACCAGAAGGCACAAAAAGAACACAGATTTCAGTTTTGAGAAGTAGATTCTTATTAATTTTATGGAAAAACAGTTGTATTATAAGATTGATGTTGAAATACTTTATTCAAAGCAACAATTTATATAACCTTGAGGAATATAAAATCAATAAAATATTAGATAATGTTAATCAACGTATAAACAAAGTAGCATTATCATCTGTTATATATTTTAAAGTTATTAAGGATGCTGAATACAATGATAGATTTTTACAACTCTATATAGCTAAAATGGGAACTGATTTTGACGCTAAAATCGAGGATACATTCGGACAATTACAAGCTTTATTTGGAGAGATTACAAAGGTAGAAAATAGAGTTAATTGCTATGCTATTACTATTCTTTTAAAAGAAGGACTAAAAGAAGAAATAGACCTTAATGATAAAACTGGATTCTACTGTAAAAACACAGGATTCATCAAAGTTGGAAAAAACAAAAAAATTGAATACAGAAAAAATCCACACCTTTTAGTAGTTGGACCATCAGGCTCAGGAAAAAGCTATTTTTTATATAGTTTGCTTAAATATATACAAGAAGAGGGAGCAAATGAATATAGCTATATAATTGATGGTAAAGGGGAATTAAATGAACAAGCTGAAAGATTAGGATTCGGATTCACGACCGCAGCAATTGACGAAGCTGGATTATACAAGGCAATTTCTTATATTGAATGTGTTCATAAGGAGATGATAGAAAGAAATAATAAAGCTAATTTATTTAAATCAGATTTGCCAGTTTTCTTAGTCATCGATGAGTATTTAGCGTTAATGAATGCTATAGAATTGCTTAAAGGTAAAAAAGAAAAAGAAAGAATTGAAAAGTTGATTCAGAATATCGCAGTTCTTGGACGCTCACAGGGTATCTTTTTAGTTATCGCTCTTCAGAGAATGAAAGCAAATATTCTAAATACGATTATTACAGATAACTTAACTAATAGGATAGCTTTAGGTAATCTTTCAAAAGTGGGATTTGAATTAGTTTTTGAAAGAACAAAAGATAAAAGTATCTTAAGTAGAAACACGGGAGAGGGATTCATATTGCGTAATGGTTCAGATACCCTTGAAATGTTTGATGTAGCAAGAGTTTTAAAATAGTTGTCAAAAGAAAACTTTTATGGTATTTTTAAAGTATTGTTTTTACTAAACATAAAAAATATTCTCAAAAAAAAGATTGTATGAAAATACGGTCTTTTTTATTTTTTGTAGATATATGTTAAAATAAAAATAAGAAAATAGAAAGGGGTTTCACAATATAAGATGAGGAGAAATCGTGGAATTAAAAAATAGTTATATTTGTATTACTAAGTGTTCTTGCATTTGGTAATACAATTCCCTATCAACAGTTTGTTCAGAAGAATAGACAATTGGAAGTTCGAGTACAATCACAAAAAAAATCGAATGGACTTGATGTTGGAAAGGCAGATTAAAGAATAATGGAATAGAATTAGTCTCTAGTATATTCGCTTTTATTATTCATTAAAAATTGTAGGGGCAAAAATGAAGATTACTGATGCAAATAATGAAAATATTGACTACATAGAAGAAATGCTATTGGAACACAATAAGAAATGTTTACCTTCATGTCAGGATGAGGACTATAAACAGATTGCTTTTATTGTTGAGAATAATCAAGAGATAGTAGGTGGCATCGTAGCTTATTCGGTTATTTGGAAAATATTATATATTGATACACTTTGGGTTAAAAACACTTATAGACGTCAAGGGATAGCAACTGCATTGTTAAATAATGTTTTAGAAAGTGCTAAAAATTACGGATGTAGTATTGTTCATTTAAGCACCTTTGACTTTCAAGGTTTAGATTTCTACTTAAGTCAAGGTTTTGAAGTTTTTGGAATTCTTAATGACTCTCCAGATGGGCATAAAGAATACTTTTTAAGTAAAAGAATAGAGAAATAAAAATGTTTTATAAAAATTCTAGTATTGATTTTACTAATCTAGTTAATGAAAATAATCTTAAGACACCACTTAAAATATGTAGTTGCATTTCGCTCATTTTCATAATATTTCATTTAGAGGAGTAATAATATGTTAAAATTTAGAAAAGTAGTTGCATCATCCCTTGCCGTTTTGGCAGTTAGTTTGGCTCTTCCTGTTTTGGCAGCTTCTCACCGTGGTGGCGAGTGGACCTATGGAGGCTATCATGATCCAAATAATTGGGGAGCATTTTCGAATTATTATCATGGTTCAGAGGATCACTGGGCTTATGTTGGAAGTAATGGACGTGACAATCAAAAGACAGCTTATGCAGGAGCACATAGTGCGGCCTATGCGTTTATTAATACAAATTTTGGGGAGCAAGTTACATTTGATGCGGGATGGTAAAGAATAATTGAAGAAGATTCTTTTATCAATAGTTTAGTAAGCTTGTTAGTTTATAGAGGGCAGGGGTATTTCTGCCCTCTATTTTAGAATAAGGAATGCACTATGAAAAAATTATTTATACTCATATCCAACCTGCTTGCTAGTTTGTTCTTTGTTTGGGTATTTACCATTTGGACTGATACATATGTCTCCCATTATTACCCCAACGTTGTTGTACGTGATTCTTCCCCTGAAACAACTTTTCAGCATGTTGCTACACGCTTGGAAAAACTAGCAGAAGAAACGGATAGCTTTATTGCGATTCAACACCAAGATCTTAACTCAGAAGGTACTACAGTTTTTTCTTATACGACCTTTGGGGACGGAAAGTTGCCTGATGGGCTTCAGGAAAAAAATCTAGAAGATGCTCAAAGTAGTAGTGTTGAAACAAACTATTTTGTATTCGATGGACACCTAGATATTCACTTGCTAAGGGAGGAGCTAAGTCAACTTGGCTTGACTAACATGCACCTGACAATTCCATCTAAACTATCTACGTTAATGGCTATCTTTAGTAACGGATTTCAGTTAATCGGTTTATTGATTTTCATCTTAACCTTTGGAGCACTGACTTTAATTAGTCAAATTAGCCAATTACGGTCGTCGGGCATTCGCCTCATTTCAGGAGAGAAACGGTGGTCCATTTTCCTTAGACCAGTTGGTGAGGATTTGAAAGGGATAGCTGTTGGTTTCAGTTTAGCTGGCGTGCTCGCCATTCTTATGCAAAAAATTCTGTCGCTTCCAACGCAATCCCTAATGACCATAGGAGAAGGCTTGCTCAGTTATAATCTCATCTTGTTGTCGATCTCCCTGTTTTTCGCTCAACTCTTCGCAGTTGGGATAAAAAAGATACACCTGATGCAGATTATAAAAGGGCAAGTGCCTGTCAGAGGAATCATTAGTTTGATTTTAATCGGTCAACTATTAGCGATTATTATTGTAACGCTGGGAATAGGGAGTAGCTTAAAGTATTCCCAAGCCTGGCAACAGCATCGGATTGGACAAGAGGCTTGGAGCCAGGAAAGGCAACTGATTACCCTATCAATCAGCCGTGAAGGAACGAGTCCTGGTTTTGATGAACAAGCTCAAAGGAAACTCAGAACTTGGTATCAATTGATGGATCTGGCTGTTTCAGAACAAAAGGCTTTCTTATCTAGACACCAGTTAATTGACCGTACTTTGCAAAATGGCATGGCTTCCTCCAAAAACTTTATAACCTCTACAGAATGGCACGATTACAACCCGAATGGCAATGTCCTTATCGTCACACCGCAATACTTGGAGCGTCAAAACATTCCTGTAGATACAACTATTGAGCAAAAGATGAATCACCTTGATGTAGGGGAGTTTGTCTTATTGCTGCCTGAACACCTCCGTTCAGAGGAAGAACATTATAAATCTGTTTTTGAAGACGACTTAACCAGTCGCATGTCTAGTCAAGATGAACGACAGCAAATGACTGCTACGGTAGGTTATTTGGAATCAGGTCAGGATCGTTTTGTGTATAATACGACCCCTATTTCTTACCAGCAGTTTTTGAAAGATCCAATCATCATTGTTATAACACCCCAATCAACTGGTCCACAGTCCGTTTTGTTTTGGGTAGACGCAGTACAGAACTACGTTCTCTTTAATCAATTGTCTGATGCCCAGGAGCTTATCCAGAGACAAGGCATTGAAAATTGGGTCTCAGAAATGCAAACAGGTTACCACAACTACATCACATTATTGGATAATATCCAGAGGGAACGTTGGGTAATGCTAGCAGGAGCTGTGCTTGGGATTGCAACTTCAATCTTGTTGTTTAACACTATGAATAGGCTCTACTTTGAAGAATTTAGACGTGCCATTTTTATCAAACGCATTGCAGGTCTCAGGTTCTTAGAAATCCATCGCACTTATCTCTTTGCTCAACTGGGTGTGTTTTTACTGGGATTTGTTGCGAGTGTATTTCTTATGGTAGAGATAGTAGTTGCTTTCTTAGTCTCGTTACTCTTTACTGGTCTATCTCTTTTACAGTTACATGTCCAAATGCAGAAAGAAAACAAGATGTCCATGCTTGTTTTGAAGGGAGGTTAATATGATTGAACTTAAACAGGTGAGTAAATCTTTTGGAGAACGAGAGTTATTTTCGAATCTTTCAATAACATTTGAGGCTGGAAAAGTCTATGCCTTAATTGGTTCAAGTGGTAGCGGAAAAACAACCTTGATGAACATGATTGGGAAATTAGAATCTTATGATGGGACGATTTTTTACCGAGGTAAAGACTTGGCCAATTATAAATCGAGTGATTTTTTCCGTCACGAATTGGGCTACCTCTTCCAGAACTTTGGCTTAATTGAAAACCAAAGTATTGAAGAAAACCTTAAGCTAGGTCTCATTGGTCAAAAGTTGAGTCGGTCGGAACAGCGGTTGAGGCAGAAGCAGGCTTTAGAACAGGTCGGCCTGGCTTATCTTGACCTAGATAAGCGCATCTTTGAGTTATCGGGCGGAGAATCGCAACGGGTTGCCTTGGCAAAAGTTATCTTAAAGAATCCACCCTTTATTCTGGCAGATGAGCCAACAGCTTCAATAGACCCAGCAACCTCTCAGTTGATTATGGAGATTTTGCTATCTCTTCGAGATGATAATAGGCTAATCATTATCGCAACACATAATCCGGCAATTTGGGAGATGGCTGATGAAGTGTTCACGATGGATCGTCTGAAATAAAAATCCTTGTTTTTAATTGCACGATGAGTTACTGAAATATTATCATGAATCAATAATTGGAGTTAATTTAGAATTGTACTTTATTAATATTGAGGTAACTTTTTCTTGATAAAGGAAGAAATAGTGGAGAGGAAGTTAGATTGAAAAAATTCGACAATTATATTATTGAGAAGCCTTGCGATTCTAATTCAGATAAACTGTAAAAAATCTTAATAATTGAAAGTTTGGTAGATGATATTTTGCAATTTTCTATCAGAATCAATAATAGTGTAGGAGAGATTTTCCTCCTACAACCGTTTCAAAAGAAATATTTACCCATTGGGAGAAGATGTTGCAGTGGATAATGTGTTACTCACTGAAAAATATAATTTTCAACTAAAAGATTTTGAAGGATTCATTTCAAAATAAACAATAATTAAAGAATAAGAAAAATCCTCCGTTTCAAAGAGTAGGGAACTCTTTGTGACAGAGGATTTTTTCTATAGGGCTTTAGCAGCTGCAATTGCGGCTTCGAAGTTTGGTTCAGAGTTGATATTGTCCACGTATTCAACGTAGCGAATAGTATTGTCAGTATCGAGGACAAAGACTGCGCGTGCCAATAGGTGCCACTCATTGATTAAGAGGGCATAATCACGTCCAAAGGAATGGTCGAAATAGTCTGAGAGCATGATGGCATTTTCAATACCCTCAGCACCACACCAACGTTTTTGGGCAAAAGGTAGGTCCATGGAAACAGTCAATACGACCGTGTTGTCCAGTCCAGCCAGTTCTTCATTAAAACGACGCGTTTGAGTTGAGCAGATACCTGTATCGATAGAAGGCACGACACTCAAGACTTTTTTCTTCCCATCAAAATCAGCCAGAGATTTTTTAGAAAGGTCAGTTGTAGTGAGTGAAAAATCAAGTGCCTTGTCGCCGACTTGTAGTTGTTTACCTGTAAAGCTCACAGGATTTCCGAGAAAAGTTACCATAAGATACTCCAATCTTTTTTCTTCCATTTTAGCTGAAACAGTCGGAATTTTCCAATGATTTGACCGGAAATATGGGCATAGAAAAAACGCCAGCTCATGAGAGAATGACGTTTTTCAGAGGCTTATACTCAATGAAAATCAAAGAGCAAACTAGGAAGCTAGCCACAGGCTGTACTTGAGTACGGCAAGGCGACGCTAGTATGGTTTAAAGAGATTTTCGAAGAGTATTACTTTTGATATTCGTGGATGATAACACCTTGTACCACTCGGTTTACTGTACCTGTAGGTGATGGTGTATCTGGTTTATTTTCAACTTTGAGTGAAGTCAATAGGGCAAAGAGTTGAGCATAAACGATGTAAGGGAAGACACGGTAAATATCATTCAAGACACCGCCACAACCAAGTGCCACTTCTTTGACATTTTCAAGACCAAAGGCTTGATCACTCAAAAGCACAACACGACGAGCAATCTGGTCACCAGCAACTTCACGAACCAAGTCCAAGTCGTACTTGCGAGTGTAGTCTGTCGTTGTACCAAAGACCAAAACAACTGTATCTTCGTTGATAAGAGATTTTGGACCGT
>ERZ773066.1868-NODE-1868-length-10587-cov-19.855108_pt1 | contig 10587 bp, 10 predicted proteins | sample MGYA00580573_ERZ773066 | MGnify/ENA primary metagenome ERZ773066 (study PRJEB29015, sample SAMEA2738128) | human oral metagenome | biome: human oral; feature: human-associated habitat; material: saliva | place: China | collected 2203 ... | reverse complement strand
TTTGAAAACGTCTAGGATTCATCGTCCACAAGACCTCACGGGGTAAGTCACATACCTTTCTCTCTTCTTTCACAAGTTCCTGATTTACTGTTTTGGTTTTACGTTTACCTTTTGGGCTTTGATTTGTAATGCAATCTCACCCACCATTTAGCCTTATATCAGGTTTCTGTTCGTAACCTCGAAAGAATCGCTACACCACTTCCTTCACCCAAAGTCTCACGACTTACGGCTTGTGGTTCGCTACGCTTGGCGGTAACTACCTACGGCTGGACTTTCACCAGTTAGGTTTGTGACATGCCCGTCACACATTAAAAGGCCTAACTCCTTGCCAGGCAAGGAGTCAAGCCTTATCATGTCTGTAAATTACAGTGTCCAAGAAATTGGGTTCACTTCACATTCGGGTAAGCCTTTTACTTTACCACTGCAATTGCAATGCCATCCCCCACATCAAGGTAAAATGTTGTTTCAAAACGAGAATCTGTTTTGAGATATTCACGGAACTTTAAAATCTTACGAGTCAATTGTACGGTAGAACGATTTTGTGAAAGTTCAGGACATTCTACAATGCCATGAAACTGCAAATTATCGAAGAAGAAAACCGTACCCCTTCTAGCATTTTTTAAGAAGTGTTCCATATACTTGCGATACTGAGACTTCGCAGCATCTATAAAAATCAGATCATAGATCTTCTTTGTTTCAAATTGATATGCATCTTGTAAGTATGCATGTACTCTATCCTGCAAACCTGCATGCATGATATTATTCTTAGCTTGTTCATACATAATAGGATTAATTTCCACCGTATCGATGGTCATATCCCAACGCAAACCTGCCATCTGAATTGCTGAGTAACCTACCGCAGTACCAACCTCTAAGATATCGCGTATCCCTTCATGACTACGTATATATTCCAACAGGAATTCCATCCCATCATCCATCATGATTGGGACATGTTCCTTTCGTGCTTTATCGTGTATCTCCTGTAATCTAACTTCATCCATATAGACAGTATAATATATTATTTGCGTGCGGTACATGTTAAAATGTAAGGATAAAGAAATGGAGGGAGGCTCTATGTTAACGCTTGAATTTGTACGTGCTTTTATTGGTGAGAAAATGTTTGCTAGAGGTATGCAAGAGTATACTGAAGCCAATGTCTTTAACATGGAAATTACCGAGAATGATGAACATTACAAGCTGATTACAGCTAATGTTCAAGGTGAAGAGTATTACAGTGTTCATGTTGTTAACATAGAGTTAAGCCCCCAAAACGAATGGATTACAAAGATGTCCTGTGATTGCGAGTATTTTGATTATCGCCATACCCCTTGTAAACATATCGCAGCAGTACTTATTGCCTACGTAAAACGCGACGAAGTACAGCCTGAACCTTCCTTGCGAAAGAAACATACCGATAAATCATTTAAAGAGTTCTTATCAAGTTATCAAGCACACACAAGTAACTTTTTAGAACGACCACTAAATATTATTTTAGAGCCAGAAATTTCCCCAAAGTTCCGCAATGACATGCTTGAAGTAGGTTTTAAGATTGGTTTATTAAATGAACATCTCTATTCAATTCAAAATATTACGGAGTTTGTCGAGAATCTGGATGGTGAAAAGAGTAAGAAATATGGAAAATCTTTAGAGTTTACTCATACACTCCAAGCCTTTCACCCACGCTATCGCCCTCTTGTACAATATTTAGTTGATTATGTACACGATGAAACTTCCTATTCTCTTTACCAAAGTATTCCCGGGTATCGTATGATGTATGCGGCTGATTTACCACGTCGTACAATTACGGTAAAATCCTATGCAATCGATATCTTCTGGGATACCATCCAAAATCTTCCATTCAACATCAAAGAGAGTTACGGTATCTTACAACCATATACTCTAGTTGATGGGCAACCATCTATGAACGCTTCTATCGAGAAAGTTGATGATGGATATCAATTTCATACAAATGTTTTACCTTATATTACTGGCAAAAAACACAGCTACTTCTTTGATAAAAGTCGTCAGATACTTTACCGTGACGCAAGGACTTCCCAATCCTTCCGTAAATTAATCGACTATTTCTATAATGCGAAATCAGAGAATATCTTTATTGGCGAAGATGATGTCGCAACCTTTGCGAAAAATGTATTCCCAATCTTGCAGAAGAATTTAACTGTTCAAACAGAAGGATTTAATCCTACTCAGTATCTTCCAGAAGTCCCTAGCTTTGAGATATATTTAGATATGCCACAAGACAACCTGATTACAGGTGAACTCTTCGCAATCTACTCCCATGGAAAATACAATGTGTTCATACCTAATAATAATACAGTGAATCGTGATTTATCCATCGAAAAGAATATGGACCATTTCTTTGCCCCTTGGTTTAGTGCCTACGATTCAGCAAACTCTCGTATGATACTAACCGATGACGATGATAAGGTATACCGCTTCATTAAATTTGGTATCCTAGAAATGCAGGCTAAAGCTGATGTGTTCATCTCAGAATCTCTCAAGAAGTTAAAGATTCACAGCCACCCCCGCGTATCTATTGGCGTATCAGTGAATCATGATTTATTGCAACTCAATCTAGTCAGTGACCAAATTAATCTTAAACAGCTCAATGAAATTCTTAGTAAATATGATCCAAAGAAGAAATACTATCGTCTGAAGAATGGTGAGTTTGTAGATATTGATGAAAAAATTCAAGCTCTTGCAAGTTTCAAAGACGCAATGAATCTTAGTAATGCACAATTTACAAGTGGCTCTATTGATATCCCTACGTATCGTGCATCCTATCTTGATCAATTATCGAAGACTTCTATCTTAGATATTCAAGCAGAAGAAAATTTTAGAAAACTGATTCGCAATATGAAGGATATCGAAGATATTGAATACACTATTCCCCAGGAAATAGAGCCAATCTTGCGCCCTTATCAGAAGAAAGGTTTCCGTTGGCTTTATGCACTAAAAGAAAATCATCTAGGTGGATTACTAGCGGACGAAATGGGTTTAGGTAAATCTATCCAAATCATATCTTTACTTGCGGCTTGGAAAGACCGTAAACGTGCGCTGATTGTATGTCCATCCTCCCTTGTATACAACTGGGCTAATGAAATCAATAAATTCATGCCAAATATGCATTACACAATGATTTCAGGATTCGCAAACATCCGCAAAGAACTTATTCGTACTTCATTAGAGAATGATATTCTAATTACCTCTTATGATGCGCTAAAGCGTGATATTGATATCTACCGTACAATGGAATTCTCTTGTCAAGTCATTGATGAGGCACAATACATCAAAAATGCGTCTACACTAGCTGCACAATCAGTAAAAGCAATCAACAGCCGCTTCCGCATTGCCTTGACAGGTACACCTATTGAAAACCGTTTAAGCGAACTCTGGTCTATCTTTGATTTTATCCTCCCAGGATTCTTCGGCTCTTATCAAAAGTTCCGTACGAACTACGAACTACCTATCGTTCGTGACCAGGATGAGTTCCTAGAAGCAGAACTACAAAAGATGGCAACACCATTTATCCTACGTAGACGAAAGAAAGATGTATTGCATGACCTACCAGATAAGATTGAAGATGTTTATTTTGGAAAACTTGAAGATGAACAAAAAAAACTCTATGAAGCACGCGTGCAGCGTCTCAAGTTAATGCTACAGAAACAAAGTGATGAAGAATTCAAAGAAAACAAGATTGCAGTATTAGCAGAGTTAACAAGATTACGTCAACTGTGTTGTGATCCTCACTTAATTTATGACCACTACAAAGGCAACTCTGCCAAGAAAGAGCTCTGTTTAGATATCATAGAAAACGCAATCGAAGAAGGACATAAGATATTACTCTTCTCTCAATTCACTTCTATGCTAGATACCCTAACCGATGACTTTGATAAGAAAGGTATTCGATATCATAAGCTTGTCGGTTCCACCCCACAGCGTGAACGTGCGCAGATGGTAGAATCCTTCCAAAAAGATGATGTGCCTATCTTCTGTATCTCTTTAAAGGCAGGTGGCACTGGTCTAAATCTTACTGCAGCAGATATCGTTATCCACTATGATCCTTGGTGGAATACCGCTGTTGAAAATCAAGCAAGTGACCGTGCGCATCGTATTGGTCAAACAAATGTAGTAAATGTCTTCCGTTTAATCATCAAGGATACAATCGAAGAGCGAATCATCCAGCTACAAAAAGAAAAATCAAACTTAGCTGACCGTATTCTATCTGGTGAAGGTGTATCCAGTGCCACACTATCTAGACAGGATTTGTTAGAACTACTCTAAAACAAAAGAGACCGCGAGGTCTCTTTCATTATTTACGATAGGTTAAGAACTGATTATTCTTATCCGCAAGCCACTTGTTTTCACCAATTTGGTACCAAGTGTAATCATTTGTTTTTTCAATAGAAAGTACTGTAAACTTCTCTCCATGTTTTGCACTTCCTACTACATCAAAGTTTGTGCCTGCACCTGCACGAATATTCAAGGAGTCAATTACAACTTCAACTTCACCTAGTGTCTCCGGAGTAGGCTCTGGAGTTGCAGAAGTTTCTGGAGTAGCTGTAGGTTCTGGTGTCGCATCAGAGTTTGCAACTACGCTAGTTGTCTCGTTCTTAGAGCCAAAGAGTGATTTGAAATCAAACTTTCCACCCATTGAATCATATACAATCCAAAATAGGCCAGCCAATAACATTAATGTTAAAAGTACGATTAATAGTTTCACAAAGAAACTTCCACCCTTGGATTCCTCTTCTTCAATATCATCAACAGCTTCATCATTATCATCAAATAATTCCTTCTTGATGACTTGGGTTGCAGAGGAACGTACCTCTTGTTCATGAGTGGTTGGTGCTGACTCTTCCTTCACTGTTGGAAGCGATAATGTATCCTCAATTTCATCAGATACTGTTGGTATCTGCATCGTATTTTCATCAGAACCCGATGTAGATGGTAAATCTGGGAATTGTACTTCCTTACTTTCTTCTTGTGGAAGAGCTGGTGTTTCTACAGGTTTAGCAGTTTCTTCTGGTTGTGCGAATACACCACTGAGAATATCATCCTCTGCTGACTGTAATGCAAGGTCATCTTGCATTTTTAGAACCAGTGCGCGCTGTGATACTGGATTTAACTTATCCATTAACACGATAAGTGTACCTAAGTTATATCCTCCACTCATCAATGTATCTTTAGCCTCTGTTAACCAACTCATGACAGACTGAGGTGTGCTCATCAAGAGTTTTGCGCTTTCCTCAATGGATAAACCATCATATAAGTGAAGTGCTAAAGCAGCTCTAGCTCCCTTACTAAGCTTATCCATCATCTCTAATACTTGGTACTTCTTACCTTCAGCAGTTTCAGGTAAAACTGCCATATAGTTAGGAATTTCATCTGCTTCTGTATACATGTTACTGTTAGTTGTAGATTCTTCTAAAGGTAACACATGAGCAATAGCTTCCTTACGAACAATTTCTGCCGCCCAACACTCAAACCATTCTGGATTCGTTACTTCCTTTAGACTTGAGAATACCTTCTTTAGCCCAGCCTGTTCTACTTTTCTAGCTTGTTCGTGATCGGCTACATATAATCTTGTAATAAAATACATCTTATCTGAAATACGTCTGAGTATTTCTTTTGCGGCTTCAATATCACGTTGTTTTGCTTTTGTTAGTAATTCCTGTATTGTCTGATTTTCTGACATAATTCCCTCCAGTATTAATTCTTTAAACTATGTATCGGGGCTGGAATTCTTCCACCACGATTGATTAGTTTATCTGCTTTTGTCATCTTCACTGGCATAATAGGACCTTCGCCTAATAGGCCACCAAATACTAGTTTATCCCCTGCATCCATGCCAATTGCTGGTATCAATCTGCATGCAGTTGTCTTATTGTTAATCATACCGATAGCAGCTTCATCTGCAATTATAGCAGATAGTGTCTCTGCTGTCGTATCCCCAGGCACAATAATCATATCTAATCCAACAGAACATACCGCCGTCATTGCTTCTAATTTTTCAATTGTAAGAATTCCTTGCTCCGCTGCCGAAATCATTCCAGCATCTTCTGATACTGGAATAAACGCACCAGATAAACCACCTACACTTGAAGAGGCCATGACGCCACCCTTCTTTACCGCATCATTTAACATAGCTAGTGCTGCAGTTGTTCCAGGACCACCACACACTTCTAGACCAATCTCTTCAAGGATTTGAGCAACGGAATCACCTACCGCAGGTGTTGGGGCTAATGATAAGTCGACGATCCCAAAAGGAACATTCAACCGTTGTGATGCTTCACGACCAACAAGTTGTCCCATTCGAGTAATCTTAAATGCAGTTTGTTTGATGCAAGCCGCAACCTCATCCATGCTCGCATGTTCCCCAAGTTTTTGTAACGCTGCGCGAACCACACCAGGCCCTGATACACCAACATTAATAACACAGTCTGGTTCAGATACACCATGGAAGGCACCTGCCATAAATGGGTTATCTTCAACCGCATTGCAGAATACAACAAGTTTTGCTGCACCAAAGCAGTTATTATCCTTTGTAATCTCTGCACACTCACGAACAATCTGCCCCATTACCTTAACTGCATCCATATTAATTCCAGCTTTCGTAGAACCAATATTAACACTTGAACAAACTATATCTGTTTCCTTTAAAGCTTGTGGAATCGACATAATCAGTTCGCAATCTCCCTGTGTCATTCCTTTTTGAACTAAAGCAGAATACCCACCAATAAAGTTAATACCAATTTCTTTCCCTGCTTTATCTAGTGTCTTTGCGTATTTTACACAATCGCCACCCGAAACACTCTGTAATAATGCAATTGGTGTTACCGATACACGTTGGTTAATAATTGGAATTCCATATTCACGTGAGATATCTTTTGCGACCTTTACTAGGTCTTTTGCTTTTGTTGTAATTTTCTTGTAAATCTTTTCGCATGATCGATCGATGTCTTCATCTGCACAATCCAATAAGGAAATCCCCATCGTAACTGTACGAATGTCTAGACAATCCTCCTCAATCATATGAATCGTCTCTAATATATTATCACTTTCAATACGCATAGAGTCACCTATATTGTATGCATGCTATTGAAGATATCTTCATGCATGACATGTACTTTAAGATGTTGCTTTTCCCCAGCAACTTCTAAATCATTAGCGACTTTACGGAAATTTTCCAGATTACTTGGGACTTCTACAATCATAATCATCGTAAATAAATCCTGCAACACCTTTTGGGTTACATCGACGATATTGATTTCTCTTTCAGCACATTTTGTTGCAATATATGCTAGAATGCCTGGCTTATCTTTGCCAACAACTGTAATAACCGCTCTCATATATTCTCCTTTATTCAGCTTGTAGTTTCTCTAGTGATAAACCACAATAATACAATTCCATCTGTAAGAATAGCTTTGTCTTCTTGATAAAATCAATAGTACTATCTTCGCATGTTGATGTTTGACTATTGTTTATAAAATCATACTGACATGCCCCTAAACTACCATTATCACCCTTCCAACTATATACATAAGTGATAGAGCGATTGCTGTAAGTAAATGTCTTATTCGCAAAATCAATGCGATAGCTTTCATTCTCGTTGAATTTATTGCTATATACATCCTCTGATTCTTTTGTGTAATTTAGTCGTGATACAAGTCTCTTCTTAAAAGTTGCTGTAATAGTATCCTCTGGAGAATCATCGTCTGTTGTCACTGTCTGAATAGAATTCGTATCAATGTCCTTGTAATATACGTATGCACTCTCAGCCTGTTTGGCTTGATCACTGATAGATACCGTTGTTTCACCAAACTTTAGATAGTTTATTTCACTTTCATATTTAACATCAACAGACTGTCCATTTGTCGTAATTGTAGTATCAAACACTGCAGTTTCTTTTACGTAGTGCTGGTCTTCATCGAATGTTACATGAATTTCATTACTCGTAATATCAAATGAATCAAAGTTCTTTAATCCATATGAATCATATCGACTTAAGAATATTTCTCTTGCGCGATTTGCTTGAAGTTGAATCGTATATTCATTTTTATCTTTCGTTATCGATGAAATATCTTCTGCCTCAAATACATATGGATCAAGTGGAACCAACATTGTCTTCTTTAGATTGCTGAAATCCATATCTTCATAGTAATTAACGGAGTTATATGTATTATACAATCTACCACCATAATAATCTCCATTTAATTCCGATAACATGCCGTCCGCATTGATGTGTTGTTCATAGTGAGCACTATCACCATCTGTTTCTAACACTCCGTCCATAAGATACGTATCTAATGTTTTATCGCTATATGTCATCGTGTATTTTGACTGAACACTTACTGTCCAAGAAGATTCAATCTTTCGATTTTTTAGTGTTGTAGTATATTCTCCTAATGTGGAATCATCTGTTTGAACTGTCTGTTCTACACTAGATTGTTGTTGTGCTGTGTACTTTCCACATCCTACTAATAGTAATGCGGCGATGCATAATATTTTTATCATTTTCATATGTATTTATTATATCAATCTTTAAACCCTTATACGATAGAAAGCCATAAAATCTTAAGGCAGAACTAAAATTACTTTTTAAAACCAGAGAATTTCTCCTCTGGTTGATATGGTTTTGCCTAACATTTTTTAATTCAATATCACAATAAGCAAACCTTTCTCTCATATTTTTTACTTTTTTAACTTATCTTCAAAAAAGTCTACAGTATTTTCCACAACAATTCTTTTTACATATGCTTTATCACTATAAAATTCATAACTATAACTATCTTCTGGCGTTAAAATCACTTCAGATCCAAGCGTCTCAGCTCGTTCCTTTTCGGCTCGGAGCTGTTCAAGAGTTTTCGGTTTTGTTATTGTGAATGACCTCCTTTTTTGATTTTGGGGATAAAAAAAGACCATCAACTTTTCGCATAGTGCGACCAGTTAACGGTCTGATTTTCAGTATTCGGTTTTTGTGTTCAGTTCAACAAACTAGAATTATTCGAGCTATTCAAATACTAACGCACTTGATTCTGTTCAATAATTGATTTATAGTAGTTACCAAAATCAGCAAGTGAATTAACAATTGGAAGCATTTTTGTTCCGAGTTCCGTTAAGCCGTATTCAACTCTCGGTGGCTGCTCATGGTAATCGTGGCGATATGCCAGTCCATCACTCATCATTTGTCTTAAACTATCTGTCAAAACCTTTTGTGAAATACCGTCTATACTTCGTTGTAGCTCATTGAATCTCCATGGACGCTCTTTCAAGTTACGCAAAATCAGCAATTTCCATTTTCCTCCGATGAGAGATACTGCTGTTGCAACTGGGCATTCCGGTAATTCTTCTTTTGCTCGCATAATTCTCACCTCCGAGTCTATTATAACACATTCAATTTTGAGTGCGCAGTTACAAAAAGGTGCGTACTTGTTTTTGTATGTGTCTCACACTATACTAATACCAAGCAACCAGAAACTACAAATTAATCATGGAGGTATTATTATGGCAAATTACACAAAAACAACTATTGGAAAGGAAAACCGAATTGAGTTGCATGAAAAGTTATCTTTAACAGGTGCAGAAATCAGTTTGAACGAACTACCTGCAGGAGCAAATGTCCCATTTGTTCATTCTCATAAAGAAAATGAAGAAATCTATGGAATTCTTTCAGGTAACGGCAAAGCCATAATTGATGGAAAAGAAATCAGTCTCTCAACTGGAGACTGGCTAAAAATCGCACCTGCTGCAAAGCGTCAGTTTTTTGCATCCGATATTTCCGGAATTACTTATATCTGCATTCAGGTAAAAGAAAATTCTCTGGAACATTTTACAGCAGAGGATGCCGTAATCGGCTAATAAAAAGTATTTATTTACAGAAATGCACAGTTCCCGATATGCTAAGAACTGTGCATTTCTTTTTTCTTCAATTTTACGATTTCTCAATTTTTCGAACTTGAAGTTATCGTTCTATATATTCACCATTTCTCGGCACAATGATTTGACTTAGATTCTTACTAACCGCATAAGCGGTGCAAGGAGGTGTAGCCACTTTGACGGAACGAAGTAACGAAACATTCTCGGTCATGCAGCTTTTTTATGCTGACAGAGAATGAAGCTCTGCAGGACGCACTATATCCCCGACAGGAGAGTATAGAAGTGCGCCCTTTAGTTCCTAAAGGGATTTTATCAGTTCAACAAACTGGAATTGTGCGTTTGAAGCGAAGCAAAATACGAATGCACCGCAACAATAAATTTCTGTTTAACGATTTCTTTTTCCGGTATTCTCTGTCCCACGGATTTCCTCATGATAGAAATAATCTACAATCACCGGATGCCCCTGCGGGACTCTGCCATAAGGCATTTCATTATCCACAAAGGCACAATCATACTTCTTAGCCATTTTCTCAGCTTTTACTTCAAGTGCTTCAAAATAGCTACGGTTATGCTTGTTATAGATCTCGTCGTAAAGTGGTACAAGATCAGGATATTTTTCGGCGATATAATCCATAATCGTCTTTTTGAAGTCGCCCCGAAGATTGAGGTTTTCGAGCCAGAACAGATCGC
>ERZ773066.1866-NODE-1866-length-10595-cov-2.490323_pt1 | contig 10595 bp, 7 predicted proteins | sample MGYA00580573_ERZ773066 | MGnify/ENA primary metagenome ERZ773066 (study PRJEB29015, sample SAMEA2738128) | human oral metagenome | biome: human oral; feature: human-associated habitat; material: saliva | place: China | collected 2203 ... | reverse complement strand
TACGCCGACCGCCGCTCTCTTCCATCTTCCGAACAATCTCATTGGTTTCCTCCCTTTCCGCCCGATTCCGGGTCATGTGAGCAGTATATCATATTTCTTTTGTTCACGAAATGTTCACAAAATATCTTAGGACTTTCTTTTGCTTTCTGTAAGAATTTCTGTAAGAACTGCTTTCCGCAAGAACGGTCAGGCAAAGTCATCTTTCAGTTCCGCCCAGACTGCGTCCATGCTGTTGTGCGCCCGGATATAGCGCGCAGCGCGTTCCGCCATGGCCGTGAGCGCGTCCCGATCCCGGTACAGCCGCAAGGTCGCGGCCGCGAAGTCCGCGGCATCCTCCCGGATTTCCATAACCTGTGCCGCGTCCGGGATGCCCTCCGCGCCGATCGGCGTCGTGAGCACCGGCGCGCCGTAGTAGAGCGCCTCAATCACCTTGCCCTTCACGCCGGCACCGTAACGGAGCGGCACGACGACGAGGCGGCAACTCTGATAGAGTTCCGCAAGCCGCTCATCCGAGACAAAGCCGAGAATGTGAATGCCCGCCGCCGGGTTATCGAGCGCTTTCAGTTCGTCCGGCACCTTGGAACCCGCGACATAGAAGTTGACCGGCTCCTCCGCGCGTACCCGCGGAAACACCTCTTTCAGGAACCAGAGTACCGCGTCCAGGTTCGGCGGGTGCGCAAAGCCTCCCACAAAGAGCAGCCCCTCGCGCTTCTCATAGCCGAAATCGCGTTCCGGCGGGAAGCTGTCCCAGACATAGGCGGTCAAGGGCTTCACCCGTATGGTCTTGTCGATTGCGTGAATTGCCTTGCACTCCTCCGCCGAGGGATAGAAACTGAGCGCCGCCTTCCGGAGCAACGAGAACTCGACGCCCTTCCAGTAAGCCGAGGCATCCCGGTGCTCTGTCTCCCCGGTCAGCTCGTACTCGCGGCGCTCCCGCAGGAAGTGAAGGTCATGACCGTAGTAGAGGACACGAACGGAAGTTCGCTCCTGAATAAAGTCGATATACTTGCTCGCAATGTGCGGGCGGTTCAGATAGACAAAGTCGATATCCGAAGCGTGCTTCTCAATCCAATCCCAGATGCCCTTCTGCATGGCCTCGCCGTAGAGCACCTCAATGCCGAGCTGGGTCAGCGCCGTGGTGTAAGGCTCCTCCGCCGCAAAGTTGTCGCCGAGGAACTTGACCTGATAGCCCTGTTTCACAAACATCTTTAAGTACTGCCAGGTCGTGCGGCTGCCCGCGTCCTTGTCAAAGGTCGGCACATAGTGATCCACCACGAGGATAATCTTTTTGCCCTTGCTCCGCTCGCGCGCGCGGAAGGGATCCGGATTGCCGTTATTTTCAAACTGTTCGGACAGTTCCTTCTTCCACTTTTCTTTTAACTTCTCGGTGTTCTCGATCTGGTAGCGCTTTAAGCCGGTTCCCTGTACATCCGTGCCGTTCGAGATGCCCTCGAAGTGAATGACCACCGACTTCGGCTGATAGACCACACGGTAACCGTGGGCGCGCACCTCAAAGGCGAGATCCGAGTCCTCGCAGTAGGCCGGGGCATAGCGCGTGTCAAAGCCGCCGATTTCCTTCCAGAGCGCGTGGCGAATCAAAATCGCCGCGCCGGACATGTAGTCGACATCCTTCACGTAGTTAAACTCCGGCAGTGTCGGGTCCTGCAGCCGCCCGTAGTTCCAGCCGGAGGCATCGCTCCAGATGATGCCGCCCGCCTCCTGAAGCCGCCCGTCCGGATAGACGAGTTTCGAACCCGTCATACCGATGCTCGGGTCCTCATCCATGAGTTTTAAGAGCCAGGAGAGATAGCCTTCGGTGACTTTGGTATCGTTGTTCAGGAAAAAGAGGAACTCGCCGCGCGCCTTTGCCGCTGCCTGGTTACAGTTCTTTAAAAAGCCCTGGTTTGTCTCGTTTCTCGCGATCACGAGTCCCTCCGCAAAGTCCGAAAGGCGCTTGGTCGCGTCGGTCGAGACATCGTCCGCGATAATGACCTCATAGGAGATGTCCGGCGTGTGCTCGAGAATCGAGACCAGGCAAGCGTAGGTATACGCAATCTGGTTGTAGCAGGGGATGATGATAGAGACCCGCGGCGCATCGAACTGCGGGAATGAAAGTTTCCCGTGCTCGCGGTAAATGTCGCCGATTGCGAATTCGCCGTCAATCAGATTTCTGCCCTCCGGCGTGCTGACAAGTTTCCGGTGCCGGATCGGATGCCGGATCGCATCGAGGCGGAACAGGAAGCGCTTCCGCTCGCCGGATCCCTTCGGATACTTCGCGTTGAAGATGGCGCTCGCCTTCCGGCGGAGGCGGGAATAGAGCGTCTGGTGGCGGCTCAGATACTGTAAGGTTTCCGCAAGCTGTCCGTTCTCCCGGCGGAGATCCCGTATCATGGTCTCCAGATTCACGACGTGGTTGTCCGTCAGGCGCTTCACCTCGGTGATCTTCTTAATCTCCGCATCGCGGATACGAATCTCCTCAAAGGAGGCCGCGAGCTGTTCTCTGGTCTCCTCGAGGGTGCGCTCCGTCCGCGCGATGATCTCCGCGTTCTGCTGGGAGACAATGAAGCGGTCCAAGAAGCGCGCCTGTTCCTCGCCGGCCACGCCGCGCTGGAAGGCTGCCTCCTCTGCGGCAAAGCCTGCCGCCTCTTTTGCCGAAATGCCGAAGCGCAGCAAAAAGGCCTCTTCCGTGCCGAGCCCGAGGCTCTCGCGCTGCTGTTCGTAGAAGGTGCGAAGCGCGCGGTAGCGCACATAGCTCTTGTTGAGCGGCTTCGCAGAGACCCATTCGCAGTCGATACCTGTGAGCGGAACTTGATCGATGCCGAGCGCTTCCGCGCCCTCCGGCACAAGGAAGTTGTCGAAAATCGCGTCGATGTTATGCACGTCCCCGCCGCCGATGATACGCTGCAGCGCGCGCTCCAGCGTGTCCTCAAGAGGCTGTCCCTGCGAAAGCTCGCGACAGATGACACTCGTAAAACTCTCGCCGAGCACATAGGGGAAGCAGGCGCTTGTAAGACCGTCCGCGGTCGCTATCTCCGCGTCCGCGTATTGCAAGTCTCTGTCCTCGCTCCGAAGTAACGCGAGGCGCTCCGCAAAGGCCGCGATGTGCGCGTTGCCCTCGGGGGAGAGCGCCCGCTTTTCGACGCGACGCGTGCCGTCCGCCGCCTCCCAAATGATCGTGACCAGGCGGTACGCTGCCGTCCGGTTTCGGTTGTACTTCACAAATACAGGGCGCTCTGCCGCCGTCTCGCCTCCCTTGGTCCAGCAGACGAGGAAGGAATCCGCAAAGCGCGGGTAGAGCCCGTCTCGGCAGACTTCGTTATACTTTGCGCCGACATTGATTGCGACATAGGTCGGAAAACCGTAGGCCGGTATCACGCGGGACAGTTCGCCCTCTTCCGGAAGGCGCCGCTCCGAGTAAATGGTGTCCGCCAGATTTTTGAGCGGCTCCGGGAAGTAGAAGAAGCTGTTTCCCCCCGCCGCTTCCGTGAGCGCTTTGAGTTTCTCATAGCTCAGCGCATTTTCGCCGAGTTTTTGTCCCGCAAAGGCGCGGACGCCATAGGCATTTTCCGCGGCGATTAAAAGCGTGCCGCCCGGGGAAAGCAGTTCCCGCGCCGCGCGAAGCATCGCCTCGTCCTCGCTTCTCAGGGTTCCGTCAAAGAGGATATAGTCAAAAGACCCGAGGGAAGCTGTGCTGCCTTCGCCGAGTTTTCCGGACACCGTCTCCAGTTCTCCGGGCAGCCGAAAGGTCTCTTTTCTCTCCCGCAGAAAGGCGAGCGCTGCCTCATCCGTGTCGAGCGCCGTGATCTTAAGTCCCTTCCGAAGAAGCAGAGACAGGAGACCTCCGTCGCCCGCACCGGCGAGCAGAAGCTTTGCCCCCGCGCAAAACGGGTACCAGTCGAGGAGACTCTCGCGGCGATCGGAAAAGAGCTCTAAGGTTTCAAGCTCCGGATTTTCGTCGAGCATGCGCGCCGTATCGTTCCCGTAGCGCTCGAGCAATTCCTTGGCTTTTTCAATTCTCTCGCTCATGCCTTCTCCTCTCTCACGGCCTCAACCTCCGAGCCCATGTCGTAAAAGCCCACGGTGTTCTTGTTCGAGATGACCGTTAAGCTCAGCACATTGTAAAGTCTGTGGTAGACCACATGCTCGCCGTTCTCATAGCCGGTGCAACTCATGGAGAGCAGGTACTCGCCGCCCTGCAGATTCATCTTCTGCCGGAACGAGACCGTGTAGACATCGCCGTCCTTAACCGGCTTGATATCCGCACCCTCGAACATCGTATTCGTGCCGGTGATGTCGGTGCCCTTCTTGTCGCGGAGCGTGTAGGTGAAAATCGGCATCTCGATCGGCGCGTGGAAGCGGATGCGCTCCCGTATCGTGAACATCTCCCCCTTTAAGAGCAGGTTCGTCACATTGCCGCGCGCGTCGAGCGTCCCGAAGTCCTCAAAGCTCGCTCTGCCGTCGCCGTACTCCTGCACCTCGGGGTTTAAGTTCATTCGCTCCTTCATGCTTTTGTCCGTGTGCACCTCCCCGACCGGCAGGCCGAGCGCCTCTTTCTTCTGTTCGATCAGGGCCTCGGCGAGCTCGTCGGTCTGGTTCGCCAGTATCTTTTTATAGAGATCCACCATCTTCCCTGCTTCGCCCTGCGCCACAAAATGTCCGCGGTTTAAGAGCACCACCTTGTCGCAGTACTTGATGATACTGCCCATGTCGTGGCTTACCATCAGGATGGTCGTGCCGTTCTTCATCATTTCTTCCATGCGGCGGTAGCACTTCGCCTGGAAGAAGACATCGCCGACCGAGAGGGCCTCGTCGACAATCAAAATCTCCGGATCCACATTGATTGCGAGCGCAAAGGCAAGGCGCACGAACATACCCGAGGAATAGGTCTTGACCGGCTGGTTCACAAAGTCCCCGATATCCGCAAAGCGGAGAATGTCATCCATTCTCCGCTGCATCTCTTCGCGCGAAAAGCCCATCATGGTGCCGTTCATATAGATATTTTCGAGGCCCGTGTATTCGCTGTTAAAGCCCGCGCCGAGTTCGAGGAGCGCCGAAATATTGCCGGAGACCTCGGCTGTGCCCGTGGTCGGGCTCAGCACGCCGGTGATAATCTTCAGTATGGTCGACTTGCCGGAGCCGTTTGTCCCGATAATGCCGACGGTCTCGCCCTTCTTCACATCGAACGAGATGTCCGAGAGCGCAAAGAAATCCCGGTGATAGGACTTGTGGGTCAGGCTCACCGCCTCCTTCAGCCGGTCAATCGGCTTGTCGTAGAGCTTATAAATTTTACTGACTCCCTGCACCGAGATTGCCAGATTTTTATCCATGAATCAGTCTCCTTTTTCTCACAGCACGTCGGAAAAATGCGGTCTGAGCTTCCGGAAAAGGCGCAGTCCGAGCGCGAGCAGCGCCAGGGTCACGACCCAGTAATACACAGTCTGCATGGGGCGCTCAAAGAACCAGTTTCCGGCAATCATGCTGTCCCGGTATCCGGTCACAATGTAATGAATCGGATTCAGCTTCAAAATCGGCAGGACTTTCGGCGGGAAATTGTCAAACATCTCGGGCGCCCACATGATGGGCACCAGCCACATGCCGAACTGCAACAGAATGCTGACGAGCTGCGCCATGTCCCGGAAAAAGACCTGCACGGACGCCGTGATCAGGGTCAGCGCGAGAATCAGCACGGAGAGCGCCGCGCTGTAGTATATAAGCTGAATCCAGGTTGCGAGCGGCAGTCTGCCGTAGCAGAAGAACATCGCAATCATAATCATCACGAAAATCGCGTGCACGAAGAGGCAGGACACCAGCTTGATGACCGGCAGCACCTCCACATTGAAGACCACTTTTTTGACCAGGTAGTGGTATTCCTGCAGACAGCCGGTACCGGCATTCATCGCCTCCTGGAAAAAGAACCAGGGGACAATGCCGGGTACCAGCCAGATCACATAGGGCACGCCCGGAATCGGCGGCACCGACTTAAAGCCGAGCTGGAAAATCATGAAATAAATTAAAACCGTCACGATGGGCTGGACAAACATCCAGATGACACCGAAGTAGGAGCCCACAAAGCGCTTCCGGAAATCCGCCTTGGCGAGCTCAAAAATGAGCTTCCGGTTTTTTACGAGCTCCCGCATGAGTTTCGTCATACAACAATCTCCTCAGACTCTCAGCACGGCAAGCGCAAAAATGCGGATTCCCACGCAGAGATTTAATATCACAAAGCCGTAGGGCACGAGGCGCTTAAACGGCAGTCTGCTCTGCAACACCCGGCTCTGCAGGCTGAATAAAAAGACCGGCAGAAGGGGCAGGAAATATCTGCCCTGTACGCCCTCAATCCAGACGGCGTCGCGGGAGGTCCAGGCGAGCAGCATAGCCCCGAGAATCCCGAAGAAGCTAAGCGTGCCGACCAGGAACGCAAAGAGCCGCGCAATGCGGCCGGGCACGCCGACTTCGATATAGTGCGGCAGCGCGTTCTCGTCCACCTCTTCCGCAGCGCTCACGGCCTCGCTTGCCGCTACCTGCGCAGCCATAGCCGCCTCGGCCTCCCGGAGTGTCTCCGCGGCCTCTGCGACATGCTCTCCGAGCGGTGCGGTCAGCACTTCCCCGGCAGCGGCCTGCTGCGAGACTGCATCGAGTGCCGTCTCCATCTCCGCCTGCGCGCTGTCCTCGGCCTGTGCCGTCTCTGCCACGACAGCGCTTGTCCCTATCTCGGCTTCGGGCAGCGCTTCCGCGCCTGCCGCCGCTCTCTCACTCTCTTCTCGCTCGCGCGCCGCGCGTCTTGCGGCCCGCGTGCCGGGCACCAGAATGCGCACGGTTTCCCCGTCACTGTCGGCAACGGTCAGGCAGAAGAGCCCGAGCGCAAAGAACAGAGTCTGCAACCCGGATGCGCCGAGCAGCGGATCCAGATTGCCGAGTTTCGTCCCTATCATCTCGCCGCCCCAGGTCAGAATGCAGGCCGCAAAACTATTCAACAGCATGCGGAGCGTAAACAGGGGGTGCGAGAAGAGTTCCGCGGCCGTAAAGCCCGCGTGGCGCAGGTCGGCGCTCACATTGCCCGTCTGCGCCGCAACCGCCGGGAAGAAATAGGCCTCCAGTACGTCCGCATTGACCGCGAGCACCGCCGCGATCAGCGAGAGCAGAAGAATCAGGAAGCAGAGCAGCTTTTTGCCGCCGCCGCCGAATACGCGCGCCGGCACGAGCCAGAGCAGAAGGATGAGCGGTGCATAAACCAGCTTGCAGGGTCCGAAGAGCGCCGCGAGCGCGCAGAGCGCAAACAGTTCCCGCGCGCGGATTTCCTCCGCGCCGTAAGCGAGCTTAAAAATAAGTGCCGTGAAGAGAAACACGGTTCCGATTAAACCCGCGTCATAGGAGAGCGAGGCCGCGAGACTCACGCTCATCGGCAAAAGCCCCGCCGCCGCAAACCAGCCCTTGCCGAGCGGCGTCGTTCTGACCGCGAGCGCGGTCAGCGCGACATAGCAGCAGAGGTTGAAAAATTTGCCGAGGAACAGAAGTCCCATGGTTCCGAGCCCGAGCGCGCGCGCCAGCGAAAAGCCGATGGCCTGCGGCAGGTAGAAGACCGGCGTCGTGTGCACATCCGGAATCGCCGAGGCGACCGGTTTTGTCGAAAAGGCATAGCGCTGATCCCAGTCCTTGACGGCGCGATAGGTCGTCTGCTTGACCGGATTGCCGAGCACTTCCGGCACGCTCTCCTCGTCATCCGGCACCAGCGGCGTCTTGACGCCGTTCATATCCTCGAGCGGATAGTCGACGGCGCGAACCGCCGTGAGTCCGGCCGGGCGAATCAGCGGATCCTCGAGCATCATGTTCGAAGAAATGCGATAGGCTGTGCTGTAGTGGCTCAGCTCATCGGGCGCCGAGAGCCCCGGCATCACCGCGAGGTACATAACCCCGAGTACCATCGCCGAAAAGGCATAGGCGCGGTACATGCGGTCTCCCTTCCGGCTCCAGAGCAGCGCGGCAAAGAGCGCCGTGATGACGGAAGCCGGAAACAGGAGCTCGTAGAGGACAAAGAGCAGATTGTCTTTGAACTGTGCCGCCGCGTTCAGCGCGGAAATTGCGCCGTAGAGGCCGCAGATGACGACCAGAAAAATGCCGCAAAGGAAAAACGGCAGCGTCCGCACGGCTTTCTCATTGTTCCGATTCATGATTCCCCCCGTTCTGTCGGTTCAGACTCTCCTGTTGCTCTTCTTCCCGAAAGCGCTCCCGAAGCGCCATGGTCTGCGCGAGCGAACTCAACTTTTCCTCAAGCAGCGAGACCTTCAGGCTCAGCGCAAAGACTTTCATGAAGAGCAAGGCAATGACCAGCAAAAACAGAAGATTTGCCGGTGACTGCACGCCAAACAATTCCGTCAATTTGTAAAGAATGGGCGGAAAGGCCGCGAGCAGAATGAAGAGCAACGCGCAGAGCACCCAGAAAACGCTGTCTTCGATCTGCATTTTCGACTTGCGAATCCGCACCAGCACCACGGCGCCCGCGAGCAACGATACCGCCAGTAAAAACAGTCTCAGTCCGACACTCATGTCTCTTTCCCTCCGCCGCGCCGTTGTTCCGCCCGGAAGCTCTGAATCAGCAGAATCGAGAGCAGCATGCGCGTCATGTAGCGCACGGAAATCCAGGGCGTCAGGTAACTGGTCCCCGCCGTCCGGAGATCCATCTCCGCCTGAATTTCCCGGAAGCGGACACCGTTCTTCGCGAGAAACGAGAGCGTGTCCGGCTCCGGCGGATAGTTGATCTGCCGCGAGAAGAGCTCTATCATGCGGCGGTTGTACATCCGCATGCCCGAAGTCGGGTCCTCGATGCGCACCCCCGAGGCGAGGCGTATGGCCGCCGTAATCATGCGGCTCCCGAGCATGCGGAGCGTGCGCGGCTTTTTCTCCGTCACAAAGCGGGAGGCAATCACAATCTCGGCACCCGCCTTGATTTCCTCGTACATCGCGGGGATGTACTCCGCCCGGTGCTGCCCGTCGCCGTCAAACTGAACCGCGGCGCGGTAGCCCTTTTCGTCGGCATAGCGCATCCCCGCGCGAAACGCCCCGGCGAGGCCTAAATTGACCGGCAGATAGAGCGCGCGGTAGCCGTTCGCGCGAAGTATCTTTGCGGTGTCGTCGGAGGAACCGTCGTTCACCACCAGATAGTCCGCATCCGGGAGTTTCTCTTTGCAGCCCTCCACAACGCGCTCTATGCTGCCCGCCTCGTTGTAGGCCGGAATGATGACCAGGATTTCTTTCATGCACACTTCTCCCAGTAACTGCGGTTCATCGTACAGCACGCTCTGAGCCACTTCGGCAACAGGCGGTAGTGCTTGCCGAGCGCATAGCCGAAATACTTTGCCGCGCTCAGCGCAAAGAGCCGCGGAATTTCACGCCCCTCGCCCTGCCGCTTCAAAAAGCGCGCCGTGCGCCGCACCATGCGTATGCCCTCCGCCTCGCTTTTCAGATCGGCAAAAATTTCGGGATGCTCCGCCTGTGAGACCGCGAGGTCAAAGTTCCGGTGAAACTGCTGCGCCGGGGTATAGCAGTGCGAGTGATAGACCCGCGCATCCGCGCAGTAGGCGAGCGTGCCGCCGCTCTGTAAGAGCCGCGCCGCGTAAATCATGTCCTCGTTAAAAATCGCGCGAGGCGGAAAGCCGCTGAGCGCGTCAAAGCGCGCGCGGACATAGGCCGCGCAGACATTCGAGGCAAAATAGGTCTTGATGCCGAGCTTCTCTTTGTCCGCCTCGGTCTTCAGGAAAGACTGGTCTCCGTAGTTATAGCGCCGCGTGAATTTCTCGAGAATGTCCGCGTCCGGACTCGCGACCTGACGGCCGTAGCTCATTTCCGCCTTGCCGTTCACGAGCGGAAACAGCAGGCGCTCGAGGAGCTTGTCGTCACAGGGGACGGCGTCCTGTGTCATCATCACAAAGTAAGGCGTCTCCGAAAATAAGACCCCCGCATTCCGTGTCCCGCCGTGATCAAACTCTGCCTTGGAGAGATGATGAATCTCACAGCGCTCCGAGATGCCAAGCGTCTCAAGCCGCCCCTCTGCCCCGGCGGCATCCCAGTAAACGCGCTCCGTATTCATGAGAATAATCCTGTGCGGCGGAATGCTCTGACAAGCAAGCTGTGCGAGCAGCCGAAAGAAGCGCTCGTCCGGGCGATAAACCGGAATGATCACATCAAGTTCTGTCTCTCCCATTCGTAAGCTCCCCCCTGAATTTTCTGTCCCGCAAAAGCGCCTGCGCGGTTGAAACCGCAAAGAGCAGCGTGAGCAACAGCATCATGCCGCAGTACGAGAGCGCCGCGCCGCGCATACCGAAGCGCTGCACCCCCTGCTCCGCGCTGAGCCAGGCGAGTCCCGTCCCGAGCACATAGATGAGGAAAATCAGTCCCTGCCGCTCGAGAATCACCAGACAATAGTATAACAGATTTAAGAGCGCATAAAAGCCGCCGCCGAGAATCACAAGTAAAAGTTCCGTCCTGAGCCCCCGGAGCGCTTTTCCTGCCTCTGCGCCGACTAAGAGAGATAGCACCGGGATGCCGAGCAGCCAGGCAAGTCCTGCGCCAAATAAGGTCAGCACGAAAATCAGACCGCC
>ERZ773066.1863-NODE-1863-length-10601-cov-3.560307_pt1 | contig 10601 bp, 8 predicted proteins | sample MGYA00580573_ERZ773066 | MGnify/ENA primary metagenome ERZ773066 (study PRJEB29015, sample SAMEA2738128) | human oral metagenome | biome: human oral; feature: human-associated habitat; material: saliva | place: China | collected 2203 ... | reverse complement strand
ATAGGCTTCGTTATGTCCCTTAATGGCGGTCTTGTAGGGGTAACCTCACATATTACGCCCCTTCCTGTGGGGGAGAGGTTGGGGGAGGGACTACTCTCTCATGGGCTTGAACTGTGTACAAAAAACTCTGTTAAATCTGTGTGCTCTGTGAGAGAAAGGGTGTGTCCTTTATGAGAGAATGATTCTCACGTCCCATGTAAAGTAATCTAATAGATGTAATCTCACTAATCACACTCTTTCTTGCGGGAGAAGGAAGGGGGAAAGGGATCAGGCTGGTATGATGTGATGCTATCTTTTTGTTGTTGTTCAGTCCGACAGTGTTCTTTGCCTCTCCTAATATTTTTTGTACCGTAAAACACTGTAAGACAATGTGTAAACATGGTTTTTATAGTAATTATAATAGTATAAATCACAAGCAATCTATCCCTAAAAAAACACAAAAATGTAGTAAAAAATTGCTTTAGTAGTTGCTTCATAAAAGATAAAAAACTATATTTGTGCCGAAAGAATAACCTAAACAGATTAAAAGGATATAATCCTATTAATACGAGTAAAGGGACATAACGGTCAATGACCGATAGTGAGATAAATATCTTACCTACAGCGAAACAATCTCAAGATGGAGTTATCCATCAATCTATTACTAATATCTAAACTATGTAGCCAATGAGTCCATTAGACTATGTAAAAGCGTTCAATGAGTTTCTGTGGAACAGTTTTCTCATGTACGCATTGTTAGGTGTAGGCATTTTCTACACTGTCTACCTTGGTTTCCCACAGCTCCGTCATCTAAATCTGGCGTTTAAGTATGCTTTTGGTCCGATATTTAAGAAGCGAAAGCCAGGTGAGACGAAAGTTAATTCATTTCAGGCCTTGGCTACTGCCGTAGCAGCTCAGGTTGGTACAGGAAATATCGGTGGTGTGGCAACAGCCATTGCTACTGGTGGTTTAGGAGCTATCTTCTGGATGTGGGTGTCAGCCCTTTTGGGTATGAGTACCATCTTCTCCGAGGCTGTGCTTGCCCAAAAGTATAAGAAAGAATACCATGGAGAGACCGTTGGTGGCTCAGCTTACTATCTTTATTATGGTCTTGGTAGTAAGTGGCTTGCTGTTTTTTTCTCTATTGCCATTGTCCTTGCCTTAGGCTTTGTGGGCAATATGGTACAGGCCAATTCCATTTCTATCGCCTTGACCAATGCGTTCAACATCCCTTCATGGGTGATAGGTATTGTTTTAGCAGCCGTTGTGGCCGTTGTAGTCATTGGGGGGCAGCGTCGTATCACTGCTCTTGCCGAGCTCTTAGTACCATTCATGGCGATAGTCTATATCCTCGGTTCATTGATTATTATTTATATGTTTGCCGACCAGTTACCGCATGTTCTCCGTACCATCTTTACTGATGCTTTCTCTTTGAAGTCTGCTGCAGGTGGTGCCGCAGGAACAGTGATGAAGTATGCCATCCGTTATGGTGTTGCACGTGGATTGTTCTCTAACGAGGCAGGTATGGGTTCCACCCCTCATGCCCATGCTTTAGCCGATGTCAAAGACCCATGCGAACAGGGCTTTGTGGCTATGGCAGGTGTGTTTGTAGATACCGTTCTCATCTGTACCTCAACGGCGTTTGTCATCATGCTTACGGGTGCTTACAGTAATACAGGCCTAAAGTCCGTAGCCATCACACAACAAGGCTTTGAGATAGCCTTTGGAGAAGGAGGTATCATCTTCCTTGCCATCAGTCTTATCTTCTTTGCTTTCACAACGATTATAGGCTGGTATATGTTTGCCGAGATGAACATCAAGTTCATGTTTGGTAAGAAGGGCGTTCGTTTCTATCGCCCCCTTGTAGTCCTCTTTGTCTTCTTGGGTTGTCTCTTTGCAGCCGACCTGGTATGGGAGTTAGCCGACTCCTTCAATGGTCTGATGGTCATCCCTAACCTTATTGGTATCATCTTCCTTGCTCCACAGGTGAAGAAGTTATACAAGAACTTTTTGGCCAATAGGAAGAAGAAGGAGGCTTAAAGGGGTGTGAGTAGCTTCAAGAGCAGTTGGTGCCCCCTTGTCCTTCCCCAGCTGGCCCCTCCCCCTTCCCCTCCCCCGAAGGGAAGGGGCGTAATCACCGAGATACCCCTATGGAGAGGATGTAGGCTTCGTTATGTCCCTTATTAGTAATGATAATAGCTGAAACGTTCTGTGATATCTGTATGCCGAAGGCCTTCTGTGAGTTCGAAACAGTGCGCAAAAAAGTTCTGTTAGATCTGTGAGTTCTGTGAGAGAAAGAAATACCCTCAGTGAGAGAAAGAACAACCCAAGAGCCTTGTTAGCAGCCCAATAGGGGTAACCTCACATACTACGCCCCTCCCTTCGGGAGAGGGGACGGGGGAGGGGCCTGCTCTTTTCGGTATCAAGAGACCCCTACAAGGACTCAAACAAAGGAGCAAAAAAAAGCTTAGAAACCTTATTACTAAGCGTTTCTAAGCTGTGAGTTGCGGGTGCAGGACTCGAACATGCGACCTCCAGGTTATGAGCCTGGCGAGCTACCAACTGCTCCAACCCGCGATATTAACCATTGTCAATCCTTCAATAAACCGTGGTGTATTTCCGAATTGCGAGTGCAAAGGTAGGCATTTAATGCCATACCACCAAAGAATTATACATTATTTAACATACTATCCACTCCGCTCCTGCCGCTTCAAGGCTCTCACGACTCCCATTTCCATAGGTTACTCCGCACGTATGTGTACCAGCATTACGCCCCATAAGGATGTCAAATTCGGTATCACCTACCACGAGTGCCTCATGCGGTTCGACGTTGAAACAACGCAAGGTGAGGAGCACTGGCTCGGCTGCAGGCTTCTTATTGACAACATTATCAGCACCAACAAGAAAACTAATATAGTTTGTGAGTTTCAAATCAGTCATCAGTTTAACAAGCGAACTACGGTTACGACTACTCGCTACCGACATCCTAATGCCCATAGCAATCAGCTTATCAAGCGTTTCAAAGACCCCCGGGAAAATCGTGACAGCCCCCGGCACGTTCTTTATATTGAATATTTCGCTATACACTTCGGCACACTCTTCCGCCTTCTCGTCGGTCATCGGGATAATAGAAGAGAAACATTCTTTCAGTGGAAGACCAATGGTTCGAGCACACTCCTCACGTGTTCGCTTCGGAAGGTGTAACTTCTCAATCGTTGCAAGCATCGTATCAGTAATCAACTGTTGCGAGTCTCCGAGCGTACCATCAAAGTCGAAGATGACAAGACGTACACCAGCAAGGATATTGGGGTTCGTGAATAAGTCTGGACAATAGTGTGGACCAGCCTCGTTATCAGCCTCAACAGTCTTCGACTTGGACAGCTTCTTCCTTTTAAGATAGCCCTTCACACGCTTATAACCCTCCTTACCAAGAATCGCAACACCAGTGTATTGAAAGGTTTTCGCCAGTCCGAAAAACACGGTAAAGAGTATGCCCTTTGTCGCTGTAGACATTGGAAAGAACACTTGCACAAAGGAGAGTGCATAGAAAGGAAGGCACATCAGTAGTACGATAACCCCTGTGCGAAACGATAGTTGTTGAAGTTTACTCTTGATAGACATATTCTGCTCGAAACATATAAACCATTCAGTCAAAAGTAGACAACGCATAACACGTCTCTTACTGATAATCCCCACTTTGACAGACTTGGACAAATTTCAAGCTACAAAAGTAAGCAAAATCTTCCTAATAACCCCCAAACCTATCCTTATATATAGTAAAAAAGGAAAGAGAAGCGCAATTTCTACAGTTGTGTTTTCGCACATTCCAACAATTATTAGTAAATTTGCACGATAAAAAGTAATATATTCATTTCCCCTATTTATGGCAGAAAAGATTAGGATAAAGGACATTGCAGAACGTGCAGGAGTAAGCGTAGGAACGGTTGACAGGGTATTACATAAACGTCCGAACGTATCGGAAGTAGCACTGAAGAAGGTAGAGAAGGTGCTAAAGGAGATGAATTACCAACCGAATGTATATGCAAGTGCACTCGCTTACAACAAGAGTTACAAGTTCTATTGTCTAATCCCCAAACATAGTAGTGAGGCTTATTGGGAAGAGATAGAGATAGGGGCTATGAAGGCAGTCGAGGCTCGCAGGGACTTTTATGTTGACTTAGAGATTATGTATTACAGCCGTCTTGACTCCCACTCGTTTGTTGAGACCTATCAAAAATGCCTAAGGAAGAACCCAGACGGAGTAATCCTCGTGCCTACAACATTAGAACTTACACGACAGTTCACAGAGGAGTTACACGATAGGAACATACCCTTCATTCTGCTTGACTCCTTTATGCCATCGCTGCAACCACTGTCCTTTTATGGGCAGGACTCCATTCAGAGCGGTCGTTTCGCAGCCAAGATGCTTATGCTCATAGCACAGAGAGAGGAGAGCATCATGCTCATGAAGCAGACAAAAGATGGGAAAATGGCAAGTAGACAACAGGAGAATCGTGAGGTGGGGTTCCGCAACTATATGCAAGAGAACTATCCTGACATTAAGATATTAGAGGTTAATCTACCCTTGGATGAGGAGAGGAAGCGTTATGACCATATCTTAGAGAAATTCTTTAGTGAGCATCCTGAGGTGCACCATTGTATCACCTTTAATTCTAAAGCACATATCGTCGGTAAGTTCCTACTGAAGACTCGTCGCAAGAACGTACAGATTATGGGCTATGACGTGGTGCATAAGAATGCTGACTGTCTGCGAGATGGTTCCATGTCGTTCCTTATTGCGCAGCATGCCTACCAACAAGGCTACTTCAGTGTAGACTCCCTTTTCCGTGCGTTGGTGCTGAAGAAGAAGGTTGAACCAGTCAACTATATGCCTATCGACCTGTTGACAAGGGAGAACATAGACTTCTATCATAGGGAATGGGGGTAAGTTGGGACCTCCCCCGACCCCTCCGAAGGAGGGGAGAACAAGCCTGACAAAGGCTGAAAGGAGGGTGGAGAAAGGTGGAAGGAGATATAATAAAAGATAGTGTAAACGCTTGAAGCAAGAGATGGTAACGCTTAGTAAGAGAAAAGCGTAGGCCCAGTAGGAAAAGTGTTAGGCAGGAATATGAAAAGTGTTAAGCATGAGTACGAAAGCTGTTAAACATGAGTACGAAAAGTGTTAAGCAGGAGTATGAAAGGAGGGGACGTCAGCTTAGGGCCATTTCGAAGGTTTTGATAAGACTATAAGACCGTCACCATGGATATAGGACTGCCCAGATATGACGCATCAATAGGCGACAGTTGGCACGAGTCAACGACATGTCGTCATTCAATAGAGGCACATGAACCTCTATAGAAATCATTTAATATGCAATAGAAAGCATGACAGAAAATAAGAAAGGACTCCTTGCTTTGAGTCCATTGCTGGTATTCATCGTTCTATACTTAGTCACCTCAATCGTTTCAGGCGACTTCTATAAGGTGCCAATAACTGTTGCCTTCATGGTATCGAGTATCTTTGCTATCGCCATATCAGGGGGCTTTCCACTCGCTAAACGTATTGAGATATACTCTAAGGGAGCCAGTACAGATAACATGATGATGATGTTATGGATATTTGTACTTGCTGGTGCCTTTGCTAACTCGGCAAAGGATATGGGGAGCATCGACGCTACTGTCAACCTAACCCTCTCTGTTCTGCCCGACAATATGCTGCTTCCAGGACTCTTCTTAGCGGCTTGTTTCATCTCAATAAGCATCGGAACGAGTGTAGGAACTATCGTTGCACTAACGCCAATAGCCGCAGGTATAGCCACGTCAACCAACAGCTCGCTGCCTTTCGTGGTCGCTATCGTGGTCGGAGGGTCGTTCTTTGGCGACAACCTATCGTTCATCAGCGATACAACAGTCGTCGCTACAAGGACACAAGAGTGCAAGATGGCAGATAAGTTCAAGGTCAACTTCTTCATTGTAGCACCTGCTGCCGTCCTCATCCTATTAGGTTATGTATTCATGGGAAGGGATATCCACACCGTAGGGCAGGCCTTACATGTCGACTTCTATAGGGTTATTCCTTACATGGCTGTGCTTGTCTGTGCTGTTTTCGGTATGAATGTGATGGCCGTTCTGACCATAGGTCTTGTCCTCACAGGCGCTATTGGCATCATTGATGGCAGTTACGACCTCTACGGATGGTTTGGTAGTATGGGCAAAGGTATCACCGGTATGGGCGAGCTAATAATCATCACGATGATGGCTGGCGGTATGTTAGAGATCATCCGAGAGAATGGTGGCATCGACTACCTCATCAAGAAGATCACACGTCACGTCAGTAGCAAGCGCGGAGCAGAGTTAACAATAGCCTTCCTCGTCAGTTTGGTAGATATCTGTACGGCTAATAATACAGTCGCAATCCTCACCGTTGGCGGTATAGCCAAGCAGATTGGCGACCGTTACGGAGTAGATAAACGCAAGGCAGCCAGCATCCTCGACACCTTTTCTTGCTGTGCTCAAGGTATGATACCCTACGGTGCTCAGATACTAATGGCGGCTGGCTTGGCCAAAATCAACCCCGTTAGCATCGTTCCCTTCCTATATTATCCGATGGCATTAGGCATCACCGCCCTACTATCCATCCTCTTCCATTACCCCCGCCGATACTCATAACATAGCATCAAAACCCTCCATCAACACCCAACACCCATCAATCAACACCCAACAACACCCATCACTCAACACTCGACAACACTCTCCATCAACACCCAACACCCATCACCTAACACCCAACACCATGCAACCAATAGAATCATCTGGGATGGACATCATCCAACGCAACTTCTTTCGTATCCTCTGTTCAGGCGCTTTCGGCACACAGTCGAGCCTCGAACCAATGTCAGCCTTCAAGTGGAGACGACTCATACAGATGGTGGAAGCACAACAGGTAATGCCCATCTTCACCAATGGTATCGCTCGTCACTCCATGGACGAAGGCCTTAACCTACCAGAGAGCATCATTACCGACATCAAAGCAAAGCAAGAAGAGCGCAAGACACTGACTGCGAGAATACCGAAGACCGTCAGACTTAGCAACTCACTACTTAATCGACGACTAAAGAGTCTCATCTATAATGAGCTCCACAGCATCGACACCTCCATCGAAGCCCTTGACCTTTTAAAGCTCATTGTGTCTAATTCAGAGACCATGTTCACACGTGGCATGAACTTAGGAGGTATCATCACGATGGGCGAATACCTAAGGACACGTGGCAACAAGGTAGACTTCGTGAAGCTTGAGAACTGGCTGAACACCCTACAATTAAGTGCGATGGCAGAGCTACAAGGCAATGTACTCATCTCTGTCTTTGGCTTTGAAGAAGACGAGATACCCTTTGTCACGAAGACTGACCCTAATGCTTATCGACTCACACTACGCAGTATTTCAGACTTGGCAAGGGACACTGCGCATGAATGGCACTTCAAACAAAACGCTGCAGGGTTTGTTCAAAACAACAACACAGTGCTCCAACGCAACGTACGACGCAGTCTTCGCTACGTTAGATATGCACCCATCGAGACGACAAGTAATTTCTTTCGCAACTTCGTTAGAAGCCTTTCTGAAATAGAGGAATAGCCCTGTTCAACCATAGAGAAAGCCTTGCCCCAAGCGGACAAGGCTTTCTTATTTTAGTTAAATAAGTAGTTTTTCTACACTTTTCACCCTCATTAAGCTTTTTATCAGATATTTTTTGTATCTTTGTCCGTGGATAGTTAGAATCCAGAATATAAAAACCTAAATACAAAACATTCGTTTAATCAAGATGAAGAAAATCTTACTATCAGTGGCATTGATGGTAGCGAGCATCTCGCTTCATGCCACAGATGCGAACTATCAGGTAGTTCCTCTCCCACAGAGTGTCACTGCTGAGAAGGGTGCACCATTCGTTTTAGAAGTTTTCACCTCTATCAACGTAGCCAGCAAAGATGATGCTATGCGCCGTAATGGTGAGTTTTTGAAACAGTATATCACGGAGGCTACGGGTATTACTCTCGATGATCAGAACAAGAAGGGGAACACTATAACCTTAAAGCTCAACCCAAAGATTGAGAATGAAGAGGGTTATGTCATCACCATCAAGGCTAATACTATCACCATAGAAGGCAAGACGCCACGTGGTGTGTTCTATGGTGTGCAGACCCTTCGCAAGTCTTTACCATTAGAGAAGGCCAAGAGCGTCACCTTCCCTGCAGCCCGTATCGTAGACTATCCACGCTTCGGCTATCGCGGTACGATGCTCGACTGTGCTCGTCACTATTTCAAGATGGACTTTATCAAAGAGTTCATTGACATGTTAGCCCTCCACAATATCAACACCTTCCATTGGCATTTAACAGAAGACCAGGGCTGGCGTGCGCAGATTGATCGCTATCCTAAGTTGACTGAGATAGGCTCAAAGCGTGCGCAGACCGTCATCGGTCGTATGACAGGACTCTATGATGACACACCTTACGGAGGCTATTATACAAAGGACGAGATGCGTGAGGTTGTCAAATATGCTGCTGATCGTTATATCACAGTCATCCCTGAAATCGACATGCCAGGCCACATGCTCGGTGCATTGGCAGCCTATCCAGAGCTTGGATGTACGGGTGGTCCATACAAGGTAGCCGAGCAATGGGGTGTATTCCCAGACATTCTCTGTGCTGGAAATCCTAAGACTTACGAGTTCGTAAACAATGTCTTAGACGAAATCGTTGATATTTTCCCATCTAAGTATATCCATATTGGAGGCGACGAGGCCCCACGTGTGCGTTGGCAACACTGTCCTCGCTGTCAAGCTGAGATTAAGCGTTTAGACCTGAAGGGCTCTAACGGTTTCTCTGCTGAGGCTCAGCTGCAAGCTCACTTCATGAATCAAGTGGCCAAGCACTTGGAGTCTAAGGGTCGTAACATTATCGGTTGGGATGAGATCTTAGAGGGTGATGTAGACAAGGGGACGACTGTCATGAGCTGGCGTGGTGTGAATGGTGGTATTGAAGCAGCTAAGCGTGGCTTGGATGCAATCATGACTCCAACCACTTATTATTACCTTGATTTCTATCAGAAGCCAGATAATCGTATGATTCTCATCGGTAATATGCTCCCAGTTGAGACAACTTACGGCTACAACCCAGTGCCAGACGATGCTGCACCTGAGTTGAAGAAGCACGTTAAGGGTGTACAGGCAAACCTCTGGACAGAGTATGTTATCGGTCGCGACCTCGCTTTCTTCCAGCTCCTCCCACGTGTTGCAGCTATGGCAGAGACTGGTTGGACAGAGAACGATAAGAAGGACTTTGCTTCTTTCAAGGCACGTGAAACCCGCCTGAACGAGCTTTACAAGCACTTCGGTTGGAAGACTTGCCAGGACCTCTACAAGGAGAAGAAGTAACATCAAAGCGTATTAGCACGGTCTAATACAGGCTTTAAATATATTCAGCTGATAAGGCGTGAGGACTCTCCCCACAACTTATCAGCTGAATTCTTTTATTAGTAGATGAACTTATAAAGAAACAAAAGTAAGAGAAAAAAGCTTTCACTTTCTTTAATCTATGTTTTTTTATGTATATTTGCATCCCATTATATTTACTTAATAACTAAATTGTAGAATATGAAGAAAATCTTACTTAGTGCAGTATTATGCTTAATTTGTGCATTACAGGTTAGCGCACAGACTTTTGACGAGGAAATGTTGGAAGGTACATGGGAGTTACAGACCATTGGTGTTGACTTTAACGACTATGTCGGTCCTATCAAAAAGATGCAACTGGGATATATTCCTGAAGTTGACCATGGGTTCAGCCTGCTGACTGGCTTCATCGAGTTTACTTGGACACAGAAGGCAAAGGATCTGGAGACGAGCGGCAGAGAATTTGTTTTTGAAGAAACAGAAAATGTGCTTGACTACTTTATAACAGGCAAAGACAGACTTCATGTTGTTGTTGATGAGGATTTCACCTTACATTTCAAGATACTCGAACTTACAGCTAATACTATGAAACTAAGGACAAAGAAGGGTGAAATAACATTCCAAAAGACGGTTACAAGTGTGCAGAATGCAAAAGTAGAGGCTCCTATTGCAGAACAAGCTCGATATAACATAAAGGGAGAAAAGGTTAACCACCCTGTAAAAGGTATCAATATAGTCCGAATGACAGACAACTCTACTCGTAAGGAAGTTGTAAAATAAGAATATCAATCAATGCCTGAAGACACATTGATAGTAACTCGGGGCATACTATCAGAGCATATCGCAATGATGGTATGCCCTCTTTCTATCTAAATTCCTTGGTAATATCATCGGTAAAGGCCCTCCTCTCTACACGTATCAACATCCCCACTATAAAATTTATAGTTCAAATTCATGATTACTCCTAAAGGATTCCCAATCATGAGTATGCGAATTTTTATTACAAAACGTCCAAGTAAATGGCTAAAAGTATGGCTAAAAACAAGCATTTTATATACCCTTATAAGTCTTTTGTTATCAAGTACTTGCAAAGGTAGTTTCCAAAAGGTGCTTAGTAAGACTTCAAAAGGGCGTTAGTAAGGGGCTTAAAGGGCACCTTTTGCAAGCCAAAAG
>ERZ773066.1860-NODE-1860-length-10608-cov-14.760826_pt1 | contig 10608 bp, 7 predicted proteins | sample MGYA00580573_ERZ773066 | MGnify/ENA primary metagenome ERZ773066 (study PRJEB29015, sample SAMEA2738128) | human oral metagenome | biome: human oral; feature: human-associated habitat; material: saliva | place: China | collected 2203 ... | reverse complement strand
TGCAGGTGTTATGGGAGCTCTTGGTGGTTTCGGTGGTATGTTTGACCTTTCAAAAGCAGGTGTTAAAGAGCCGGTCTTAATCTCAGGTACTGACGGTGTTGGTACCAAACTCATGCTGGCTATTAAGTACGACAAACACGATACCATCGGTCAAGATTGTGTGGCCATGTGTGTCAATGATATCATCGCTGCAGGTGCTGAGCCTCTCTACTTCCTCGACTATATCGCAACTGGTAAAAATGAACCAGCTAAACTAGAACAAGTTGTTGCTGGTGTGGCTGAAGGTTGTGTGCAAGCCGGTGCAGCCCTTATCGGTGGTGAAACGGCTGAAATGCCTGGTATGTATGGCGAAGACGACTATGACTTGGCTGGCTTTGCAGTCGGTGTTGCAGAAAAATCTCAAATCATAGACGGTTCAAAAGTAGCTGAAGGCGATGTGATTCTGGGGCTTGCTTCAAGCGGTATCCACTCAAATGGTTATTCACTCGTGCGTCGTGTCTTTGCGGATTACACAGGTGAGGAAGTTCTCCCAGAATTGGAAGGCAAGAAACTTAAAGACGTCCTTTTGGAACCAACTCGTATCTACGTCAAAGCAGCTTTGCCACTCATCAAAGAAGAATTGGTGAATGGGATTGCCCACATCACTGGTGGTGGTTTCATCGAAAATGTACCACGTATGTTTGCGGATGATTTGGCTGCTGAAATTGATGAAAGCAAGGTTCCTGTTCTTCCAATTTTCAAAGCCCTTGAAAAATATGGCCAAATCAAACATGAAGAAATGTTTGAAATCTTCAACATGGGAATTGGTCTCATGCTTGCAGTGAAACCAGAAAATGTGGAACGTGTCAAAGAACTTCTTGACGAACCTGTTTATGAAATTGGTCGGATTGTCAAGAAGACAGATGCAAGTGTGGTGATTAAATAATGGCTAAAAAAATTGCTGTTTTTGCCTCTGGCAACGGCTCAAACTTTCAGGTGATTGCAGAACAATTTCCGGTAGAATTTGTTTTTTCAGATCACCGTGATGCCTATGTCTTAGAACGTGCCGAAAAGCTAGGGGTTTTATCTTATGCCTTCGAACTCAAGGAGTTTGAGAGCAAAGCAGACTACGAAGGAGCCATCGTCGAACTTTTGGATGAACATCAGATTGACTTGGTTTGTCTGGCAGGCTATATGAAAATCGTCGGTCCCACCTTGCTAGCAGCTTATGAAGGTCGTATCATCAATATTCACCCAGCTTATCTTCCAGAATTTCCAGGCGCTCATGGTATTGAAGATGCTTGGAATGCAGGTGTCGACCAGTCTGGCGTGACCATTCACTGGGTGGACTCTGGTGTTGATACCGGTAAGGTCATCAAACAAGTCCGTGTGTCAAGATTGGCTGATGACACTCTTGAGAGTTTTGAATTCCGTATCCATGAGGCGGAGTACAAGTTGTATCCAGGTGTGTTGGAAAGTTTGGGAGTGGAGAGGAAATTATGAAAAAACCACAAGCAAAAGGATATTTATTAGAAATTGTATTGGCTAAGTTATTAAAAGTTAACGGATATGATTTAGTAACGAGTACCGATAATGAGATTGTAAATTTACCTAGGAATGGTCTAAATATCAAGGGGAGAGGTGCTTATCACCAATTTGATTCATTAGGAACATTTCGTATTACACCCCCATTTACTCATCCCATACGTTTATTTTTAGAGGCTAAATTTTATACAAGTAATAAGGTAGGTATAGATAGAGTTAGAATGGGAATTGGTATTCTACAAGATGTAAATACTAATTATTCTACAGTTACAATGAAAAATAAAGAGTTAAAATTACCAAAATATAATTATAACTATGCTATTTTTTCTACATCAGGATTTACAGGTGATGCTCAAAGATTGGCTCTTGCTCATAAGATTAGGTTAATAGACCTATCGTCCGGTTATTATAGCTGGATTACATTTTTTATAGATCAAATTGTAGATAGATTGTTTACTTATCATAGTAACAACGGTGATGATATTAGTAGTAGCGATTTTAATAAATTTAAAGCGAATTTTTCTAGGTGGGTTAATAATTTAAGTTATGACCAACTTTATAGATGGTTTGATTTCGATATTCAACAATCAGTTGTGTATGAATTTGTAAACCAAATGCAAAATGTTAGAAGTATTTATATAGCGAGTACAAAAAGTTCACAAATCATAGCACTTATACCTGATAATGATGATGAGTTTCGTAATTCTCTACTTAGAAACCCACATCAAGAAGTAACTATCACATGGAACGAAAATGAGAATGATGTATGGATAGTTAGACCAACTAGAAATTATGATCAATATAGACTTACATTTCAACTACCAGCTGTTATTCAAGATTATATTTTTAATAATTCAGTAAATCAATATGAGAGTGCCTATGACGAAAAAAGAAGAAGTTTTGGGATGCTATCATTTATTGCTTATCTTGATGGTGAAAATCCTACTTTGTGCACACTAAAATTTAATGAAGAAGAAACTAGAATCTTGGTAGACCGCTATAATCAACAGTTTAGATTGGAGAATCAACATGACTAAACGAGCACTTATTTCAGTCTCAGATAAAGCGGGCATTGTTGAATTTGCCCAAGAACTCAAAAAACTCGGTTGGGATATCATCTCAACTGGTGGTACTAAAGTTGCCCTTGACAATGCTGGGGTGGACACTATTGCCATTGATGATGTGACTGGTTTCCCAGAAATGATGGATGGTCGTGTCAAGACTCTCCACCCAAATATCCACGGAGGTCTTCTCGCTCGCCGTGACCTCGATAGCCACCTCCAAGCGGCTAAGGACAATAAGATTGAGCTCATCGACCTTGTTGTGGTCAACCTTTACCCATTCAAGGAAACCATTCTTAAACCAGACGTGACTTATGCTGATGCGGTTGAAAACATTGATATTGGTGGACCATCTATGCTTCGTTCAGCAGCGAAAAACCATGCTAGCGTCACAGTTGTGGTAGATCCTGCTGACTATGCTATTGTGCTTGACGAATTGGCATCAAATGGCGAAACCTCTTACGAAACTCGTCAACGTTTGGCAGCAAAAGTATACCGTCACACAGCTTCATACGACGCTTTGATTGCAGAATACTTCACAGCTCAAGTGGGTGAAAGCAAACCTGAAAAACTCACTTTGACCTATGACCTTAAGCAACCAATGCGTTACGGTGAAAACCCTCAACAAGACGCAGACTTCTACCAAAAAGCTTTGCCAACGGATTACTCCATCGCTTCAGCGAAACAGTTGAACGGTAAAGAATTATCATTCAACAATATCCGTGACGCTGATGCGGCCATTCGTATTATTCGTGATTTCAAAGACCGTCCAACCGTTGTGGCTTTAAAACACATGAACCCGTGCGGTATCGGTCAAGCTGCTGACATCGAAACTGCTTGGGATTACGCTTATGAGTCTGACCCAGTGTCTATCTTTGGTGGAATTGTCGTCCTTAACCGTGAGGTGGATGCTGCGACAGCTGAGAAGATGCACGGCGTTTTCCTTGAAATCATCATCGCACCAAGCTATACGGATGAAGCGCTAGCCATTTTGACCAACAAAAAGAAAAACTTGCGTATCCTTGCCTTGCCATTTGACGCTCAAGAGGCTAGCGAAGTGGAAGCAGAATACACAGGTGTGGTTGGCGGGCTCCTTGTTCAAAATCAAGATGTGGTAAAAGAAAGTCCAGCTGACTGGCAAGTAGTGACCAAACGCCAACCAACTGAGACAGAGGCGACGGCCCTTGAGTTCGCTTGGAAGGCTATCAAGTACGTCAAATCAAACGGGATCATCGTGACCAATGACCATATGACACTTGGTGTTGGCCCAGGTCAAACTAACCGTGTTGCTTCAGTCCGTATCGCCATTGACCAAGCTAAAGACCGTCTTGACGGCGCTGTTCTTGCTTCAGATGCCTTCTTCCCATTTGCGGATAACGTGGAAGAAATCGCCAAAGCAGGTATTAAGGCCATCATCCAACCGGGTGGATCAGTCCGTGACCAAGAGTCAATTGAAGCTGCTGATAAATACGGCTTGACAATGATCTTCACAGGAGTAAGACATTTTAGACATTAAGAAAACAAAAGGGAAGAAAACAGTTTCTTTCCTTTTTTGTCTAAAAAAGCTTAACGAAACAAGATTAAAACGAACGTTTATGGTATAATGTTAGTAAATAATTCGCAAAAGAGGTTGAGAGATGAAACTGTTAGTTGTCGGCTCAGGTGGTCGTGAACATGCGATTGCCAAGAAGTTGTTAGAGTCTAAAGACGTTGAGCAAGTTTTCGTGGCTCCTGGGAATGACGGGATGACCTTAGATGGTTTGGATTTGGTAAATATCTCTATTTCCGAACATTCTAAGCTGATTGACTTCGCAAAAACCAACGATATTGCTTGGTCCTTTATCGGGCCAGATGATGCCCTTGCGGCTGGGATCGTGGATGATTTCAATACAGCAGGACTCAAAGCCTTTGGTCCGACCAAGGCTGCGGCTGAGCTGGAGTGGTCTAAGGATTTTGCTAAGGAAATCATGGTCAAATACGACGTTCCGACAGCAGCCTATGGAACCTTTTCAGATTTCGAAGAAGCCAAGGCCTACATCGAAGAAAAAGGCGCTCCAATCGTCGTCAAGGCAGACGGATTGGCCCTTGGGAAAGGTGTGGTCGTTGCGGAAACAGTTGAGCAAGCAGTAGAAGCCGCTCACGAGATGCTTTTGGACAATAAATTCGGTGACTCAGGTGCGCGTGTAGTCATCGAGGAATTCCTGGATGGAGAGGAGTTTTCTCTCTTTGCCTTTGTCAATGGGAACAAGTTCTACATCATGCCAACGGCTCAGGATCACAAACGTGCCTATGATGGCGACAAGGGTCCTAACACTGGTGGGATGGGTGCTTATGCGCCAGTTCCTCACTTGCCACAGAGCGTAGTTGACACAGCGGTTGACACCATTGTCAAGCCAGTTCTTGAAGGCATGATCAAAGAAGGACGTCCCTACCTTGGTGTCCTTTACGCTGGTCTTATCTTGACAGCTGATGGACCGAAAGTCATCGAGTTCAACGCTCGTTTTGGAGATCCTGAAACTCAAATCATCTTGCCTCGTTTGACTTCTGATTTTGCGCAAAATATCACTGACATTTTGGATGGCAAAGAGCCAGCCATCACTTGGACGGACAAGGGTGTGACACTGGGCGTGGTTGTAGCATCAAACGGTTACCCCCTTGCTTATGAGAAGGGTGTCAAACTTCCAGCCAAGACAGAGGGCGGCATCATAACTTACTATGCCGGTGCTAAATTCGCTGAAAATAGCAGAGCACTGCTATCCAACGGCGGACGTGTCTATATGCTTGTCACAACAGCAGACACCGTTAAAGACGGCCAAAACATTATCTACATCCAGCTCGACAAACAAAACACAGAAGGCCTCTTCTACCGAAATGACATTGGAAGCAAAGCGATAAAAGATTAACAGATACTAACTTTGTCATGGCGAGCGAAAGCGAGCCAAAGTAAGATAATGGTCGCTTAATTCGCGAGCGTTAGCGAGCTAGTATAGGATAATCGTCGCAGTAGTGGAACTCCTAGTAGCAGAGCTACTAGGAGCGGAAAACTGGAGACTCAGGCTCCAGTTTTAGTAATGGAACGCCACAGGCGGTCGCTTACGTCCGCACTACAATAGACGATTATCAAAAAAGGAGAATAAATGAAACCAGTAATTTCCATCATCATGGGCTCAAAATCCGACTGGGCAACCATGCAAAAAACAGCAGAAGTCCTAGACCGCTTCGGTGTAGTCTACGAAAAGAAAGTTGTCTCTGCCCACCGTACCCCTGATCTCATGTTCAAACATGCCGAGGAAGCCCGTAGCCGTGGCATCAAGGTTATCATCGCAGGTGCGGGTGGCGCAGCCCATTTGCCAGGTATGGTAGCTGCCAAAACAACCCTTCCTGTCATCGGTGTACCAGTCAAATCACGTGCGCTTAGTGGCGTGGATTCTCTTTACTCGATTGTTCAGATGCCGGGTGGCGTGCCTGTTGCGACAATGGCTATTGGTGAAGCAGGTGCGACCAATGCGGCCCTCTTTGCCCTCCGTCTCCTTTCAGTAGAGGATCAGGCTATTGCGGCAGCATTGGCAGATTTCGCAGAAGAACAAGGAAAAATCGCAGAGGAGTCGACGAATGAGCTCATCTAAAACAATCGGAATTATCGGTGGTGGTCAGCTGGGTCAAATGATGGCCATTTCTGCTATCTATATGGGGCACAAGGTTATCGCTCTGGATCCTGGGGCTGATTGCCCGGCTTCTCGCGTGGCGGAAATCATCGTGGCGCCTTATAATGATGTGGATGCCCTTCGTCAGTTGGCTGAGCGTTGCGATGTCCTCACTTATGAGTTTGAAAATGTCGATGCAGATGGTTTGGATGCCGTTATCAAGGATGGTCAACTCCCTCAAGGAACTGACCTGCTTCGAATCTCCCAAAACCGGATCTTTGAGAAGGACTTTCTTTCCAATAAGGCTCAAGTCACTGTAGCACCTTACAAGGTCGTGACATCAAGCCAAGATTTGGCAGATATCGACCTTTCTAAAAACTATGTCCTCAAGACGGCGACGGGTGGCTACGATGGGCATGGACAAAAGGTCATTCGCTCAGCAGAAGATTTGGAAGAAGCCTATGCGCTGGCTGATTCTGCAGACTGTGTCTTGGAAGAATTTGTCAACTTTGACCTTGAGATTTCAGTCATCGTATCAGGGAATGGCAAGGACGTGACAGTATTCCCAGTTCAGGAAAATATCCACCGCAACAATATCCTGTCTAAGACCATTGTGCCAGCTCGCATTTCAGAAAGTTTAGCTGAAAAAGCTAAAACCATGGCTGTGCGAATCGCAGAACAGCTTAATCTGTCTGGAACTCTTTGCGTGGAAATGTTTGCGACAGCTGATGACATCATCGTCAATGAAATCGCCCCACGTCCACACAACTCAGGGCACTACTCTATAGAAGCCTGCGACTTTTCTCAGTTTGATACTCATATCTTAGGCGTTCTCGGAGCACCATTACCAGACATCAAACTACATGCACCAGCAGTCATGCTCAATGTTCTCGGCCAGCATGTCGAGGCTGCTGAACAATATGTGACAGAAAATCCAAGCGCTCACCTCCACTTATATGGTAAACTAGAAGCGAAGCACAACCGCAAGATGGGACATGTGACGTTGTTTAGTGATGTGCCGGATGAGGTTGAGGAATTTGGGAAAGGGATTGATTTTTAGGAAAGAATTATAAACATGACTAACAATGAATTCATTTTGTGTTCTACTTGTAAGAATTGCGTTAACTTAAGAATTCAAATAGGTAATTTCCCTGTTGATTTTGCTCTAAATTGTCCAGAGTGTAAAACGGAAATTACTGGTAGAGTTGAATTTGAACCGTTCAGTATATCTTTAACAAATGCACAAATTCTTGATAAAGATGTTCCTAACTATGATAAGTTAACGGATTTTCCTATATGGTGTTTAGAAATTTCTGCAGAATTTCCAACTCGAAAATTGCATTTACGAAAAAGTCCATTTGATGGGCTAACTCCATTTATGGCTCAAATGGCTAGAATGGGTAAAAAAGATGATTTAACTGATATTCAAAAATTTCATAATACGAGAAAATTTGCAGACTTTATCAGGGACGGAAAGCTAGATAATTTTAGACGTTTATATAATCTATATTGGAATCGACAAAATAAATATTTATATCCGGAATTAAACGTGTTATTAAGTGAACATAAAGGATTAACACCAATAACGGATGTGAAGAACATTTCGGATGCCACCATGGCCTTACATCAGTTATTTTTGACTACCTCTGGTATAAAATTTATTCTTGGAGAAAATTCTTTATCTGAATATACAGAATTAAGCAATCGTATTTATAGTTCAGAGCAACACAGAGACGAGTTACTTAAATATAGCAATCATATTGCAAGTAATTTTGATATGATTGAGAAAACCGCTTTTGATAAAATTACAGCTTTCGCTAAAATTTATCATATCTTGATTCCTGCAGTTACTTTAATGGATGTTGGAAATTATGAAGACTTAAATCAGTACGAAGATGGAATTTCTGCAGCAAACTATAAAGAATTAAATGAATTTTATGCTTCAAGTTATGAGTGGCTTCTTGACAATATTAATCTCGTTATAGCACTTAATAATATTTTTGAGAGAAATAGCTACAATGAATGTTACAATGGAAAAAAATATTCAAATGATCTTGAAAAAATCACCAATAAGTTTCAGAAAATTAATCAAAATAATCCAGAACAATCTTATTTGAACATTTCGGAACGGTTTAGCAAACCAGTGAGTAGCCTTAATAATATAATTAGAAATGCAATACAACATTATAGTTCACATGTGGATGTTGATAATCAAGAAATTATTTTTGAGGATAAATACCGTGGTAGAGTTAGAATTGAAAAATATTCTATTATAGACTTTGCTAAGTTATGCATTGTCAACTTTTCTCTTATTTTTTATATACTAGAAATAGTCTATACATTTCGTAAAATGAAATTAATAACAGATGGAGTTACACCAACATTTTATTAAATAATTTAATTCAGGACTTATTATTTTGGTAGAGGAAATATAAGAAGGGGCGAAGAATGGTTGAGAGTGCATATAGCCTAGAATTTAATCGTGAATTAGATGCGAAAAAAGCAAGTGAGTATTCACTTACAAAAAGTTTGAAATCTGATAAGGCATTTAGATGCTTAGATAAAGATTGTAAAATTCCGTTAACGTGTACAAACTGGGAGAAACCGGGTGGCAAGAGATTCTTTTTTCGCCCATCTCATAATGATGAACCTCATGTTGAGGGATGCACATGTATCACACCACAAGAAATACAGGAGCAAGTTAAGAAAGAAGTTTCTAAAGGCAGACAGACTATATTGCAAAGTGGAGTAATATCTGTAAAAAAATCAGTAAGCAAAGCTAAAACGAACAACAGTATGAAAAACGAAGGCTCTACTGTTGGTAAGACGATTAATGCAATTTTGGAGGAAAAGAGAAACTCAAGTCAGTTACAAGATAGACAACTTTCATCACTTGCAACTTTTGTCGAATTGTTTAATGATCAAGATATTGAACACGATAAACCTCAAATAAGAGTTGATGGGAAGTTAATATCACTGAATGATTATTTTATTGATGTAACAAATTCTAATTTAGTAAAAGATAAAAATAGGATATTTTTTGGTATGGCAGAAGTATCCGTTGCAAACTTTAATGAAGAAATACTTCAAATTGAATTTGTTAATTCACAGTATCCTAAAGTATACACAAACCTCAACAAACTTAAGGAACGTGCTGGAACAAGAAATATTGTGGAAGTAATTGAGACTGGCTCTAAAATTGTTTATTTTAGAGGATGGCTTAATAGCAAAACTAAAAAATTTGAATCATTTAACGATAAGTTCTATAAAGACTTATATACACCAAAAGATTAAGGAGAAAAACATGATCGAACGTTACTCTCGCCCTGAGATGGCGAACATTTGGACTGAAGAAAATAAATACCGTGCTTGGCTTGAGGTGGAAATCTTGGCTGACGAGGCATGGGCTGAATTGGGAGAAATCCCTAAGGAAGATGTGGCTTTGATCCGTGAAAAAGCGGACTTTGACATCGACCGTATTTTAGAAATCGAGCAGGAGACTCGTCACGATGTGGTGGCTTTCACGCGTGCGGTTTCTGAGACGCTTGGTGAAGAGCGTAAGTGGGTTCACTATGGGTTGACTTCTACTGACGTGGTAGATACGGCCTATGGTTACCTCTACAAACAAGCCAACGACATCATCCGCAAGGATCTTGAAAACTTCCTCAACATCATCGCTGACAAAGCGAAAGAACACAAGTTCACTATCATGATGGGTCGTACCCACGGTGTGCACGCTGAACCTACAACTTTTGGTTTGAAATTGGCCACTTGGTACAGCGAAATGAAACGCAACATTGAGCGTTTTGAGCATGCGGCTTCTGGTGTGGAAGCTGGTAAGATTTCTGGTGCGGTTGGGAACTTTGCTAATATCCCACCATTCGTTGAAAAATACGTCTGCGACAAATTGGGTATCCGTGCTCAAGAAATCTCTACACAGGTCCTTCCTCGTGACCTTCACGCTGAGTACTTTGCAGTTCTTGCCAGCATCGCAACTTCTATCGAGCGTATGGCGACTGAAATTCGTGGTCTTCAAAAATCAGAACAACGTGAAGTGGAAGAGTTCTTTGCCAAAGGTCAAAAAGGGTCTTCAGCAATGCCGCACAAACGGAATCCTATCGGTTCTGAAAACATGACAGGTCTTGCGCGTGTGATCCGTGGTCACATGATCACAGCTTATGAAAACGTAGCCCTTTGGCACGAACGTGATATTTCTCACTCATCAGCTGAGCGTATCATCGCACCAGACACAACCATCTTGATTGACTACATGCTCAACCGTTTCGGAAACATCGTTAAGAACTTGACTGTCTTCCCAGAAAATATGATCCGCAACATGAACTCTACATTTGGTTTGATCTTCAGCCAACGTGCCATGC
>ERZ773066.1856-NODE-1856-length-10622-cov-3.575849_pt1 | contig 10622 bp, 10 predicted proteins | sample MGYA00580573_ERZ773066 | MGnify/ENA primary metagenome ERZ773066 (study PRJEB29015, sample SAMEA2738128) | human oral metagenome | biome: human oral; feature: human-associated habitat; material: saliva | place: China | collected 2203 ... | reverse complement strand
CGGGCGAAAAAGATGCGTCAAGATGGTTGTGCCGAATTTATCAGTGCTTCCTTAAATACGTCCTGCGCCAGATTTGCATTGACTTCCATCATCGTTCCCCTTTCTGCAACACCCATATCCTATCATCAGTATAATACAGACGTGCCATGCGCACGAGTCGCGCCCACTATACCTTAAATCGCCCGACGAGACCGTCCAGTTCCTCTGCTGCGCCCTTCATCTGCTCTGCCGTCGCGGCGAAGGCCGCGAGCGATGCCGTCTGCTCTTCGATGCTGGCCGCCGAGGTCTGCGTATGTCCTGTGATGTCTTCTGAGACCTTTTCCAGCTCCTTTGAGGCCGCCACGGCTACCTGTGTACAGGCATGTATTGTCTCAAGGAGTGTCATCTTTGCCGCTTCGGTCTGGCCGCCCTGCTGTATTTCTTCCATATGCGAGGCGATGCCGGCAAGGCCCTGTACCAGTGTCCCCAGCTCCTCATGCTGCTCCTGCACACGCTCTGCCAAACTCGTGACAGCATACGCGTTGCACTCGACTGCCTGACTGTTCTCGATGCTTGCCTGCCAAACGGTATCCGAAAGCCCTGAGACCTCGGTCGAGCACGCCTGTGCGCGCTGTACCAACTGGCGCAAGTCGCTCACAAAATGATTGAATGAGTCAACGATCCGCCCGATTTCATCCTGCCGCTCTGCGGTGAGATGCTGCGTGAGGTCGCCCTCTTTGCCCGCCACCTCGCGGAAGGAGTCCGTCAGTGATGCGAGGGGACGCAGGATCTGTGCGTGAATAAAGTAGAAGGCACCGACGACGATGATGAGTGCCAATACAATGATGGCGATTTCCAATTCCTTCGCGAGGGCGATACGTGCGCGGCTCGCATCGTCATAGGCACGCACGAGAGTGTCGACCTCTGTCACGTAGTCACCGACCTCGGCCGCGACCTTTGCGTTCGCCGCATTCTTCGCTGCAGGGCTGCCCGTCTCCATCACAGTAATCACATCGTCACGATACGCCTCCCACAGAGGCTTCAGTTTCGCCAGCTGTGCTGTGACCTCGGCGTCAGCCGGAGGGAGCAGGTGCAGCTCCTCATCTCCGCGTTCCAGCCCGATCAATATGTGGTCATACTCCGCGATGCGTTCCTCCATGGTGCGGCGGATATCCGCTGCCTCTCCCGCCTCCGCAGAAACGGAGTTCGCCGACAGCCACGCGAGCTGATAGGCACGCATACGAAGTGACCCCGAGGCGTTCACCGCCGGAGAATAGCCATCCAGCTGCGCAAAGGCGGAAAAATTCAATCCAACCAGTATGACGATAAAAATGAACAAGACAACAAGTGTTGCTTGCAGTTTGCTTCGAATCGACATGCTTTCCCTCTCATTGAACGAGGACATTCCTCGCTATGCATTATAGCACAAAATACACAGCATGAGGGAAGTTTTTTGATGTTATGACAGTAATGGGGGGCTGCTGCACGAAGCCAAAAACTTCGTGCAGCAGCCCCTTCTCTGTGTCCATGATTCACTCAATATTACAGATCTCCACCCCGCAATTCTCGCAGTGGATGATCTTTTTCAAATAGTCAATATCCTTGATGAGGATCAGATGCCCGCGCATATCGATCACACCGCACTTCTTCAGCTCGGCGAGCATCCGATTGAGACTCTCACGCGCCGATGCGGAGTAGTTCGCGAGCTCCTGATTCGTGAGCGGTACGGAGATCAGTATCCCCTCGTCCGTCTCCATCCCGTAGCTGTTCGCAAGACGGAGAAGCGTCGAGCAGAGTGCTCCCTTCTTTCCGTAGAGCACGAGGTCGCGGAATTTGAGATGCTGCTTGCGCATGTGCATCCCGATCAGCTTCAGCAGCGCGACAGCGAGGTGCGGATGCTTTTCGAGATACGCCTCCAGTACGGGAAACTCGATGGCGTAGACCTCGGCGGCACTGCGCGCAATCGCACTAAAGAGATAGGTCGGCTCATCCTCGTAGATCGGCAGCTCCCCGACGAGACTCCCCTTCGTCGCAAGACGCAGCGCCAGAACACGCCCCGATGCACCGTATTTGACCACAAAGATATGCCCCGAGCGCACAATATAGAAATAGTGTGCCGGCGCGCCCTCACGATAGAGATACGCGCCATCGTGCAGGGAAATCACCTTGCCTGGAATCGACATCAGTTCCTTGATGAGTGCTTCCTGATTCATCTGCGCCCCCTCTCCACGATACCGTATCGTATATATTTATAGTAGCGAAAAAACAAAAAACTTCATGTGATATTCGTCACATACAGAGCAAATTTTTTTCACTATAATTTCATTTATCAACGTTATATGAAAAGGGAGAGATGGTCATGGAAAACAAAGACATTCTCGCCACGCTCGGCGAGAATCCATCCCGGCGCGACATCCTCGCACACTGGGAGCCGGAAAATGAAGTGTTTTGGAAACGATACGGCGAACGCATCGCCAAGCAGAACCTCTACACCTCTACGTTAGTTCTGACACTCGCCTTCGTCGCATGGACGATGTGGGCGACCCTCGCGCCGCAGCTGAACTCCGTCGGATTCCACTTCTCCGACAACGAGATCTTCACGCTCGCCGCGCTGCCGGGCCTCGTCGGTGCAACGGGACGCCTCATCTACACCTACCTCCCTGCCATCCTCGGCGGACGCAACTGGACGCTGATCTCGACGGCCTCCCTGCTCATCCCGCTCATTGGGCTCGGCGGCGCGGTCACGGACACCTCGACGACCTACGACACCTTCGTCCTGCTCGTCGGCATCCTCGGCATCGCAGGGGCGAACTTCTCGTCCTCCATGGCAAACATCGGCTTCTTCTTCCCAAAATCTGAGAAGGGTCTCGCCCTTGGCATCAACGCGGGCATCGGCAACCTCGGTGTCTCCGTCATCTACCTCACCGCACCGATGCTCCTCGGCCTGAGCTTCGGCGGGTTCTTCGGTGCACCGCTCGTGAACGCGGCAGGCCATGAGGTCTACCTCCAGAGCGTCTGCTACTTCTGGGCAATCCCGACCGCGCTAAGCCTCATCCTCATCTGGTTCTGCATGGACAATCTGCCCATCCCGCGCCAGAGCCCGCGCAGCATGATGTCCATCTTCAGCAACAAGCACACGTGGCTGCTCTGTGTCATCTACACCTGCGGATTCGGTTCGTTCATCGGCTACTCCGCCGCGCTCGCACTGCTCGTCAACCGCGAGTTCCCCGAGGTCTCCTTCGCCTACGCCGCATTCCTCGGGCCGTTCATCGGTGCCGGCGTACGCCCCATCGGCGGCTGGGTCGCGGACAAGGTCAACAGCGGCTCGAAGGTCACACTCTACTCGCTCATCCTGATGCTCGTCGCCTGCATTGCGACCGTCATGGGCATCCAGTCGCATAACTTCCCGCTCTTCTTCGGGTCGTTCCTCGTGCTCTTCTTCTCGACCGGCTTCATCAATGCTGCATGCTTCCGTATGATCCCATTCGTCTTCAACAATCCTGTGCACTCCTCGCTCGTCACCGGATTTACGGCGGCGATTGCGGCATACGGCGCATTCTTCATCCCAAAACTGTTCGGCTGGGCGTATGGAACGCAGGGCAGCGTTACCCCCGCGTTCAACATCCTCATTGCCTTCACTGTGCTAACCATCGCCATCACGTGGTTCTTCTACGTGCGCAAAGGCGCAGGCATCAAGTGCTGAGACTACGAGAGGCACTGATAGATTCAGCACTTCCCTAGCGCATAAACGCAGAACTGCCGTACAAAGGGGAAAATCCCTTGTGCGGCAGTTTTTTATCCCCGCCCCCATCTTGCACACTGCCCCCCCTATGCTATAATGAGAATAAGATAAGCAGAGAGGAGTACAGGCACGTGGAATGCAAAGCAATCCGAAACATGACGGACGATGACAATAAAACACTCAACTACAAGATGAAGCTCCTGCTGGACATTGGACAGACCCTAATGGAGAGCGGGGCGGACTGTGCACGCGTCATTCGCGACATGAAACGGGCGGCGGTGCATCTGCGCATCCCCGTCGAGAACATCCAGTCCCACGTCACCTACACCACGCTCATGCTCAACGTCAGCGACGGCGAGCGCTCCTTCACCCAATTCCGCAAATGCATGAAACATGGCGTCAACCTCGCCGTTCTCGCCGCCGTCAGCAAGCTCACATGGCGCATCCTGCGCGGCAACACGCCCATCTCTGCTGTTGAGCATGCCATCACGCGCATCCGTGCACGTGCGCTCTGCTATCCCCACTGGGGTATCGCCCTCGGTGCCGCCGTCGGCTCGGGCGGCTCGTGCAAACTCTTTGGCGGCAGCTGGGAGGAGTCTCTCATCGCTACCATCGCGGCACTCATGGGCTTCATCGCACACCGTCTCAGCAACAAATACGCATTTAACCCCTATGCCTGTGCCATGATTACGGGCTTCGTCGCAACCATCTTTGCATGGGTGATCCCCGCTGCGCTCGGGCTCGGAACAATGTGGTACGCACTCGTTGCGTGCACCATCTTCCTCATGCCCGGCTTTCCCTCCGTCAACGCGGCGAGCGACGTGCTGAACCGCTTTACGACATCAGGCATGACGCGCGCCATGGACACCATGCTCATCATCGGCGGCCTGACCTTCGGCATCGCCTTTGCCATCCTCGTCGCAGGCGTACACAACATCTCCGACGTGCACATACAGCCGACGGACACCTACCTCAATCAAGCGATTGCTGCGACCCTCGCCGCAGGTGGCTTCTCCGTCATGTTCAACACACCGAAGAAACTCCTCGCCATCGTCGCCATCGAGGGCATCGTCACCATGCTCATCCGCAACGTCCTCATCCTCGAGTTTGGACAGCCGCAGGCGCTCGGTTCCTTCGTGGCGGCAGCGTTTGTCGGCATCGTGGCACTCAAGGTCATCCACATCGTCCACACGCCGAACACCCTCCTCATCATCCCGCCCGTCATCCCCCTCATCCCCTGCGTCCTCCTCTACCGCCTCCTCTTTGCTGTCCTCCACATCCAGACCATCTCCGTCGAAGAACTGCTCGAGGCACTCCGCTTCGGCGTCAACGGCATCACCATCATCCTCGCCGTCGTCGTCGGCGTCTCCATCCCGAACATCTTCATCCAGCGACGCATCGAACAGCAGCAACAGCGCGAGATCGACGCCATCATCAAGGCACGCGCATCCGAGCACTGATACAGATCCATGAACACGCCAAAAGGGCATGATTCCCTCATTGGAAATCATGCCCTTTTTTCATGCCGCAGAAACTATTTATTCTCCCTGCACACGATTCACATAGTCAATGATGAGATCTGCCGCCTGTTCCAGCGGAATACGGCTTGTATTGATGACGAGATCAAAATTCTGCGGATCGCCCCATTTTTTGCCCGTATAGAAGGCATAGTAGTTGCTGCGCTTCTCCTCGATCTCATTGAGCTGTTTGAGACTCATACCGCCATAATGCGTACCGGCGCGCCTCGTACGGAATGCATCGTCTGCACAGATGAAAAAGGAATAGACTTCCGGCTGCCCCGCAAGGACGATCTCAGCACATCGACCAAGGAACACTGCCCCATTTCCCTCAGCAGCGATCGAGCGAATGATATGCGCCTGTTCCTTGTAGAGCGTGTTATATGCGGGCACCGTATCGAGCTGAGCGGTGCTGATCGCCCCGAGGCTCGCCTTTGGCACCTCATAGGAACGGCTCAAGACATCCTCCAGCCGATCTCCTGCACCAAGGCTCTCTGCCGCCATAGCAACAACCGTGCGGTCATAGCGCTTGACCCCCATCTTCTCCGAAAGGAGTCGGGAGATTTGACGGCCGCCACTGCCGTACTGACGACTAATGGTAATAACAGTATTCTTCTTCATGTGCATTACCTCCTCATTCTCTATATGACCTATTATAACGACTTCTTATCCAATACGCAATAAGATTATACATAATTGTTGGATGGTTCTGCTATAATTGTCAGTCAGCGAAATCGATGAAATTTTTCAGCCGATCACAGCCTTGACGACACGCATCATATTTCCATGCGCAATCTTTTCCACAGCCTCCTCGCTGTACCCGCGTGCACGCAAAAGCGCAAACAGTCTTGGAACATTTGCAGCACCCTCAAACCCTTCTGTCACCACATCACTGGAGGTAAAGGCATCCAATGTATCCGACGTGAGATAATCACAGAAATCAAACCCACAGGCGATATGGTCAGTGCCAACAAGGTCACAAATATGATCCACATGATCGGCAAGTCGTTCGACACTCGGTGCAGTGCCATCGATGAACTCCGGCCACGCATTCATCCCGATCACGCCACCACGTGCTGCAAGTGCTTTGATCTGATCGTCCTTCAGATTTCGTGCATGAGCACAAAGGGCGTATGCATTGGAGTGTGAAGCAATGAACGGCTTCGTTGTATGCTCACAGACATCCCAAAACGTCCGTTCATTGGCATGTGATACATCGACCAGCATCCCCAACTCTTCCATGCGGGCAAGAGCTTTGATGCCAAGATTCGTAAGCCCTTTATTCTCATGGCAGGACGCACCGTTGGCAAACGCATTTACCTCATTCCACGTCAGCATGGCATGACGAACGCCCCACGCATAGAGTACATCTAGGAAGTCCACCTGCCCGCGCAGCCCACTGAGCCCCTCCATCCCAAGGAAAATCGCAAGTTTTCCCTCGGCACAGATGCGCTCGATATCAGCAGAGGAGTATGCAACCTCTGCGATATCCTGTGCTTCACGCAGCTCGGCACAGGCGGACGCCATAATCTCAACCATCCGCGTTGGAGGGTTCTCTGTGTACGGCGGATCAATCCAGATGCAGCAGAGCATCGCACAGACATTGCCTGCACGGAGCTGTTGTATGTGGTGTGCACGGATAACATCCGTTTCTCCCGCCTGTCGGCGTAGTGTTACATTGGTGAAGAGATCTGAATGAATATCAAACACACCAAAATCTTGCATCATTTCGATCTCCCTATCATGCTCCAAGCAGGCTGCCGACGATGATCCCGAGATAGGTGCCGATCACATAGCCAAGCGTTCCAACGAGCATCGCAGGACCGACCAAGGCATTCCACCCCTGCGAAATGGCCATGCCTGCTGCCGTCGTCGGTCCACCGATATTTGCATTGGACGCGACGAGAATATCCTCCAAAGCAAATCCGAGCATTTTCCCGCCGATCAGGCAGAACAACATGTTTACAACGACCATAATCAGGCAGAACACAAAGAGAAGAGGCGCATTCGTCAATATCTCCATGATGGATGCGGGAACGCCGATCACGAAGAAGAACATATAGATAAAGAACGTGCCGATTTCCTGCGCACCATTCATCGCCGATGCCTGTTTCTCAAAGAATGTGGCAAAGATCATCGAGATCAGTGTAATCCAAACGTACTGGCTGCCAAGGAACGTATTACACATCTTCGTGAACCAGTTCGCATCGGGTGAAATCACCGTACCAAGTGTGGCGCCAATAAATTTTGACACCGTGACGACGACAACAGCATAGGTCACACACATCGCAATATCGCGCAGGGAAATGTCCTTCCGTCCCCAATACTGCGCAGCAAGCGTCTTTCCCTCGTCAGATTCCCCGTTTTTCTCCACGGAATCGATCAGCGGATGCGTGTAGACGCGGCGGAAAAATGCGTTGCCGGCAATTGCCAGAAGGATCAGGAAATAGATTGCCATGTTGAGGTTATCTGCCACAATCGTCGATGAGACCAGCGTTCCGCTGACCTTAAAGGCATCGGCAAGTGCCGTAAAGTTTACACCACCGCCGATATAGGAGCCGGTCATCATCGCCGCGACCTTCGGCAGACCATCGATGGCAGAGCCAAGAAGTACGCAGCCGATCAGCGCCCCGCAGATGGTCCCTGCTGCACCGATGAGAAAGATAACGAGCAGACGCCCCGTCTCCCGCCAGATCTTCACAATATTCGTCTGTAGGAGCAGCAGAGGGATAGCAATGGGAACGACATACCCCCAGACGATATCATCGTACAGCTCTGCATGAGGCGGAATAATATTCGTATTGACCAAAACGAGGGCAAAGATCAGCGCAATCACGGCACCCGAGATACGGGACGCCCACGCATAGGTCTGCTCCAAGTAGACCGACACTGCGACGGAAATGAGCATGACCGACATTAGTACCCACGTATTTTCCGGACTGACAAGCGTATTCACAGAAAGAAACACCTTCTTTCATACATCGTATAAAATTACAGGGCTGCCGCGAAAGAGATTGCAGCAGCCCCATAATCCATAAAGACAGATGCTGTTTCGCACACTATCCTTTATAAACACGCGGTACACGTTCGGAGACAAGACAGACAACCTCGTAGTTGATCGTATTTGCCCACCCGGCGACCTCATCCGTCGTCAGGGTCTCCGATCCGAAGAGCGTACAGACATCCCCCATTTTTGCCTCAGGAATATCCGTAACATCAATCATAAACTGATCCATACAGACACGGCCTGCGATAGGGGCGCGTTTTCCGCACACCTCGACACTGCCGCCCGCATAGGCGCGAATGTAACCGTCTGCATAGCCGACCGGCAGGGTCGCGATACGCGTCTCGCGCTCTGCAATAAACTTGCGCCCATAGCCGACAGACTCTCCCGGCTGGATTGTCTTAATGTAGACGATTCGCGCGCAGAACTTCATGCACGGACGAAGATCAATCGGGCGCGTCACCTCATCCGAGGGCCAGAGACCATACTGGATGATGCCTGCGCGTACCATATCAATGTGGACATCGGGGATCTCAAGGATCGCCGCCGACTCTGCAATATGCTTAATGGGGATATGAACGCCCGCCGCCTCAATGGCATCGCAGGCTTCCTTAAAGAGTTTGACCTGCTGTTTGGTAAACGTCTTATCCGGAATATCAGCGAGTGCAAAGTGGGAGAAAACGCCTTCTAGCTCCACATTCGGAAGTGCGGCAATCTGTTTCGCCGTCTCTGCTGCATCCTTCGGATGCACGCCAATACGTCCCATACCGGTCTCAATGGTCAGATGCACCTTCACCGTCTTGCCCTGCCGTACCGCTTCCTGCGACAGTGCTTCAACGAGATCCATGCGGCAGACCGTCTGCGTAATATCTGCATCGACGACCTCACGCGCACTCTCCGGCTCCACGAGACCGAGAATGAGCAGGGGGCACGTAAATCCAGCAGCCCGTAGCTTGAGTGCCTCCGAGAGCGTTGCTACGGCGATATAGTCTGCTCCCTCGTCCAGTGCGACGCGTGCTGCGGCGATTGCTCCGTGTCCGTACGCATCCGCCTTAACTACAGCACAGAGTTTTGCCCCCTTTTGGATGCGGCTGCGAATCTCTCGATAGTTATGGGCGAGAGCACCTAAATCAATTTCCGCCCATGCTGCTCGATTCGGCATTTGAACCACTTCCCTTCCCGAAGAATTTCATCCGAATGAGTTTAATGGACATGAGCGCCATAACGATGAAGCCGATGTACCCGTTCAATCCATACACATAGTTGAGCATCATGTGATACGGAACAAACATTCCGAAGAAGAAGCCAAGTGCCGCAAGGCCGAATGCCCACGATTTATACTTCATCGTCCCCTCTTGCCCCGCACGCGCTACAGCCGTCCAGAGAAGCGGGCACGCCGTCGTATAGACTGCGATGAAGATCAGTACGCCGAAGATGGTCGTCAGCCCCGGAGAGAGACTTGCCACGACTACGAGGTTCGGGATCTGTACCTGATAGAGATCCGTGATGCGTGTCATGATCGAAAGACCGATGATCGTATTCAGCACGACGAGAAGAACCGTCGAGAGAACATTAGCGCGGAACAGCGTCTGGAAGTTCTCACGCGCACCAAGCACTGCACTGAAATTCGCGAGCATCAGGATACTGTAGCCGCCGTTCGACATACCGGACATGAACCAGTTGCTTCCGACGCGTGTCATATCAAGCTGTCCCGAGGAGATCAGTTCCATGTTGGGCATCAGTGTATCATAGTGCTGAACAAGATGGACAAAGAGCATACCGACGATGGCAAAGAGCATTGCCGGCGTCACGCGGCCGATGATATCAACGAGTTTGCCAAGACCAAGGGCAACGGAAAGACCGGCAAGGATGGCAACGATCGCCGCACCAACGTAGACTGGCACTCCATATTGCTGCTGCAGTGTTGCGGCACCGCCGGCAACCATGACGCAGTAGGAAAGATAGCAGAAAAACACCGTGAACCAGTCAAAGAACTTGCCTAAGTAAGTTCCATTGTAGAAAATAAATGCCTGCTGCCCGCTGGTCGCATTGTGATCGCGTCCCGCCAGAGCAAAGCCATAGTTAGCGACAATGAAGATAACTGCGATAACGACAGCTGTACCAAAAATCATATAGCCATTTGCCGTGTAGTACTGAAGGATTTCCTGTCCCGTTGCCACGCCTGTCCCGATCATAAAACCGAGATAGGATCCGGCAAGGATACAGACACGCTTCCATGAGGTCAACTTCATCAGTCCTTTCAGTTTTCAGAGAGGAGATTATCTGTAAAAAAAAGGGACTGCTTCACGGCACATATTCTGTATGTGAGAGTGAAACAGCCCCTCAGCGGTCAGTTCACAAATTACTTAAGGAACTCGTC
>ERZ773066.1854-NODE-1854-length-10629-cov-4.625780_pt1 | contig 10629 bp, 8 predicted proteins | sample MGYA00580573_ERZ773066 | MGnify/ENA primary metagenome ERZ773066 (study PRJEB29015, sample SAMEA2738128) | human oral metagenome | biome: human oral; feature: human-associated habitat; material: saliva | place: China | collected 2203 ... | reverse complement strand
TTCCCGCACCCAGCTGCCCTACGACACCTCCGCACACTTCCTGTGGATTGGTGAGCGCACCCGCGGCGTCGACGACGCTCACGTAGACTTCCTCTCCAAGGTCCGCAACCCCATCGGCGTGAAGCTGGGCCCGACCACCACTACTGAGGATGCACTCGCACTGATTGACAAGCTCGACCCGAACCGCGAGCCCGGCCGCCTGACCTTCATCACCCGCATGGGTGCGAAGAACATCCGCGAGAAGCTGCCCGCAATCGTTGAAGGTGTTCAGGCTGAAGGCGCGAAGGTCGTCTGGGTTACCGACCCGATGCACGGCAACACCATCTCCGTGCCCTCCGGCTACAAGACCCGCCGCTTCGACGACGTGCTCGACGAGGTTCGCGGCTTCTTCGAGGTGCACGAGGCTCTGGGCTCGTTCCCCGGCGGTATCCACGTGGAAATGACCGGCGACGACGTGACCGAATGCCTGGGCGGCTCCGACGCCATCGACGAGGCAGCACTGGCTGACCGCTACGAGTCCCTGTGCGACCCGCGTCTGAACCACTCGCAGTCCCTGGAAATCGCGTTCCTGGTCTCCGAGTACCTCAAGAACCGCGCATAAAACGCTCATGCGTCTCGCCGCAATAGGCGGCGGAAAACAGCAGATATAACGCCGATATAACAATGCCCGGGTCTTCGCTCATTGGGAGTGAAGACCCGGGCTTTGCGTTTAACCAGCGCACGGCAGAAGAGCGGCGCGGCAGAAGCATGGTGCGACAGAAGAGCGGCGCTACAGGCGCTAGAAGGTCAGGAACGCCTCAACGTTACGCCACCACTGCGACTGCACCAGCGAGGTCGCAAGCCACCAACCGGTAAAGCTTGAACCCATACCCAGCAGGATCAGCGCCAGGGCCCAACCGCCCACAGCCATACCCGAAGGCGGAGTCCTAAACTGCTTGGCGGGTAGGCGGGGATCCTTCTGCGCAGACTGCTCGGAATCCTGAGAAGAAGCGGCCTCATCAGCCGGTGAAGCCTCAGCTGCGCTCGCCGAGCCCTTAGCCTTCGAACGTCGCGACTCCGAAGGGCTCAACGAACGCTCGGCATGAATCGGTGCGTACTCGCCGTGAGCTGAGATGAACTCCTGCTCCGTCTGTGGACCAATGCCAACGGACTGAGTCAGCGGGCCCTTCGCGGCGGATGCGCGGCGGCCCATGAACGAGCCCAGGCCACGCTTGCCGGTTTTACCCGTTGCACCATCTTGCTCCTGGTCAGCCTCAGAGTCGTCATCATCGGAGGTGGAACTCACCAGCGGCGGAATACCCTGGCGGTTCAGCACGGAGTCCTCAGCGTCCACGTCGGCAAGGTGCACGCCCTGACCGGTTGCCGAGGTATCGTACACGAGGCTGTCGGGGGAGTACACATCGTACGCCAGTAGATCGCGGGCATCGCTAAAAGCACTAATCGGGGTGTTGCGGACCATCTGTGCGGCGCCGCTACGCTCCGCAATATCGGCAACAGCCTCCCAGAGGGGAAGCTCCGGCTCCGGGCACGAGGGGGCACGCCAGGCACGCTCGGACTCACCCAGCGACTCAGAAATCTCCAGCAGAGCCGTAAACAGCTCGGTCGCATCCTCCGGGCGGGCATGAGGCTGCTTGCGGGTACACCACGAAATCAGCCCCGCAATATCGCGGTCCGCACCCGGCGCAACATCGGTCAGCGCGGGCATCTCAATGTTGGCGTTGTGGTAGAGCACCTGCTGGTCATTCTCCAGACCCACAAAGGGCAGACGACCTGAAAGCATGCGGTACATCATCACGCCGAGCGCAAAAATATCGGCCTGCGCGCCGACCTTCACCTTCGGGTCCAGGACCTCCGGCGCAACGTAAGCGGGGGTACCCATGGGGGCGCCCGCATCCACCTGATCATCACGGCGAGAAAGACCGAAGTCCGTGAGCTTCACCTGACCGTTAGCGTCCAGCAGAATATTGCCCGGCTTAATATCGCCGTGCAGATAGCGGTTCGCGTGCACCTCCGAGAGCGCCTCCACCACCGGAATGAGGATATCCAGAGCCTCACCCAGGGACAGGGCATTACGCACACGCAACAGCTGACTCAGGGTGCAGCCGTGCACATACTCCAAGACGATGTACATGACCATCTTGCCCGAAAAATATTCGGTACCCGAAGAGATCACGCCCACCGTATGCCCGCCGCCACCCACCTGACGCATCGAACGCTCCTCACGGTGGAACTTCTGGCGGTTCGCCGCATCCTCAGCCAGAGCGGGGGAGAGGACCTTGAGCGCGACCGGGTTATTCGACCACAGGTCCAACGCATAATAGACCTCGCTCATGCCGCCGCGGCCAATGAGCGAACCCACCTGGTAATGACCCTCAATAATGGCGCCACTGAGCCACTGCGAAGAACCGATAGCGGTATCAGAGGCAGCGGGACGAGTGGCGGGAGGAACAGAAGTATTAGAAGAAGAACGAGGGTTCACGGGAGAAATCCGGCGTGGGCTGGGAGTATTCATACGTCTCAACATTTTAGCCCGCCCACCTGGGGTGAAGCGATGCCAAAGAGCGCCGAGCAGGTGAACACTCAGCGAATTCTTAAGAAGCGCCGAACGCTCCGAACCCAATTCACGAACCGCGGGCAACGCTCAAAAACAAAAGGTGCGCAGGAGAGCCCCCATGCCAGATGCGGGTCAAAAGTGGTAAATACGTGCCAGCTCTGGCACTCTTAAAAGGTGACTAACGAAAATATTGCTCAGACCTTCGCCCTCGTCGGCGATTGGGTAACTATCCCCGAAATTGCGCAGGCCCTCGACCTGAAGGTGACCCGCGTACACAACCTGATTTCTGACGGTACGCTCATCGCGCTGCGCGACCCGGAAACCAACGTGCGCAAGGTACCCGCACTGTTCCTGAATGGTTCGCGAGTTCTCGAATCCCTCAAGGGCACCCTCGTTGTCCTGAAGGACTCCGGCTTCAGCGATGAAGAAGCCATCGTGTGGCTGTACACCAACGATGAGTCCCTGCCCGGCCGTCCCATCGACGCACTGATCGACGGTCGTAAGACTGAAATTCGTCGCCGTGCGCAGGCACTGGCTTGGTAGTACCTACTTGGTGATACCGGCTTGGTAATAGCGGTCCGGCACTATAGCTAAATACGTTGAGGCGGCATACTCCGGTATGCCGCCTCAACTATTTAACGTCTATAACTGTAGTGACCTTCTATGCCTTACGGCGCAGTGCACGGCCCACAATATCGGTCAGCGCCGCGTGCGCCAGCTCGTCCAGGTTCATCGCCTCCAGCGCCTCAAACACAGCCTGAGACTTCTGCTCAATCAGCTGCTCATGCTTGGCGAAAGCACCCGAAGAAACCATCAGCTCACGGATGCGCTCCACCTGCCCATCGCTCAGATCGGGGTCGCCCAAGCTATTGTGCAGAAGCGCCGCATCCTTCTCATCGAGATCGGCGGAGGTGAGCGCCACTAAGACGGTACGCTTACCCTCACGCAGGTCATCGCCGGCGGGCTTACCGGTCACCTCGGGCTGACCGAAGACACCCAGCTCGTCATCACGCAGCTGGAAGCCCTCACCCAGCGGCAGACCGAACGCGCGGTAGTTGGCAAGTACTGGGTGCTGCTCGCTCACGGCGCCGGCGCCGTTCTCCAGCGCGGTAGCCTGCAGAGCCAGAGCGCCACCAATCGTGAAGGGGTGTTCGCACGAGTACTTGGCGGACTTGAAACGAATCACGTTCAGGGCACGCTGCAGAGCCGCCTGAGCGTCCTCGGTCTCGAGAACCTCGGAGTAGACGTCCAGGTACTGACCCGCCAGAACCTCGGTGCGCATCCGGTCAAAAATAGTGCGCGCCGGGGCACCATAGATTGCCCCCTCACCCAGGGATGCGAAAACCTCGGCAGACCACGCCAGGGTCAGATCTCCCGCAAGAATACCGCCGGTCAGACCGTAGTTGAAAGCATCACCGCGCCAGCTATTCTGCTCGTGCGCCGCCTCGAAACGCTTGTGCACGGAGGGTGCGCCGCGGCGGGTATCGGAGCGGTCGATAATGTCGTCGTGAATCAGCGCGGAGGTCTGGAACAGCTCCACCGCCATGCCCGCCTTCACAATAGACCAGGACGCGCGGTTCTCGGTGACGGGTGCGCCGCCGGCACCTCGCCAACCCCAGTAGCTCAGCAGGGCACGCAGGCGCTTGCCGCCGGTGGAGAGAGACTCAATAGCCTCCAGCAGGGGTAGAGTTTCGGCAGAAATGCCCTCGAGTAGCTCGCGCTGGCGGGCAAAAAACTCAGCCATGAGAGTGTCAAAAGCGTGCAGGTAGGCTCGCTGCTCTTCCGCAATACGATCAGCGAGGTGCGCAGAAGCCGCCGGGATATTCGGCGCCGCTACGGTGAGGCTCTCGGTCGCCTGGGGAGTGGGTGCTCCGGAAGGAGAAGGGGGAGTCATACTATCCTCGCTGAAGGTCGCTGTGTACGGTCCTGATGGGGTGCGGTGTGCACTTCTTCTAGCTTAGTGGAGAAAAGCCCAAGAGAACGCATTTGCGAACATGTTTGCGATATATTGCCTCTATTTTTCGTAGAAATGTGCTATATTTTCGGTAGGTGGGCGTAGAAGCTATGAGAGGAGGCGACATGGGGCAGGCGCGAACCGGCAAGAGCAGCGGTGCAAAGAACGGCGGCGCAAGGAACGGCCGTGTCATTATGCACCTGGACATGGACGCCTTCTTCGTCAACGTCGAACTTCTCGAAAACCCCGCTCTGCGCGGCGAACCCATCATCGTGGCGCCCCTGGGCCCCCGCTCGGTCGTCTGCTCCGCCTCCTACGAGGCGCGCGCCCACGGAGTGCGCTCCGGCATGCCGCTCAGCCGCGCCCGGAACCTCAGCCCCAACGCCACCGTCCTGCCGCTGCGCGGCGACTACCGGCACTACTCCCGCGCCGTCATGGCAATCCTGAACGATCTGAGCCCCTACGTTGAGCAGGTCAGCGTGGATGAAGCCTTCGTGGACCTAACCGGTGCCTACCTGCACGGGCAAGACCCCGTCGCCCTGGCGCAGCGCGCTCGCGACCGCATCGCGCAGGAACTCTCCCTGCCCTCCTCCGCGGGGGTCGCACCCAATAAACTACTCGCCAAAATGGCCTCCACCGGTAGTAAACCGAACGGGCTGTGGGTCATTCCGCCCGAGCGCGTTCAAGAATTTCTTGACCCGAGAAAAGTTTCCGACCTGTGGGGAGTGGGTGCGAAAAGCACCGAGCAGCTCTCCCGATACGGTATTCACACCATTGCCCAGATGAGGTCCATGAGCCTGGACTGGCTCAAAGAACGCTTCGGCACCGCCCAGGGTGAGCACCTTTGGGCCATGGCGCGCGGCATTGACGAGCGCCCCGTGATCACCGAACGTGAAGAGAAAAGCATGGGCGGCGAGCACACCTTCGAGACGGATACGACCGATGCTCAGGAGGTCAGTGCTGCTATTCGGGAGCTGAGTCTCAATCTGGGAAAGCGCCTGCGCACCGCCGGGAAACTCGCCGGTGGGCTCAGCCTCAAAATCCGCTACAGCACCTTCGAAACGCACACCCGCGCTATTGCCCTGAATGTGCCCGTAGACTCCGGCATGCAGATTGCTTCCTTGGCGTTGGAAGCCCTGCGCGCAGACGGAATCTTGGTAGGGCAGGATGCACCCCGCGCCCTGCGACTCATCGGAGTGCGCGCCGAAAAGCTCGCCCGCGCAGAAGACGGGGTGCAACAAACCCTCTTCGACTCCATCGAGAGCGGGGCAAGCTCACGCTCCGCGCAAACTGCCTCTGCGCAAACTGTCTCTGCGCAACGAGGCGGCGGCGGGGGAGCGAGCAATAGCCTGGGGTCTGGTGCTCGCCTCGTGAAAAGCGGCAGATGGTCCGAGGTGGAGCACGTCATGGACGCCATTCACCGCAAGTACTCGCAGGAAAGCCTCAAACCCGCCTCCGGAGTCACCGCGCCCGAGAAGAATATCGAAGAGAAGAATATCGAAGAAAAGAGCCACAATAAGGAATAGCTGAGGGACAACAACTGGGGAGTCGATACAGCTTGATCAGCGGCTATATCGCAGCCGGTTACTCGTAAAGTGCGGGCGAAGAACACCTCCGCGGAAGGCGGGAAAAAGACATAAAGAGCTTCTGACCGAAAAAGAATGCGCCAACCCCACCCGGCGCGGTACGATGGGAAGCATACGACCGGCAAGAAGCGCTCGCCGCGCCAGCTGATACACTAGCTAACCCGGTTCTAACCCGGTTGATACCGACGTCATCTTGAGCAGAAATACCTCAAAGGAGAAAACGATGGCACTGTCCGAGCGTGAACAGAAGGTTCTGGACCAGCTCGAAGAACTCATGAGCAATGAGGATCCGCACTTTGCCTCCTCCATGTCTTCAACCGGCAATACTGCGCCGGTCTTTAGCGCTCGCCACTTGGCTCTCGGTATTCTCTTCGTTCTCATTGGCCTGGGCATCATTATTGGTGCGGTCGCATCTAACATGATTTGGCTGGGTGTATTCGGCTTCCTCTTTGCGGCAGGTGGCGTGTACTTCGCAACCACCAGCAAGAAGACCCCGGTAGATTCCTTCCTCGGCGGTAAGGCAGAAGGCGCAGCCCGTGTGCGTCAACGCGAGCAGAAGGAGCGCTCTTCCTTCATGAACCGCCTGGAAGACCGCTGGGATGAGCGTAATAACGGCCAGCTCTAAAGCATTTAGGGTGCAGAAGCTTCGCGGCTCAGCTCATAGGGCTGACCCCCGATGCGAGAATCTCAAAACTCAAGACTGATCAAGCGGAGGTAAGAATTCTCTTACCTCCGCTTTTTCTATGCCCAAAGAACTAGTGACTATGCCCGAACTGGTGAGAGATGGAAGTATGAGGGGCAGGCGGGCGGAGCACGCCAAACCCCGAAACTAACCCCCTGAAACTAGCCCCGTCATTGAGTCGGGGTATGGCAAGCATGATGAGGGTGGAGCACTGAGTACGCACGCCCGAAGCTGTGTAGAAGCTGTGCGTCAGCGTTAAAAATGCAGAAGAGAGCATAAAAACACTAAAAGATACTCTGCCGGGTGGGGTAGGTGGTGGAAAGTGGGGTAAAGTGGAGAGGAAAGCTGAAAGTCAGTCCTATCGCCGTGCCCTCAAACACGCGGCGGAGGCGCCGGCCCGGCACACCCCGCCACCGGCACCTACAGGATTCGTGGAGCAACCCCGCTCCCGCAGACTTTAGCGCAACGGCACACATCGGGGAGGTGAAGTGAATGTTCCTAGGTACCTACTCACCACGAATGGACGCCAAAGGACGCATCATCCTTCCCGCCAAATTCCGTGAGGAACTCTCAGCAGGCCTCGTTCTGACCCGCGGTCAAGAACGATGCCTGTACGTTTTCCCCGCCGCAGAATTTGAACGCATCCACGAACGGATGCGCACCGCACCCCTGCCGGGACGAGCCGCCCGAGACTTCCTGCGAGTTTTCCTCTCAGGAGCCTCCGACGAACTGCCGGACAAGCAGGGACGCATCACCATCCCGCCGATACTGCGCCAATACGCAGGACTGACCGACAACCTCGTCGTCATCGGATCCGGAACCCGCGCAGAAATATGGGATGCCGCCGCCTGGGAAGAGTACCTCGCCCGCACCGAAGCTGAATTTGCTGCCCTCGACGAGGACCCGTTCAGCCCGCTGCTCTAACCGGCATCCCGCCGACGCGACGGCTACCGCCCCGGCATCTCTAGCACCCGCACCACTCTTCCGTAAGCCTTCCCGCAGGACAAACTCTCACAGGAGCACCCATGAGCGTAGAACACGCCCCCGAAACCGGTACGACCGACTCCGGTACTGCCGCCAAGGTCCCCGGCGCATCCATTGAGAACCTCTCCCAGCGTGAAGCCAGCGAACGCCACGTGCCCGTCATGCTGGACCGCTGCATTAACCTGCTGGCACCCGGCATTGAACGCGCCGTCGAGGAGCGCGGCACCGCCTACGTTATTGACGGCACCCTCGGTATGGGTGGCCACTCCGAGGCGCTACTCGAACGCTTCGAAAACCTTGTGCTGATCGGTATTGACCGCGACCTGCAGGCACACGCCATCGCCGGTGAGCGTCTGGCACGCTTCGGTGACCGCTTCGTACCCGTCCACGCCGTCTACGATGAGATTGACCGCGCCATGGAAGCCGCCGGCGTGCAGGGCATCGACGGCATCCTGATGGACCTGGGCGTCTCCTCCATGCAGCTGGACGAACGCACCCGCGGCTTCGCCTACTCCTACGACGCGCCCCTGGACATGCGCATGAACTCCGAAGATGAGCTCACCGCCCGCATCGTCGTCAACGAATACAGTGAAGACCAGCTGCGCCGCATTATCCGCAACTGGGGCGAAGAGAAGTTCGCGTCGCGTATTGCTCGCGCTATCTGCACCGCCCGCGCCAACGCACCCCTGGAAACTACCGGTGAGCTCGTGCGCATTATTCAGAAGGCTGTGCCCGTCGCCGCGCAGCGCACCGGTGGCCACCCCGCCAAGCGCACCTTCCAGGCGTTGCGCATCGAAGTGAACCACGAACTGGAAGCCCTCGAACGCGCCGTACCGGCAGCCCTGGAGGCGCTCAACCTCGGCGGCCGATTTGTCGCCATGAGCTACCACAGCCTCGAAGACAAAATCGTCAAGAGGGCACTGACCGCGGAGGCAACCTCCAAAGCACCCAAGGGCTTCCCGGTAGAGCTTGAAGAGCACAAGCCCACCATCAAAATCATTACCCGCGGCGCCGAACCGCCTACCGACGAGGAAATCGAACAGAACTCTCGCGCCGCCAGCGCCAAGCTGCGCGCCGCCGAGAAGATCCGCATCCCCGCCAAGTAGAAGACAGAAAGCGAAGAAGAGTGAGCACCCAGCACGCATCCCAGCGCCCCACCCGCACCCAGGGCGCCCCGCGGAGTCGACGCGCCGGTTCCTCGCGCCCTGCCGCCGGTACCCCCAGCGCCGTTGGCTCTACCCGCGCATCCTCTACCGGCGCATCGACCGGGGTGAGCCGCGCCTCCACCCGGGCCCATTCCGGCCGCACCCGCGCCGCGCGTCTGGAGCCGGTCACCGCCTCCCAGTCGGTGGTCCGCCCCGCAAGCACCGCTGCTTCGCACGGCGGTAAGCGCACCTCAACGAACGCGAGCCGTGTGCCCTCGAGCGTCCGTGCGGTAGCCCGCACCGAAGAGACCCGAGAAGAGAAGCCCAAGCAGCGTAACCCGCTGTCCACTGTGCGCCGCCGAGCCCGTAAGCTCAGCCCGCCCACCATGCTCGCTGTTTTTGCGGCAATTCCGCTGACCCTGATTTTTATTCTGCTGCTCAACGTGCTGATCGTGACCCGCCAGTACGACATGGTGGATTTGCGCGCGCAGGAGCAGCGCCTCGTGCAGGAGAACCAGGCGCTGCAACAGGAGATTGGTTTCAAGGAAGCCCCGCAGGATTTGGCGATACGCGCCAGCACCCTGGGCATGTTTGTGAGCTCTTCGCAGGCGACCCTGAACCTGCAGTCTTCCACGATTGAGGGCACCCCCACCCCGGCTGCAAGCCCGACCGGTGTTGAAGGATCCAAGCAGGAGAACCTGATTGCGCCTCCGGCGGCCGGCTCGAACGAAAGCTACGCCAAGGGCATTGTGGAGGCGGACAAGTCTGTTCAGCAACGACACAGCCAGGCGAGCGCTTCGGCTAAGGCATCTGCAAGCGCCTCGGCAAGCCCCGCTCAGCAAGCTAACACCAATCAGCAAGCTAACCCGGCACAGCCCGCACCGAGCCCCGCCGCATCTGCTGCACCGAGCGCCGCTCAGCAGCCCAGCCCTGCCGCTAGCCCCGCGGCAAGCCAAGCTGCACGATAAACACCATTGACCACAGGATGCGTAGCATCACCGATAGACTAGACCAGCGAAAGGACCACCGCATGAGCTCCGACGCGCGTAAGAACGCGAACGAATCGGCATCCGGTCAGCCGGATCTGACCCGCCGTGGCTTCGTCGCAGGCGCCGCAGCCACCTGCGCTCTGGGCGTTATCGGTGCGAACCTGTTTATCCGTCAGGGCTTTGACCCCGGTGCGGTGGCGAATGCGTCCCGTCAGAAGCGTCTGCGCTCGCAGGTGCTGCCTGCTGTGCGCGGCCAGATTCTGGATATCAACGGCAATGTCATGGCGCGTACTGTGCAGCGCTATAACCTGACCGCAGATCAGAGTGCCGTTGCGACCTTCAAGCGTTACAACGAGGATCGCACCCAGAAGATTGAGGTCACCCCCAACCAGCTGGTGTACGAGATGGTCGATATTCTCAAGACCGTTGACCCGGGCATTACCGACGAGTTCATCAAGTCCAAGCTGGACGGCACCTCCAAGTACTCGGTGATTAAGGCAAATATCACCCCGGAAATTTTCAATAAGATTGATGCTCTGGGCGCGCCCTTCATCTACGGTGAGGCGTTCTCCCAGCGTCTGTACCCCAACGGTAGTGTGGGTGGCTCCGTGGTCGGCAAGTACAACATTGTTGAAGAGGCTGACGGCAACGGCAAGGGCGGCACGGTGTCCCGTAACTTCTCGGTGGGCATTGAGCGTGTCTTCGAGAAGGAGCTTGCCGGTACCCCCGGTGAGC
>ERZ773066.1851-NODE-1851-length-10643-cov-2.903003_pt1 | contig 10643 bp, 9 predicted proteins | sample MGYA00580573_ERZ773066 | MGnify/ENA primary metagenome ERZ773066 (study PRJEB29015, sample SAMEA2738128) | human oral metagenome | biome: human oral; feature: human-associated habitat; material: saliva | place: China | collected 2203 ... | reverse complement strand
CGGCCGTTATCAAAACGGTAACAAAAAGTGTGAAATACATAAACTTTATATATAGCTATAATTTAATTGTGCAATCTTGCTCTTAATGTAATATGTTTTAAAACATCTGCAAAGTTACAAAATTATTTGAGAACAACTGCATTTTGAACAGAAAAACATACCACTTTTTGCAAACTCTACTTTACAAACGACGTATTGCCATATTTACAAGACGATAATCGGTTGTCTGTTAAATACATTGTATTAATTATTTGTTGTTCTCAAAGGGCAGAGAGAACAGGCTACATAAATATCAGATTCACAGGTCATAATTGACAAGTCATCCTAAGAATAATATTCAATCAAACCCTCTATAGGTGAGGCTATCACCTTACCAACTTGATAATCGAAGCGATTAGCACTGGCTCTTAATTGCGGTTCAAAAGCTGCTGCTATCCCTCCAACCGCTGAAATAGTACGGATTGGAAATGACTTATACTTCAAGATATTTTTCTTAAAGAAATTATCGAAATTATATTCTACTAAAGCCTCTAATTCAGTATGTTGAAAGTTGTCTTTGATAAATCTTGAGATTCCTGCTAAAAAGCGGTTTGCAAGTGGTTGACGATATACTTTATCAATGATTTCTGGATAGCTCAATCCGCTCCATTCTAAATACAGATCACGTATCTCTGTTGGCAAATCACCTTTGAAGATGCCATTGAGTAATAACTTTCCAAGAACAGCCCCACTGCCTTCGTCTCCCAAGATATAACCCAAAGGGGGGATATTTGCTACAATCTGCTCGCCATCATACTGACAGCTATTAGCACCAGTACCTAATATACAAGCAATTCCAGCCTCATGTCCGCATACTGCATGAGCTGCACCTAACAGATCACTCTCTACTTTCACCGAAGCAGAAGGGAATGCCATGCCGAGCGCTTCACTTACAATGGGTGAAAGATTCTTCGTACATCCTGCCCCATAAAAGTATATCTGTGTGACCAACTTGGCTATATCTGTCTTCCTTAGAGAATTGTTGTTTTGTTCAGTAGCCTTGATTAACACTGGTATTAGCTCCTGTTCTAATGTTTGTAAAATGACATCCTTCGACTGATGAAAAGGATTTAATCCCTGTGTACGGACTCTCAGAACGCACTTACTGGTATCTGTTGGCAGACTTACCAATGCCCAGTCTGTTTTAGAACCTCCACTATCGGCAATTAATATCATAGTGCTCTTTTTTCGTGCAAACTTACGATTTTTTATTCGTTTACACGCCATGTGACATAAGAAAAGCACAAACAAAGCTATCTTTAGTATCATTTTACATTCCTATACAGCCCTAAATGGTAAAGTTTCCGTATCTTTGTACACCTATATAATACATAACAACCTTTTTTAGAGTCAAACAGATATGCGCAAAAAGCTATTTTTTATCACTATATTACTTTTCATCCTCACACTGCCGACACATGCTGTTCTACAAGAGGACTCACTAAAAAACTCTCTACAAGTACTACGCTCTGAACTGATTGCGCAGCATTTAGAACTAACAAAACAGCTGAATAAATCAAGATTTATTACCGAACAAGTTACAAGTCAACTGAAGGAGATTGGTGATAAATCTGCTCAAATATCCTTGATGCTTTATTCTCAAAAGACGGATAACATCTTCGACCTTACTTATGCCTGCCAACAAGCGACCGAATTATGGAAAGACTTTCAAACCAAGACCCGTCCCTTCCACGACCTTATCACAGAAAGTAATGAAGAGATAGCACGCTACGACTCATTGATCAACGTACTTAGTACGATGTATATCTTTGGTCTCACGCCTAAGATGAAGACCGACCGTAACGTCTGTCTTACCCTTGCAGCAAGTATTCGAAGGATGCTAAAAGAGCGCAACGACTCCTATAAAGAATACATCCAATACTATAAGTTTAGCCAACAACAATTAGAAGCACTCGATGCCTACGCACAGAAAAGGTATGAGGAGATACAGTCTGGTATCTTTACGAACTCTGGAGACAACTATTTCAAATTCTTAAAGACTGCCCGACTACGCTTCAACCAAATGAACACAACGCTCTCCGAAAAATACACTTCCGACCCTGTTGTTGCCTCACAATGGGATGTAAAGTGGATTATCACACTTTTTAGTATGATACTCATTTATGGTTTGATAGCCATCTTAATCAATTATCTGAGTATTCGTTTCTTAGTTACTAAGGTCATGAAAACCGATAGGTTCGAGCAGAAGAGTCATGCTTTTCTTGCAAAGCGTACGTGTATTATCATGTTGGCTTCCGTGATTACGTTTAGTATCATACTTGTCATCATCAGATTGTTTTCACCTTCTAATTTCGTACACATGGCTTGCAGCCTACTCTTAGAGTACACATGGATGCTAACAGTTATCTTTGCATCGCTACTCCTGCGTGTAGAAGGCTCACAGACACATAACGCTTATCGCATCTACTATCCATTGATAATGATTGGGTTCTTCGTCATTACCTTCCGTATTGTAATGCTCCCAAGCTCTATCGTGACGCTCCTCTTCCCGCCTTTATTACTTATCGACACCTTGTGGCAGGCAAGAATGATTTACAGATATCACAAGCTTGTACCTCGTTACGACCTGAACTTCGCTTATATGTCTCAACTTGTCTTTATCTTCTCACTTGTGAGTGCATGGATAGGATATACGATGTTTGCCGTACAAGTAATTATCTGGTGGTCAATGCAGTTAGCTTGTATCCTTACAATCGCCTTCTTCAAAGACTATCTGAATCAATATAGAGCTAAACACCCTATCAAGAACTTATCGCCTATAAAGGTATGGGCACTACGCTTCATAGACATTGTTCTCATCCCTATTGCTTTGGTCATATCTTTCTTTATGGCCGTTTATTGGGCAACAGACGTGTTCAATCTTAGTGGGTTGACTTGGGATTTGATTCGTGATAACTTCATTGACTCTACAAATATAAAGATTAGTGTCTACGCTATAGCCGTTGTAACCATTCTTTGGTTCGTATTTAATTATCTAAACCTAACGATTCGTGATGCAATTAAACTGTATCTCAAACGAAACGACCCATCAACAGCTGAAGCACGCGCAACAATGTATATCAATGTCTTACAGGTTGTTATCTGGGGCGCATGGCTATTAACTACACTCAGCATCATCAAGGTCAGCAGCACATGGTTGGTCGTTGTGACGGGTGGACTGTCAACGGGTATAGGTTTTGCGATGAAGGATATCCTCGAAAACATCTATTATGGCATCTCTCTGATGGCTGGACGTATCAAGATTGGCGACTACATCATTTGTGATGACATTCGTGGTAGGGTAAGCTCTATCAGCTATACTTCGACTATGATAGAAGCCCTCGATGGTTCGGTTATTGCTTTCCAAAACTCACAACTCTTCACCAAGAACTACAAGAACATGACAAAGAATCATGGTTATGAGTTGGATATCCTTGAGGTTGGAGTAGCTTATGGGACTAATATTAAGGAGGTAAAAGCTCTTCTTACAGACGCTATAACTTCATTGGGAGTCACTTACGAAGCACAACCAGTCGTTGTCAGACTTAAAAGCTTTGATGATAGCTGCATTACATTGAGCATTATTGTTTGGCTGAATGTATTTACACGAGGTAGTGACATTGGTGATATCATGGAATGTATCTACGAAACGCTTAATAACAATGGTATTGAAATTCCATTCCCACAGCGTGAAATCACTATCAAACAACAAAATAATAACTAAGTGATGGGGTTATTCATGTAAGCAAAACGCATCAAAGCATGGATAAAACCATTACTATATAATTGGTTATCAGCGACTTATTCCAATCTTTCGTGGCAGCTAATATAAGCATTAATTTCCTTTTTTACGAACGAGTGGAGTACGTACACGAGTAGTACGGAGTATAAACACGAAAAAAATCGAGGGTAGAATACCTGTTTATATTGTATTGTCATACGCAAAAAACAGTATTGATCTGCGCGTAAAAAATACATTTTACTCCCCTTCCCAATACTCACTATTAGCCATCCTATCCTATTTCCCTTCGAAGGAAAGTTGGAGAACAAGACAAGCAAAGGCTGGAGTGATATTTTCTCTCTTTGCTCATTGAATACAATATAACAGCGAGAACTATTTCGAAAGATACTCTCTTTCGTTCGAAAAGACAGGAGAGAACGCTACTTTTTTTTACTACCTTAGAATCCACTATATGCTCTATAAGATAATAGAAGACGCCTACTTGCAATTGAGAACATGCCCTTCTTGCTCATAGAAGACGCCCTTCTTGGGGCAAGAAGGGCGTCTTCTTTAACGCTACTTGTAATATGTTGATTTCGTGAGAGTTACAGGCTAACATTTAGGAGAGATTATACTCTTTTCTTGAGAATGATTTACTCAATATTTTGTAATGACTTTTCACAAGCCTACTAATTCCTTTGAAGTATGGAGAGAATACTAAATTAATCTACTGGAAACGATGATAGCTAAAAAAGAGGTCTTTCTTCCTTCACAGAGAAATACAGGTTTTGGCATGCAGGTAGGCCCCACAAGGGAAAGAAACAGAAACGAAAAGAGGAACGCTAAACAGCGTTCCTCCATATACTTATTAAGTTTCTTCAACTCAATTGATTAGAAATTGTAATATACACCGAAGGTGATATTGTTGCCATTAAGGGAAGCACCCCAAACATTCTCTGCCTTAGCGCTACTTACATCTTCCTTTGAAGACTTCCAGCCTACGAAACCAATGTGACTTACGAAGCTTACCTTTGGACTGAGGTTAACTGCGAGACCTGGTCTCAAACCTGCTTCCCACTCATTAACAGAATTGCCAAGAGAGTGAGCGTGGTTGTAATGAGTATAACCAAAACCGCCATCTACGAAAGCATTTACATACTTAGAGCGTACGAAAGTGTAACGAGCGTATGGAGCAACCTTAACGTAGTTACTAGACTCACCCTCATATTTTACAGGGTTACCCTTACCCCAACCGAGTGTAGTACCGATTGCCCAGTCACCATTGATGTTGTAACCAACCTCTGGGAGGAACTGATAAGTAGTAACAGCATCAGCCCCATCTGTCTTAGAAGAAGCGATACCAACGCTACCACCAACGTAAACCTGTGCGCTAGCAGCAAGTGAAACGAATGCTACTGCAAGTGACAATAAAATCTTTTTCATAATAGAAAACTTTTTAATTAATACTGAATTATATCTATTTTACCTTATGTTATATATCCCAACAACCGTTTAAGCCGTAAGAGACAATAAGCTTTGTTTTCTGTGTGCAAAGTAAAGGGTTTTCTATTAAACAGCCAAATTTTACGTATAAGTTTTACTTTAAACATCTAAATGAACGTTAATTACTTGTCTCTTCACCTTATTATATATAACTTTGCAATCATTTCTTGCAGAAAATATCATACTTTTATGGTAAAAGAAGCTATTTATATAATCGAATAATGATGAATAAACCTACCTTCATTGCAGGTCCCTGCGTTATAGAAAGTCAAGAGCTTCTCGGCATTGTAGCCGAAGAGTTAGTGCGACTCAACAACAAATACGACATCGATATCATCTTCAAAGCGAGCTTTGATAAAGCTAATCGAACGAGCATACACTCCTTTCGTGGCCCAGGACTTGAGAAGGGTCTTGAGATGTTACAGGCTATCAAGGATAAATATGGACTACGCCTGTTGACTGATATTCATGAGAGTTATCAGGCTAAAGCCGTAGGAGAAGTTGTTGATGTTATTCAGATACCAGCCTTCCTATGCCGACAGACTGACTTATTAGTGGCTGCTGCAAAAACAGGCAAGATTGTAAACATAAAGAAAGCACAATTCCTTAGTGGCAGAGACATGCGTTATCCTGTTCAGAAATGCCAAGAGAGCGGAGCTAAAGAGGTGTGGCTGACGGAGCGTGGGAACTGTTTTGGATACAACAACCTTGTTGTTGATTTTCGAAACATACCTGACATGAAAGAGATAATCCCCGATGTCATCATGGATTGCACGCATAGTGTACAGAGACCAAGCGCTGGAAACGGGAAAACTGTGGGCGATCGCAAGTTCGTACCATCAATGGCTTTGGCAGCTAAAGCGTTCGGTGCAACAGGTTACTTCTTTGAGGTCCACCCTACTCCAGATGCCGGACTGTCTGATGCAGCTAATATGTTAGAGCTTGAAAAGTTAGACGAATTAATAGGAAAACTAATATGATGGAAGCAGAAGAGAGATTGACACAAGTCAGAGCGTATGCCACACAATGTATAAAAGAGGAGGCAGACGCAACACTCAACCTAATAAATCAATTGGATGAGAACTTTGATAGAGCCGTTAGCTTGATGTATCATTGTACGGGTAAAATCATTGTTACTGGTGTTGGAAAGAGTGGAAATATAGGTGCAAAGATAGCGGCAACACTCTCTTCAACAGGTACACCTGCTTTCTTCGTCAATCCCTTAGACGCTTATCACGGTGACTTGGGAGTAATGACCAAGGAGGATGTCGTCTTAGCCTTGTCTAATTCTGGTCAAACAGACGAATTGCTCCGTTTCATTCCGATAGTTCTTCACATGGATATCCCTATTATTGGAATGAGTGCCAACCCTAATTCTCTATTGGCAAAGTATTCTACAGCCCACTTAAAAGTATGGGTCGAGAAAGAAGCCTGTCCTCTCAACCTTGCTCCTACCAGCTCGACAACAGCAGCACTGGTCATGGGTGACGCATTAGCAGTTGCTCTCATGCGTGTTCGTGACTTCAAGCCTCAGGACTTCGCACAGTTCCATCCAGGTGGAGAGTTAGGTAAACGCCTACTGACAACAGCGCAAGATGTTATGCGCTCAGACGAGCTTCCTATCATACCAAAGGATATGCACTTAGGCGAAGCAATCATACATGTCAGCAAAGGTAAGCTTGGCTTGGGTGTATCAGTTGATAATGGTAAGGTGATAGGACTGATAACTGATGGCGATATCCGTAGAGCTATGGAACATTGGCAGGCAGAATTCTTTGATCATACGGTCAGTGATATTATGACAAAGAGCCCTAAAACGGTCTTGCCAACAACAAAGATAACAGAGATTCAGCATATTATGCAGCAAAACAAGATCCATACTGTATTGGTATGTGACAAGGAGAAACATCTTTTAGGTGTTGTAGACCATTATAGCTGTATGCTGTAAAGATAAGATGCGATTATCTTATCTATGTATTTATATTGAGTGGAACAATCTATCACACCGATAGGTTGTTACTACTATCGACGAAAAATGAGAGAGATAAAAGTAAGTTTTAGCATAAGAAAAACCATCACAACGGTGATGGCACTATATAGTATAATATGTCCAACACATCTTTCAGCACAGACAGAGGCGCAAGGCTCTTTGGCTGAAAGACATGAGATGACGGCAGATAGGGCTGATTCTTTGATTGTTAACCAGCTTAGAAAGAAAGGTGTACACTTCTCTCACAACAACTCCGTAACCTTACTTACAACTGGGAGAGAAAAGTTTAATGATCTTTTTAAGGCGATTGACCAAGCACGTTCGAGTATTCATCTGGAATACTTCAACTTTCGTAATGACTCTATCAATGAAGAATTGATAAAGCATTTAGCAACAAAAGCAAAAGAGGGAGTTGAGGTGAGGGCAGTCTTCGACGGTTTTGGCAATGCAAGTAATAATCGCCCTATGAAGAAAAAGAACTTGAAGTCTATCCGTGAAAAGGGCATTCAGATTTACGAGTTCAAGCCTATGGAGTTCCCGTGGTTGCATGATATCTTCAATCGTGACCATCGCAAGATTGTTATCATTGATGGGAAGGTGGCTTACACAGGTGGGATGAATGTGGCAGACTACTACATCAATGGTACTAAAGTCGTTGGTTCATGGCATGACATGCACTGTCGTATAGAGGGAGATGAGGTTAACACGCTTCAAAACATCTTTCTAAGAATGTGGTATTTGGCATCTGGACAGAAGATACATGGTGCAAAATACTATCGTGGTATATCTAATGCCGATTATATAAAAGGCTTAAAACAAGACACTTGTGGTTCTGTTGGGAATAAAATGGTTGGTATCATCAACCGTGAACCACATACATCAAAAGATATTATCCGCTACTTCTATGTTTATGCTATCAATGATGCGAAAGATAGTATCAAGCTTATCAACCCTTATTTCACACTAAGTAGGGCCTTGAAGAAGGCTTTACGCAATGCTGCTAAACGAGGTGTAAAGGTGGAGATACTACTCAGTGTGAAGAGTGATATCCCTCTAACCCCTGACTGTGGGTTCTATAATGCACACAAATTAATGAAAGAAGGATGTATTGTTTGGCTGTATGAGAAGGGCTTCCATCACACAAAGATTATTACTGTAGATGGTCAATTCTGTACCGTTGGGTCGGCCAATCTTAATGCAAGAAGTCTTCGCTGGGACCGTGAAGAGAATGCTGTCATTATAGACTCATGTACGACTCACGAGTTAGATACCCTTTTTGAGGCACAAAAGAAAGATAGTTTTAAACTGACAGAAACTAAGTGGAAACAATGGCGCACCCCTTGGCAACGCTTCCGTGGATGGTTTGCTCATCTATTATCTCCTTTCTTATAATAACAGAAAGGAGATATAGAAAGGTTGAGATTAAGCTGTTATATCTTGTTTATGTCTATATAACCGTGCATAACAGCATAGATTGTCAAAGCAGATACACTCTTCATTCCAAGTTTATCCATAATATTCTTACGATGCGTTATTACTGTTGTCAGACTTATATTTAGCTTTTCTGCTATCTCTTTGTTAATCAATCCTTGTACAATTAACGACATAACTTCTATCTCACGATTACTAAGTATCTTATTCTTTAGTACCTGAGGAAGTTCAGGAAGATTCTTTCCACCAGAATGACCATACTGTGCTATCTTTAAGATTGCCTTGACAAGCTCATCCTCAGGCACATTGATACAGAAGCTATGAAAGCCTGAGAGTTGTGAATTAGGGTCTTTCGTAATTGTCAAAACAATGGTTTTATGGATACATTGAGAGAAGAACTGCCTGTTCTCTAAGACAATTACTTGCGATACAAAGTAATGATAGAACGAGTTTACTTGCGCCTTTTCAAAATCTTGAAAAGTAGAGAACGACTCCACAGTCATAATAGGCATTACATTCTGTAGAAGCTGTTTCAAACCTAAAACGACAAGTGTATTGGAATCGACTATGGCTATCTTAGGACGACCCATATCTAAGTTAGAAGGATGTTTCATTCGTATTTGTCTTTAAGAAAGTGAGAGTTTCCCCTTTCCTACTTGTTCTTACTCATCATAGCTTCACACTACTGATATCCACAAGATTATTAACAATTGCATAAATTGTCAATCCTGCTGGTGAATGTATTTGTAGCTTACGGGCAATATTACGACGATGTGTAATCACTGTGTTCGTAGAGATACAAAGATGATCGGCTATTTCCTTATTCGTCATACCCTGAGCTACATCCACGATAACATCTTTCTCACGATCGCTAAGTACCTCATCAGACAGAGGACTCTGCGTAATCATGTTTGATATCTTCACACTTACGTCATTCTGCTTACTCTTTTGTTCTAAGCGTCTAATCACTGGTATGAAGATTTCTTCTTCTACTAAAGCATGTTGTTCAAGCCATGCTTCACAGTTATAGATATCATATAAAGTAGCTGTCAGACGATTATTATGATGCGTATCTGAAGGTAGATACTTGATAATAATACTCTTCAACTCACGTAACTTCACATCTGTTTGACTATGATGCTTAGAATAAGTCTCAACATCGTATGTGTCATTTGCTTCACCATTCAGCAGCGAATCAACGTATGGGAACACATTCTTCTCTTCATACTGCATGTGATTATGGATAGAATGGGCATATTCATCATATAGACGAAGGATTAGACGAGCAAGATTATCTGTCTCATCCAAAGACGCACACAGCTCCTTCCGTATGAAAGGTAACTTGTATTCAAGATAGTAGGTATGGCTTGCTCGCAAGTATTGCATAAGGGTTGGGATTGACAATCGGTCTACATCATCAAAAGCTTTATATCCATTTATCGTAAAATTAACGACTGCCAAAAATGTGTAAGTGTCTACATTCTGATCATCACAAACCTCTCTCACGGTCTTATCACCAAAGCCCAAACTTATTCCAAAGCACCCTAAGCTTTGTAATAAGTCATAATTATCTCTGATAAGATAAATCATCTTATCATCAGGCTCATACATCTTTTGATTTTTCATCTTGTTACTTCGTAATGATATCGTATGCAAAATAACAAAAAAAAAGTCAATAATGCAATAGTAGTTGTAAAGTATTTGGTTTTTTATCATTAATTATTATTGGTGCATAGTAATACACCACACGAAATTTGTTAATAGTAAACACCAATCGTAATAAGGCTTAACACCATACAACGAGTTACCCAAAGAGGCTTTACTTATTAATAGAACAGCATCTACAAGATAGCCATCAAAAACTAAGAAGAAACTATTTTTGTTGTTTTAGTGGCTTGTTCCAAATAAAAGCGGTATCTTTGTAGCTTGTAAAGTGTTATAAGATACATGATAAGCTAA
>ERZ773066.1846-NODE-1846-length-10656-cov-10.581738_pt1 | contig 10656 bp, 8 predicted proteins | sample MGYA00580573_ERZ773066 | MGnify/ENA primary metagenome ERZ773066 (study PRJEB29015, sample SAMEA2738128) | human oral metagenome | biome: human oral; feature: human-associated habitat; material: saliva | place: China | collected 2203 ... | reverse complement strand
TATCTGATTCAAATATATAGCTTAGAATATCCAAAAATAACCAAAAGGTGTGGCGAGGAGAGTCTATTGTACTCAGTCCAAAATAGCGTATTTGGTTTTTATTATTTCTTTTTATCTTTTCGTTGGTATAGAACATAACTTTTTCTCCCTGATTACCATTATGTTGCAAGCATAACCAACCACCAAACCTCTCTGTCGTATAAGTGTTACTATCATATTTTATGTTCATGGTCGCAGTATTATATTTTCCTCCTGTACGCTCCCAATAAGATACAACACCTGTCTTGAGATTGAGGTGTTTATAGATATCAATGGCATTGTAAAAAGCCAATGATAACATACATAGTCCATATAGTATAAAGAAAATTGCAATGTATCTCATTAAAACTTGATGTGAAATGAAATAACTCTTTAACTGATTATGTGATTTTCTCCTCATTGTTATTATAGCTTTACATTTATTACATGATTCTTATTCTAAGGGGATGACCTCTTTATAACTATCGAAATAACTTCTTAATCATTTGTTTGTTATTAAGAGATAAGTATTGATACTAAAACTGAGTAGGATAAGGGCCTATTCTTTTATCTAATAGTTTAAGAAATAACAGATAAACTAAATGTATTCATTAGGAGGTAGAAAAGCATTCATATCATCTTGATTATTATTACGTAGAAGGCATAACTACGCTCGGGAACCATGCTTTCTCTTGTATAAATGTTCCTATAAGAGTCATTACTACGAAATAGAAGCTATAAGAAAAAGTATTAAACCTATGCTTATAATAATGGCGGATGAGACATTTGAAATGATATCATCTTATAAATTCGTCGAGTTCACTTTAAGACATTTACTCCATAGTAATAACCTATTTTAATGCTATGTATATATTTGTTGCATACAATCCTCTCTCCTTATATTGCCAAAAATAAGTTTTCATGTGCAGAATAGAAGTGAGTTTATTGGCTACAGAATAATTCTCGAAGTCGTCCTTTTGGAGTTTTGACAATATTATAAAAGGAGGTGTCCATTTATCTAAAAGACTCAATGTCAAATCTTCAGGAATAAATTCTTTTCGTCTATCTTTTAATGATATACCTAAATAAACACGAATAGGATATTCATGGGAATCTATATAGTTCTGACACTCTTGTGAAAGCAGAAACCCTTTTTTAAGCCATTCTTTTCTTTCTAAGTTTGAAGAAACGAAATCTGTTATATGCCTGTCCGTTTCTGTATTATTAGATAAGTGAAAGCTTTCAATCCATGTTCTCATTTTATTATTAGTGATATTTTCCATCTTCGCTTTCTAAGTAATGTGGTAATACTTTATCCTTGTGAGTATCTAAAAGTTGTTCTGGAAATTTTGTTTTATTATTAGTAGTATCATTATGAAATGGAGGCAATAATAAACATAAGTAAATTTATACCTAAGACCGCTATGCTTAAAGGTAGGATACAACGGTCTCGAATCGTTTGAAAGTTAAAGAGGATGATTCCGATGGCACCAAGAGCCCACCAAATAAGAATGGACTTATAGCAAGGAAAAAGTACATCAAAGAATAACCAGAATGAAGTTCGTGGGTTACCTTTCTCGCATAATCCATAGTAAGGTATTCCTTCCTTCTCATTTTTTACTTCATCCTTGACAGTATAGAAAGCGACCGTTTCACCCTTTTTCCCATTATGTTGAAAACATAGCCAACCATCATAACGTTGAGTTATATATACATTAGTGTCATTTTTAATTTTTAGAGTTGCATCATTAAACTCTCCACCTGTATGATTCCAATAAGAAACGACCCCTTCTTTATGTTCAAGATTGTCTATTTTGTAGCATGTATTACTTAACGTAACAAAGTCAACATATAAATAGCAGCAGATGAAGAACAAACCGATTATATATGATGTCTTCCTATGGCTTAGAAAGAATCTTTTAGCTTTCTTTTCTATTAAGAAGATTTTTATGTTCATATATTAAATAGAGCTCATCTACCATTCCGAATGATACACCTTTTCGTATTGGTCTTTAATTTCTTATTCTAAGGTTTTATGGTATATCCGTACACATTAGATATTCACCACATGCTCTGTTTCTCTGTGGTGGTTACAAAGTTATTTACTTAAAATAATTTTTGCTGTCATTTCTGTCATCCAATGTCGTGTCCTAACCTGTTAGTTTACAGTAAGGTTACATGAAATGTTAAAAATGACAGTAACTTAAAACAAAACTATTCTTGTAAACTGTGTAATAGTCTCATTCTTGTTGGGGCTTTATCACTCGGTAGATTGGAAGGACGCTTTATCTTGAGGTTAGATAGTTCTTTAGAGTACTAAAGAACCTCTAAAACCTCTTGTACATCCTTAATATTCTTCATATTTTCAACGATAAACTGTACATCCTTGCGGTCGTGGACTTGCATCTCAATCGTTCCGTCAAAGATTCCATTATCGCTGGAAATTGTTATCTTACGGATATTAATGCCTAACTGATCGGAGAGAACATCAGAGATGTCGTGCAGCATACCACTACGGTCAATACCACGAATCTCAATCGTTGCATCGAAGAACAATCGACGGTGCATATCCCATTTGGCATCCAAGATTCTACCACCATAGCTTGCTTTTAGCTTTGCAGCTACTGGACAGGCACGCTTATGAATCTCGATATGGTTTTTATTGTCAATATATCCGAGGACATCATCACCTGGGATAGCATGGCAGCAGTGTGGGAAGAGATAGCGATGTATGTTTTCTTCGTTGATGAAGATAGGCTTCTTTCTGTTGAGTTCTTTGGTTACAACGATTAAGCCTTCAGTACATTCTATGTCCTTAGCCTCTACAGACTCTGTTGTCTTCTTGTCATTCGATTTCAAGAAAGGAACGTATCGACGCCAACCACGTGAGGTAACAGTCTTCTCTGACTTTGACTTTCCACGAAGTTCGTTCAAATCAGTGTCGCCAAGGATAACGGTCTTGTCTCCAACGGCAAGGAAAAGGCTGTCATGCTTACGAAGGTCGTGTAGTTCGCAAAGCTTATCTAAGGTAGCAGTTGTCATCTCAAGGTCGTGTGCCTTTAGCCACTTCGATAGCTGCTCTTCACCTGCCTTCTGTAACTCACGGCTCTCACGTCGCAAGATAGCTTGTATCTTTGCCTTAGCCTTCGCTGTAGACACAAAGTTAATCCATGAAGGATTGACGTGTTGCGACATCGAAGTCAGGATTTCTACTTGGTCACCACTTTGGAGTTTATGGCTCAATGGGACAAGCTTATGATTGACCTTTGCACCGATACAATGGCTACCGAGGAAGGTGTGGATTTGGAAAGCAAAGTCGAGTGCCGTACAACCTGCAGGCATTGTCTTAATCTCTCCCTTTGGTGTAAAGACGAAAATTTCAGATGCAAAGAGGTTGAGTTTGATAGCATCGAGGAAGTCCATAGCATCTGGCTGTGGGTCGTCGAGAATCTCTTTTATCGTACTGAGCCACTCGTTCAATTCGCCTTCATCCTCAGTAATCTCACCGCCATCCTTATATTTCCAATGTGCAGCAAAGCCCTGTTCAGCTAATTCGTTCATGTGTTCAGAACGTATTTGTACCTCTATCCAACGACCTTTGGAAGACATGAGAGTTACGTGCAATGCCTGATAACCATTAGCCTTAGGATGGTTCACCCAGTCGCGCAGACGGTCAGGATGACTCTTATAAATCTGACTGATAGCCACATAAATTTGGAAACAGTTGTTGATTTCCTCATCAGGTGACTTCGGTTTATAGATGATACGTACGGCAAGGATATCGTATATTTCTTCAAAGGTGACGTGTTTGTTCTGCATCTTATTCCAAATAGAATAAGGACTCTTTACACGTGCTTTAAGTTCATATTCAAAGCCCATCTTGTCAAGTTCGGCACGGATAGGTGCTGTGAACTGTTCAAAGAGGGTGTCACGCTGCGCCTGTGTTGAAGCGAGTTTCTTCTCAATAGAAGCATATGCGTCAGGATGTTCGTAGCGGAAACTAAGATCTTCCAGTTCAGTCTTAATCTTGTTCAGTCCCAATCGGTTTGCAAGCGGTGCATAGATGTAGAGTGTTTCACCTGCAATCTTATATTGCTTGCTGGCAGGCTGAGAAGCAAGAGTACGCATGTTATGCAGACGGTCGCATATCTTGATAAGAATAACACGAATGTCGTCGCTCATAGTAAGCAAAAGCTTCTTGAAATTCTCAGCTTGTGCTGAAGCCTGTTCGCCAAAGATACCACCAGAAATTTTGGTTAGTCCGTCAACGATTTGTGCAATCTTAGGACCGAAGATATTTTCCATATCTTCCACTGTATAGTCGGTATCTTCTACGACATCATGTAAGAGGGCTGCACAGATACTCGTTGCTCCGAGTCCCATCTCTTCACAAGCAATTTGGGCAACGGCAATAGGGTGCATGATATAAGGTTCGCCCGAGAGTCGGCGCACACCCTTATGCGCTTGTCGTGCGAAGTTGAAAGCCTTGGTAATGATATCAACCTTCTTTCGATGACGTGAAGCGAGATAGGTATCAATGAGATGCTGAAATGCATCATCTACCATCTTCTCATAGTCAATCTCCTTAACTTCAATATTGTCCTTGTCCATTGTGCATCCTCCCTTTATATAATAAGGTAAAAGAATCTTGTTAGTATGGCATGGCTCCTTGGCTTGTATTAGTAGCCGCGATAGTCATGCTTGGTTCTTCGTTTGGTGTTTCGTTTTGGTAAATTAGATCTTTGTAACCTTTGAACTTCTCAATCATTTCAGAAGGTAGGCGTAGCTTAGCAACACCATTGGTAGCAAAAGCCTTGATTATACCCTGTCGATACTGTGGGTTAAGTACTTTCAAATCGTCCACATTCATACCTAATACGTTGGCAATCTTGGCAAGTGTAACGTCCTTCTCTATGACAATCGTGTCGCAGCAGTTAGGCAGACCTGTTGACAGAGGTGTGATGTTGTAATCAGCATAGTAGTTCATCACATAATTTGCTGCGATGAAAGCGGGAACATAACCGCGTGTCTCCTTTGGTAAATGCTGATAGACAGCCCAGAAGTCAGCACCACCACCAGCCTTTGTGATAGCACTGCTAACACGTCCCGGTCCACAGTTATAGGCAGCAAGTGCCAATGTCCAGTCGCCAAATCGTTTGTAAAGGTCGCTCAGCATACGTGCTGCAGCGTAGGAAGACTTCTCTGGGTCGCGGCGTTCATCAATATAACTGTCAATCTGAAGGTCATATTGTTTACCGGTTGTTGCCATGAATTGCCATAGTCCTGCTGCTCCCACACGTGAGGTAGCATTAGGGTTTAAGCCCGACTCTATCACAGGAAGATACTTCAGTTCTAATGGTAAACCATAGAAACGCAGTGCTTCTTCAAAGATAGGGTTGTAATAACGTGCACGTCCCAAGAGGTAAGAAGTTGATTGGCGTCCTGCCTTTGTGTAGCGATCGATATATTTCTTAACTTCCTCATTACAGGTCATTGTCATCACATTCGATAGATTGCGCATCTTACGATCGATGAATTCCATACCGTTTTCTGGCTCTGTTGCGTTCGTAGAGGGTGTATTTTCGAACCCTGTTTGTATACCACTATTATAGAACTTATCATCTACATAGTCTACATCAACATATCCTGCCATCGTCTCTGATGCATCAGGAATCATCACATTCACAGCTTTACCACGACTATCAACGACAGTTTGCTGTTGTGCATGGATTCCACAGGTTGCTCCCATTGTAATAAGGAAGGAAACAATATATCTCTTTCTACTCATTATTTCTGATTTAGTTAGCGTAAATACAGTGCGCTTCTGCTTAGAATGTCAGACTACATCCAATACCTATTGCCGATGAACGGAAAGGGTTGTTAGGTGTAGCGATACTCTTATTTGATATGACCGTTGGTGCAATATGCAGTGAGAGGTCATCTGATATGTCAAAGTCGGATAAGGAAGCGTCTACGTAAGCATCAATAACTGACAAGGCATAAACCGCAATAGTAGTAAAGATACTTAGGTCACGCCATCTGCGGTAGCGATCCTTGCGCTGTTTGAAGATGTTCTTATAACGCTCTTCATTGGCAGGGATAATCGTAGCTCCAAGGTGTAGGAAGTTATTATAACTCTGCGTTGTTGGGTCATTATCCATGATGTCCATATAAGCCTGCGCATAATCATGGTACATCTGGTTGTTCCATGTCATGGCATAGATACAGCCTACAAAGCCTCCGTAGAAGATTGGTAGTTTCCAGTACTTACGATTGTAGACCTGTCCAGCACCAGGGATGACGAGTGCAAGCCACAAAGCACGCTTAGGATTAGGGCGCCACTTAGACCAGTCTCGTCCCTGTTTCTTCACCATGCCGACACTATCCTTTCGCAGAACAGAAGTGAGTTTTCCCTCATCATCTGGTGTGAGGATTGCCTTCTCTTCTATATATTTATCCTGCGAACTCGGTATCTCAACGACCGTAGAGTCGCCTGGATACATAACCTTTAACGTGTCATGGGGCAGATCTTGTGCCTGCATGACCGTAACACTGGTGAGCATTCCGGCTATCAACAGTCCTTTGAGGATTCTATTCTTCATCTTCATCACTACCCTTTGTCTTGCTTAAGTTACTGGTTTGAAGGTTTGTTACTTATTATTTGCTTTGTAGTCAGCCACTTGTTGAGGCTTCCTAATGCTTGTGAATAGTTCTTCTAAACCAGAACACTTGCTTGTCTTATACTTACTAATACCTTAATCTTTCCGTATGGGAAGTATTACTTCATCTTATCCATCACTTCCATGATGTGAAGTAATTCCTCTTCTGATGCAAACGGAATACTAATCTTACCCTTTCCATCAGCGTTACAACTCATCTGTACCTTCGTATCGAAGAATGATGAGAGTCGCTGCTTGAGGATATTAAACTCCTCTGGAAGGCGAGTTCGAGCAGAAATCTTCTTCTTTGCGCTCTGGATATCTTCTCCGTTATTGAGCTGCTGACACAGTTCTTCAACCTTGCGAACACTATATCCGTTCTTTAAAATCTCACGATAGAGTTTCAATTGCAGTGAAGGACTATCCAAAGAAAGCAATGCACGAGCATGTCCCATGTCTATTTCTTTCTTTTGCAGACCCATCTGTACCAATGCAGGAAGCTTCAACAAACGAAGGTAGTTAGCAATAGCAGCACGGCTTTTACCCACACGCTCTGCTACACGTTCTTGAGTCATTCCGCTCTTTTCAAGCAGATGTTCGTAAGCCAAAGCAATCTCAATCGCATTCAAGTCCTCACGCTGGATGTTCTCAACCAGCGCCAACTCCATTACATTCTCGTCCTTAATCGTACGGATATAGGCTGGAACAGCTTTCAAGCCTGCCAACTGACTGGCACGCCAACGGCGCTCACCAGCAATAATCTGGAAACGGTTATCGTCTACCTGACGTAAGGTTATTGGCTGAACGAGTCCTAATTCACGGATACTATTCGCCAACTCTTCCAACGCAACAGGGTCGAATTCACGACGCGGTTGGTTAGGATTCGCTTCAATCTGGTCTAAGGCAACCTCGTTGATGGTAGAACTTCCTTGTGTACTGACAGCTTCAGTAGATATTAAGGCATCCAGACCACGGCCGAGGGCATTGGTCTTTGCGTTTCGATTATATTTCTTTTGTACAGCCATAGTCTTTGTTTGGGAGTTAATGGAGTTAAGGAGTTTGGTGGAGTTAGCGGTTGTTTTGCCCGATATTACGATGCTCTTCGTTTCCAGTCCTTTGTTTCTTTATTTCCTGCAGCTAATATATCTGTGATAAAAACATTAGTTCTACAACCAGAAAACGATACATCTGTGAGTCTCAAAGCATACCTTTACACTCCGTATCTTTCCCTTTTTTATTTCTTATTCTTTTCAATGATTTCCTTTGCAAGGCTAAGATGATTCTTTGCACCTGTAGAGTCAGCATCATAGAGGATAACTGGTAAACCATGACTCGGACTCTCAGAGAGTTTCACGTTACGCTGGATAACAGCCTTGAATACTAACTCTTGGAAGTGGCGCTTCACCTCATCGTAAATCTGACGGGCAAGACGCAGACGACTGTCGTACATCGTCAGCAGGAAGCCCTCTATCTCCAACTTCGGATTTAGCTTACTCTTGATAATCTTAATGGTGTTCAACAACTTGCTGATACCCTCCAATGCAAAGTATTCACACTGCACAGGAATGATGACAGAGTCAGCTGCTGTCAATGCATTGACAGTAATCAAACCGAGTGACGGACTACAGTCTATAAGGATGTAATCGTAATCGTCACGGATTGGAGCAAGCAAACTGCTCATAACCTTCTCACGACCATTAAGCTTTAACATCTCTATTTCAGCTCCAACAAGGTCGATATGGCTCGGAACAATGTCCAATCCTTCTATGTCAGTTGTGTAGATAGCGTCTTTTATGTCGGCATGGTCAATGATACATTCGTAAAGCGAACAATCCACCTCTTTGATATCCACGCCCAAACCGCTGGAGGCATTCGCCTGCGGATCGGCATCAATCACCAGTACAGACTTCTCAAGCGTTGCTAAAGAAGCCGCCAAGTTAATGGTGGTAGTCGTCTTTCCGACGCCGCCTTTTTGGTTGGCAAGTGCGATAATCTTTCCCATTTTTCTATTTAATCCTATACATTTATTAGGCTACAAAGATACATATTTTATATGAGATTGCAGGGCTTTATAAACCTTTTTTCGTACTTTTGCACTGAAATCAAAGTGAATTTTATGAATTCTAAGAAACCACTCATACTTATATCTAACGATGATGGATACCACTCTAATGGTATTCGTACGCTCGTTTCATTCCTTACAGATTTTGCAGATGTTGTTGTCTGTGCTCCAGAAGCAGGACGTTCGGGCTTTTCGTGTGCTTTTTCTGTGGTTGATTATCTATTGTTGAAGAAGCGTCATAATATTCCTGATTGTGAGGTGTGGTCATGTACAGGTACGCCTGTTGACTGTGTGAAGTTAGCGTTAGACCAGATTCTTGTTGACCGAAAGCCTGACCTTATCTTGGGAGGTATCAATCATGGAGATAATTCCTCTGTGAATAATCATTACAGTGGTACGATGGGTATTGCGTATGAGGGTTGTATGAAATATATCCCTTCTATCGCTTTTTCAAGTTGTGATTATGATCCTAATGCTGACCTTTCTTACCTACGTGATTATGTAAGACTTATTGTCAAGAAAGTTCTTGCTGATGGTCTGCCAAAAGGTGTCTGTTTAAATGTGAACTTCCCTAAGGTTGAGAAGTTTGCTGGACTGAAGGTTTGCCGTATGGGTTGGGGTAGTTGGACGAGAGAGGTTGAGGCTTGCAAGCATCCTCGTGGCTTTGATTACTATTGGATGACAGGGCATTATCGTAACGATGAGCCTGATGCAACCGATAATGATCAGTGGGCTTTAGCGCATGGATATGTAACTGTTACGCCATCGAAGATTGACGTTACGGATTATGAAGTACTCAGCAAGATGAAATCGTGGGAATCTCTTTAATCCTTTGATGTTATGAAGTATTACCTGATAGTTGGTGAAGCGTCTGGCGACCTGCACGCCTCACGCCTTATGCAGTCGTTGATGCAGTATGATCCAGAGGCTGAGTTTCGCTTCTTTGGTGGTGACCTGATGGCAAAAGTGGGCGGTACACGTGTGAAGCATTATCGTGAACTTGCCTATATGGGTTTTGTCCCTGTATTGCTGCATCTGCCTACCATCTTCAAGAATATGAAGATGTGTAAGGAGGATATTATGCGTTGGAAGCCTGATGCTGTTATCCTTGTTGACTATCCGGGGTTTAATCTTAGTATTGCAAAGTTTGTAAAGAAGAATACAAAAATCCCTGTCTATTATTATATCTCACCGAAGATATGGGCATGGAAGGAGTGGCGTATCAAAGCTATCAAACGTGATGTGAGGGAAATGTTCTCTATTCTTCCGTTTGAAGTTCCTTTCTATGAGAAGAAACATAATTACAAAATACATTACGTTGGTAATCCTACTGCCGAGGAGGTTGATAATTTCCGTCATGTTTATTCGGAGTCAAAAGACGAGTTTTGTCAGCGTAACGGATTGTCTTCTAAGCCTATCATTGCTCTTCTTGCTGGTAGTCGTAAACAGGAGATAAAGGATAATTTGCCTTCAATGTTGGAGGCTGCTCGCCATTTTGAAGATTATCAGATGGTGGTTGCTGCAGCACCTTCTATTGCTGAAAGCTATTATAAGAAGTATTTAGGTGATAGTGAAGCAAAGATGGTAAAGACACAGACTTACGAACTTCTGAGTCATGCTACAGTAGCACTTGTTACCAGTGGTACAGCAACGCTTGAGACAGCTTTGCTGAATGTTCCACAGGTTGTCTGCTACGAAACGCCTGTTCCAAAGTTGATTCGTTTTGCTTTTAAGCATATTATTAAGGTGCGTTTTATCTCTCTTGTCAACCTTATTGCAGATAAAGAGATTGTGCAAGAACTGCTTGCTGATCGCTTCTCTATTCGCAATATTGCCAACGAGTTGTATCGGATTCTTCCTGATCAGCCTTCGCGTGAACGTATGTTAGCTGATTATCAACTTGTTCGTGACCGATTA
>ERZ773066.1845-NODE-1845-length-10665-cov-3.172008_pt1 | contig 10665 bp, 12 predicted proteins | sample MGYA00580573_ERZ773066 | MGnify/ENA primary metagenome ERZ773066 (study PRJEB29015, sample SAMEA2738128) | human oral metagenome | biome: human oral; feature: human-associated habitat; material: saliva | place: China | collected 2203 ... | reverse complement strand
CCGCAATATTGTGCACCAGCACTAACATTTTTTCGGTAATTTGAAAATTAGGTTGCATCTTTCACACCTCTCTTTTCTATATTGTACCGGTACTCTTTTGTAGAATCAAGCGAATTATGAGCGGATTGTAAGCGAAAATGAAGCTCTTATCGAGGTTTCATTTTCATTTATTTTTGTAAAGTGAGTTTTTGCTATTGATTTATTGTATACACAGAACTATACTACTGTATATACAGTAAGAAAAGGGAGAGTTTTATTCTGATGAAAAATGTTCGTTTTATGACACTAACCGCACTATTAACCGCAATCGCCATCTTCATTCCTATAGCGATGCCTCTAAAATTGGTGATTCCACCTGCTTCGTATACACTCGGAAGCCACGTTGCGATTTTTATTGCAATGTTTATTAATCCGTGGATGGCCATCTTCGTCGTTCTGGGGTCATCGTATGGCTTCTTTATTTCTGGGGCGTATCCACTCGTTATCGTTTTCCGCGCGCTATCGCATATTCTCTTTGCGACACTCGGAGCCTTTTTCCTACAGAAATATCCAAAGACACTAGAAAATCGCAAAGCGTCATGGATTTTCAACTTCGTATTGGCGCTCATTCACGCAGTCGGCGAAGTATTAGCCTGCGTAATTTTCTACTCGGTTTCAGGGACGGATCTTCAAAGCATGTTTTACGTCCTCTTCGTCCTAGTCGGATTTGGTACAGTGATTCACAGTATGGTAGACTATGAATTAGCACTAGCGGTGTATAAAGTTTTACAAAAAAGACGTTAAAAGAGGGAAACTATGCCAAAAGAACGAAAAGCTGAATTACTGAAACTGCTGAAAAATGCGCCAAAGCCACTCAACGGTCAAAGCCTGGCGGAACATTTCCACGTGACACGACAAATTATCGTGCAAGATATCGCGCTTCTTCGCGCTGACGGAGCCACGATTCTATCGACCAACCGCGGATATGTCTACAAGGAGCAAGAGAGTTCGCCGTACGTTCATCGCCTCTTTAAGGTCAAACATGATACCAAGGCAATCGAGAGTGAACTTCTGGCAATTGTCGACAATGGAGGTCGCGTGCAAAACATTCAAATCGACCACCCAGTCTATGGTGAAATCCAAACGCTCGTGAAACTGACCTGTCGCCGTGACGTTCAGCACTTCTTGGAGCAAATCCATCAAGCGGACTTCCGCCCACTGTCCTCTTTAACAGACGGTGTGCATTATCATCTGGTAGAAGCTGAAAACCAACAAGACCTCGACTATATCGAAGACGCCCTCGACAAATTAGGGTATTTAGTGAAAGAAGATTAAATGAAAGGAGCACCACACGATTTGTGTGGTGCTCCTGTTTCATTCTTTAGAACTATGTCGTTTTCCTAGCCTTTTTGCCTGTGCTTCTGTCATTTCTACAACATTACCCCAATTTGTATTATGTGGCATGTTCCCTTTATTGTACCAATACACATCTGATTTTCCTTTTTTAGCTACATAGACAGTACGGTTTTCTTCTTGATTTACCGTCGTTTCGGTGACCGCTTCAGTCTGGGCAACTGTTGTTTCTACTTTTTTCTTAGCAAATAACGGTTCTGCATTTCCTGTTGCATAGTCGATTTTCGCATTAGGTGAAGTATTATCAAGAGTTACATGAGTCACGCCATCTTTATCCACGGTCTCTTGTTTTGTTCCAAAAGAAATCTTCATCAGAGTTCCATCGCTCTTTATTCCAGCATACTGCAACTCAATTTTTCGAGGAATCAGTTCATCTCCTTCGTAAATTGGTGTTACTTTATAATCCAACCAATCATTTGGATGAGCATTAATCCAATCCGCAAGATTATTCTCGTAGAAAAGCATCGCGGTTTGGTTTGCCGAATCCTTATCGGACAAACTACCTGTATTTAACAGGGCTGTCATTGGTGTTAAATTCCGTAACTCATTATCAAGTCCGCTAAATTGGTATCCGACTAAATGTCCACGATTCATCAACCAAGCTTCTTTCCCACTTCCTGAATCATCAATTGGCATCTTATAATTATGCCAACCGACTGGATCCACACTGATTTTCGGTTCTCTTTTTGCTTTTGGTTTATCTTTGATATTCAGTTGAATATGAGCAGATGTAGAACGTTCTAATTTATCAAGATCTCCCAATACCAATTGTTTTTCCTTCTTAAACGGTAGCAATGAATCTGGCAACTGAGCAGGTGCTACTGTTGTCGTTTCGACCGTCGTAACCTTCGCTACCTCCTCTGTTGTCGCCTTAGACTCTTTCTTATGTCCCCCACACGCTGCTAAAGAAACGCAAGCGACTACTAATAACCCCAATTTCCAATTCGATTGAATCTTCACCCTAATTCCCCCTAATACACTTTGTTAAAAAACACACTAACTAGATTTAGTATAGTCCTCCTACATCCTGAATACAATAGAGTTTTTATTTAAATTTCGTCCTTTCTGGTGAAAAAAACGTATACCGTATAGGGTATATCACTAACAGAAAAAGACCTGGCATTTCGGCCCGGTCTTCTACGCCATCCATAATTCAAGCCTCTGAACGCCTAAACTAAGAGCATTGAACTAGATTCTTCGATATTAAAAGTTGTATGTTGAAGAATATTTCTCACGTCTCTTAATTCATGAAATACCCTCAATATCAGAACTTTCTTTTTTCTCTTCATAATGAGGTAATAAATAACATACCTTCCAATCAGAGCCTTTCGAATCATATCTGTTGGAACAAATTTGTTATCTAAAACTTCTCCACTCTCAGGAAATGTACAAATCCGATTGACCCCTTTCGTCAGTGCATCCATAAAATGAGCGGCTGATTGTGGAGTCATTAATCTCTTGGAAAGATAATAGAGAATTCCTTCAATATCATTATTCGCTTTTTCGGTCAGTTCAAACTCATATTCCATACTTCTCCCTCAATTTTAGAAGCGCCTCTTTTCCATCTAGCACACGACCTTCTTCGACATCTTCAAGTGCTTCAATTAGTAGTCGAGCTTCTTCCATTTTTTGAATCGTGCTTTCATAATATTCGATATCCATCACGACTAATCTCCCATACCCATTTTTAGTCACAAAAATAGGTCCTTGTTCTTCTTTGCATTGTCTTTCTACTTCTACTGTGTTTTTTAAATCTCTCATCGGAATAATTTTCATATTCATTCCTCCTTTTATTTTATGACTTAATTGTACCATAATTTAGCCACAATTTCATTTACCCTCCTCTCATCATTTAATTACGTTATTTTTTCTCAATACGTTTTTTATAAAAAAGAAAGACCTGACATTTCTGCCAGGTCTATTAAGCTGCGTTATATTTTAAGCGCACAGATTTATTGAGTATCTCCGTGCAGTTTATTCTTTGCTGGAATACCATTTATGAGCCCACTCTAAAACCGGTAATTCACGGTTTTTAAGAAGCACGCCCCACGGTTTCGACGCGCATCGTTTGTACTCTTCGACGGCTTCTTCGTAAGTGAGTTTCAAGGTCGACAACTCGAATTCCTCTAATTCTTTGGCCGTCATCTCTGTTTTCCCAAAACTGGTCACGAGGCAGAGGAAATAGTGGTTCACATTATGACGGTGAATCTGATTGTAGTAGTCGCTCACCGTTCCAATCTTGCACAACACCTCCACGCTAGCGCCAAGCTCTTCCTTCAACTCCCGATGAATCGCCTCTTCGGGACTCTCTCCAACTTCGACACCACCACCAGCCGTTTCGATAAAGGCCCCGTTACCGAAAATATCATCTCTACAGACACGCACAAAGTAGAAAAATCCTTCCTCATCCACCACAATCGCACGAGCAACGTGCCGATCATGCGTAATCTCCGTCTTCTCCCACTGCGTATCTTCTAATGTTAATGCTAATTCCTTCACTGCCAAACTCTCTTTCTACAGTATTTCTCTACGTAAATATCATTAATAGTACAAATAGTACAAGTAATCCAGCACCTAAGGTTAACACAATCTTACCCACACGAATCGCATCTGCGTCCGTTTGACTTCCTACCTTCTTACGAGCTTCAAAATCATTGATGAGCCCAAACTTCTTTTTGAATACGATGAGATATCCGAAAACTGAAAATGTGATTCCTAGTGCGAATAGGATAAATTTTAAAATAAGCATGATTATTCCCTCAAAACTTGTATGATTTAACCTTTGATTTTCTCCAACAGTTCTTTGATACTCTTTTCAATCTCTGAAACATCAACAAAGAAGATATGGATTTTTGTATCCTCATCTCTAAATTCAATGATTCTATTCTCTAACTCATTTACTCTTGGATATAACACCCAAACTTCATTCGCATTATATTTTTTCGAATATGCATACATTTGATACATATCCACTTGAGATATACCATAGTTTTCTTGTGGAGCATCATATAATCTTTTCCACTTAGTATCCATAATAATGGTATTTCCATTTTTATCCTTAACAACGATGTCTGGTCTTAACGAAAATACATTTCGATTATCTTCTTTCAATAAATATCTACCAGTATCTTGGGTAGATACTGAATATCCATCTCCTTCGAAAAAATCCACTATATGAATCGATACAAAAGATTCGTATGCTTTTTCCATCGGGAATAATAAAGCACGAGCCTTAGTATTCCCAGAAAATGTCGAAAAGCTCTTATTCATCAAGAATACTTTGCTCCAAACCAGAATCTCTTCATAATCCTTCGTAGTACGATCAATCTGAACTTTATCAAAATCATTAGCATAATTCCAAGATGGCTCTACCAACTCAAAATAGATTAATTGTTGTCGGATTAATTTTAGGTTATTTGAACTCGTACTGATTTTCTGTAATTTTAACAGCGTCGATTTTATCAATCGATTCTCAGGTCGATTTAAATTAAATTCATCATAAGCAAGACTAAATCTCTCTGCATGAGCGATATTTTCTTTAAGATGTCGATTGATCAATAATTTTCCTTTAAACACATTCAGCGTATCTTCTTGAGAAACATATGCAGATTTCAGACCTCTGCGAGTAAGTAAAGATAATTGATACAGATACATATTAATAAAAATCTCATATAGATTTATACTCTCTGTTCTTAAATTTGCAGAACTAAACACTTTGCCTGGGAAATCTTTCATAGATCTTAACATATCTATAAATACTTCTTCTGTAGTTTTCCCTGTATCGTTCGACCCAAAATCTACTTTTGGAAGAATCTGAATCTGATATCCACTTTCCAGCTGTATGAGCCCTACAAAGTTCTTTGCTTGGATTACATTTCCTACTCCTTTGATTGTTCTAGCTCTAAGAAAATCTAGAGGATTCCCTTCATCATCTGTATTCTCTTGATTTCGAATAAAGTCGTCAAGTTCCTTAAAATATTTTTCTTTTAAGTAATGAACATTACCTTCCGATTCGGCATAGATTTCATTTGAAGTAATATAATCAAACTCTTTGATTGATAGTAATTTATCATTCATACAATCACCCGATTAGTCCTCTTGTGGAGGCAGAAGAATCCCTTGATAACTTTCAATCTTGCCCAAAGCATCCTCATTCAATGAATACAAAGCTGTGCTTTCTAACCTAATAGACTCTCCAAACAATTCTTTTGGTACAATATTTACTTTCTTAATGAATTGAAATTGCTCATCTTTTTTATGGTTATCTCCCAGTACAAGACGAATTTTTTCATAATCATCATAGAAATACTCTTGCAAGAGAGGGATGATTGAATTTCTAAAGATAGCTGCTAGTCGCTCAATTGAATTTGAATCTTCTTTTTTTAGTGAAGTGAAAAATGCATGCCCAACTGTATGTTCTCTATCAAATAGAAATTCAATTCTTCGATTGATAACATCTAAGACATTACCAATATTAACTTCTTCCCCATTTTGACGGATTACAATATCTTCAATAGTTCTGCAATCTGGCATCATTTCTATGAAGTTGAATCTTCTACGTAATGCTGTATCCATCAACGCAATAGATCTATCTGCAGTATTCATTGTTCCTAGAATATAAACATTTTTTGGAACTCCGAACTCTTGCTGTGAATAAGGTAAGAAAGCCGTCAACTCCTCTACTTCACCTTTTCTCTTTGTTTCCTCAATCAAAGTGATTAACTCGCCAAATATTTTAGAAATATTTCCTCGGTTGATTTCATCAATAACAAAAACACAAGGTTCATCACTTTGAGAGTTCTCATCACAGAATTTCTTAAACACTCCAGGGACTATTTCATATTCTATTGATTTCGTTTCTTCCTCTCCTGACATTACGGGTCTAATACCTTCAATAAACTCCTCATAACCATACGATTGATGAAAGGTTGTAAAGGCAATTCTTCCCTCTTTTTTTAAAAAATCATATTTTTTTAACACGTCTTCGTATGATTGTTTTTCCAAGTCTTCAATGGAAACATTCTCACAGATTGCAACTGAATAGTAGGCAGTATAGTACGTTTTCCCTGTTCCTGGAGGACCATATAATATAGTGTTTTTTGCGATAACATTTCCTGATTGATTCGAATTATATATCATTTCCGATTCTTCATTTATCATCAAACTGCCCTCTCTTTCTTTAATTCTGTTTTCTCTAACTTCTAAAATGTGTTCATAGTACGGTATTAATTCGGCAATTGCTTGTACAGTTTGCATTAGAATATCTGGAGTGTTTTGTTCTATATAAGGTCCAGTTATTTCCTTAACAATTTGAACTTTTTCTAATTGGTCAAGTTCCTTACGTACTTCCTCTGCGTCAATACCAAATTTTTTGAATGTGTCCGTTTGTCTTGATTTCACACTTGCTTGATAATACAAGTTGTCAGTTTTTTTGATAGGAATATCTAGAATACTATTGTGAATTTTATAAACTTCCTTTTCAGAAAAAATAGAATCCTTTTTACACTGAGCATCTTTTGCTTCAACTCTGACAGATAGAGTTACACCCTTTTGCTTGTTATATTCTGGATATGCATTCATTGAAATAGAAATACTATGCGCTAATTCTTCGTAGCCGACTTTCTTTAATTCTATCCAAAAATACTTCATAAGATTTCCCGAATTTTGCCAACCTGTTGATTTCCCCGCGGTATAGCCAGGGAGTAACTTCTCGATAAATTTCCCATATTTGTTAAATTCTCGGTAAGCTGTTTGCCCAACTTTTTTTATTTCTTCCATTTCTGCTTTTTGGTCACCTGCTTTTTCAGGATCACTATAAATTCTTCTACAATAATCTTTCAAAAAAGTATTTAAAATTCCAAAATCAATGCGAGAGTTTGGAATTGATCTTACTTGTTGAAAAACTTTCTCTAAATTATTTATATATTCTTCTTTGATTTCGATACCTGAAGATTGTGGTCTCCATGTTTGCTTCGGAAACACTCTTTCAAGTAAATCAAGCGAAATATAATTATTTTCAATTTCATCCATTAGCCAATCAAATTTAACGTCAATATGATTCGTTTTCTGTCCTTCTTGAGCCTTCTTAGAATCATAATGAGGTGCTTCGTATGAAGCTTTTTCAACATGTCCATGACCAATGATTCCAACTTTGTTTTTTAATAAGAATACTTGGTCCCCTACATTTGGTTGTTTACTACTACTCGTCCACGGTTCAATGACTGTCTTACCTTCTTTTACAGCTTGCACCTTTTCCTTATAATCCGGCCAGTTCCAATTATCTGGATTCCAAGTTAATAAATATATCTTTTTCATTCTTAATCCCCCACGAATATCTAAAAAACGTTGATAACGGTTTCTTTTCAATTATAATCCATCTTATTGCTTATGTGAATAAGAAAAATGTGGATTTCCTGTATATTTCTCTGCTAGTTTTATTCATTAAATAAAAACTATCTTTAAAACAAGAAATAAAATTGGTAAAATACAGATGTACGATCCACTTTAAGGAGAACAATCATCATGAAGAATAAAATTATTTTAGGTTCTGTTACCATCCTGTCGGCGCTAATGGTAGCGGCTTGCGGCAAGGGAGAAAAGAAAGCACCTGAAACAACTGCGGCCCCTACAACAGAAGTAACGACAACTGCAACGACTACCTCAGCTCCTGCAACAACAGCAGTAACTTCTGAAACAAAGGACACTCAACGTGTAGGCCGCGGGGATGTTGGTTATTTCAACGTTCCTAAAGACTGGGTAGAATACAAAGATCCAAACGGTGGCCCTCAATTCCAATACGCTTCAAAAGATCCATACAATATGATTACGATCAATGGATATGGCAAAGACCAATTAACCGTCAATGCTGGGGAAACTTTTGGGGCTGAGTTACTAGCTAACCGCTTGTATGAAGGCTGGCAATACAATCCTAAAGTCGAAAAAACGCAAAAGGAAAAGACAAAATTTGCTGGCGAGGATGCTTTCCTTATTAAAATTCAATTGAAAGATGGCAAATACTTGTTCCAATGGGTTTTCCAAAGAGGAGAAAAAGTATACGACGTTTTACTGGAAGGAACAGAGAATACAGTTGCAACAGTCAGACCTATTCTTGAACAATCTTGGGGCTTAGATTCAAAAACTCCGGGGAAATAACCAAACCTCTGAACTAAATTAAGGAGAACAATCAGTATGAAAAACAAAATTTTATTAAGTTCTGTAATGCTTCTATCTGCTTTAATGGTAGCCGCATGCGGAAACGGAGAAAAGAAAACAACAGAAACAACGGCGGCTCCAACAACAGAAGTAACGACAGCTACACCAACTACGACTGCTCCAACAACAACTGCTAGCGCTTCTTCTGATGCAAAAGACATCTCACTTGGAGATACTCAACGTATTGGACGTGAAGATGTTGGCTATATCAATGTCCCTAAAGATTGGATAGTATACAGCAGCTCAAAATATCCTGATCTATTCCGATATTCTTCACCAGATAAATACACTGTTTTATTACTCAGAAGTTTTAGTAAAGAGCAATTTAAACTTAACGATGGGGAACCATGGGGAGCAAAAGCAGTTGCGGACCGCATGTATGTTAAATGGAAAGATGACAAACAACAGACTAGTTTAGAAGGCGTAAAGACAAAATTTGCTGGAGAAGAAGCTTTCTTATTAAAAGTAACATTTACAGACGGAAAAACTCTATTTGATTGGTTCTTCCTAAAAGGAGATCTCGTCTATCGAGTTGCAATCGAAGGTACAGAAGAAACAATTAATTCATTAAGATCTATTTTACAAAATACATGGAGCTTAGATCCTAAATTTCCTAGACAATACTAAAAGAGACTGATTCGCACATTTTCACAGTTCGAGAAAAATGAGTTCTCTATTTAAATTCAATCTAAAGAATGCTAAAATAACCTTGTGACAACAACTTTTAAGGAGAACAATCATCATGAAAAACAAAATCTTATTAGGTTCTGTAACTGTCTTGTCTGCTTTAATGGTAGCAGCTTGCGGAAACGGAGAAAAGAAAGCAACAGAAACAACGGCTGCACCAACTACGGAAGCAACTACAGCTGCACCAACTACAACAGCTCCAACAACTACTGCTAGCGCTTCTTCTGAAGCAAAAGAAGTTTCACTTGAAGATACTCAACGTATCGGACGTGAAGATACGGGGTATGTCAACGTTCCTAAAGACTGGGTAGAATTCAAATCTGCCAATGGTGGCCCTCAATATCAATACGCTGCATTAGACGGATACAATATTGTGACATTAAACGGCTTCACTAAGGACAAATACCAACCTGGCGAAGGTGAAACTTGGGGTGCAGAAATGGTTGCAAACCGTTTATATGGTACATACCAAAAAAATCCTAGTATTGAAAAAATCCAAGGTGCTAAAACAAAAGTGGTCGGAATGGATGCATTTCTAATTCAAATCCTTACAAAAGACGGTAAGTATTTCTTCATCTGGGTCTTCCAAAAAGACGACAAAGTGTATTCAACAAGCTTTGAAGGAAATAAAGAAACACTTCAAAAAATGTTTGATTTGATTGAACAAACTTGGGGCTTAGATCCAAAAACTCCTGGAAAATAATCAATCGTTACTGAGACTAATCATAGTGATTAGTCTCTTATTTTATACTCTTTTTGCTATTATTTAAATTCCATCACATTAATGGTAAAATAGACCTATAACAACTGTTAAGGAGAACAATCATGATGAAAAACAAAATTTTATTAGGTTCTGTGACGCTTCTATCTGCGTTAATGATAGCGGCTTGTGGAAACGGAGAAAAGAAAGCAACGGAAACAACTGCAGCTCCAACAACAGAAGCAACTACTGCTACACCAACTACAACAGCACCGACAACTACTGCGGGTGCTTCTTCTGAAACAAAAGAAGTTTCACTGGCAGATACTAAACGTATCGGACGTGAAGATACTGGTTATGTCAATGTTCCTAAAGACTGGGTAGAGTTCAAAGAAATCCAAGGAAACAATCCACAACAGTATCAATACACAGCAGATGGATACAATGTTGTGACATTAACTGGCTATCCTAAAGACAAAGTAAAAGTTGGAAATGGTGAAACTTTTGGCGCAGAATTAGTGGCGAACCGTCTATATAGTACATACGAAAATAATTCTGAAATTGCCAAAATCCAAGGGGCGAAATCAAAAGTGGTTGGATTGGATGCTTTTGTCATCCAATCTCTCACAAAAGATGGGAAATATTTCTTTACCTGGATCTTCCAAAAAGACGAG